>JGI24021J15306_10005313_pt1 | contig 15275 bp, 9 predicted proteins | sample Ectturendosymbi1_FD_15306 | JGI IMG/M metagenome (IMG submission 15306)
TCCTCAGTATCAAGCCTTTCACACAATCTGCACTTCTAACTTGATGTACAATCTTCCACTCATCCACTGACAAAAAGCTCGCAACAGCGCAAGATCGTCAGACAACGCAGAAATCCGATGAAAAGCAGTATTGTCATCCTTATACTGCGTGGCAAAAATATTATTGTGTTGTTACTGCACAGATAAAAGTCTAGACGTTTGCATTTTCGCTCGTTTCGAAGTAAATCGTGAAGTAATGCTTCTGCGCACTTTTGCAATTTTTAAGTTATATAATGAGTCGCCATAGGAAGGAGTTGCGCGGGGCCCCCAAAAGCGCGGGGCCCTAGGCCATGGCCTATTTGACCTATGGGTAAATGCGTCTCTGCCCTTTGGCCTAGCGCCCTAGGCAGCCACCACGTTTACCTAAATGTAGCGCCTGCACTGATCAGGCGATGTAAGTCAAAGTAACAGCCGCAGGTATTGCTCCGTCTATTAATTACAGGACAGAAAAGGATAGGATTGACAAAAACTTCGATTTCTAGTGTTAAATATTTTAATTTGGAGGGTTAAGCTCGGAATTTTGGGTCCCATGTGACAGCGTGACCCCTCAATTGGGGTATGGAGAGCGACTGACGGGGCTCTGGTTCCTGATACCGAGAGGAATTCCGAATAAAGTACTGTGATATATTTATGAATTGGAACAAGTTCAGTGAATGTAGCGAGCGCGTATAGTGCTTATTTGTATGACATCAGTCGTTGCAATCTTTCAAGAAGGGACTGACAAGGGCCAGACACAGGGCACAGAAGGGACTGGCGGGGGACACAAGGGACTGGCAAGGGGCCCACCCTCGCCCAAAAAAATAGGGATTTTGAGAAATGTGTGAGAATGCCCAAAAGCACACTACTGCATGCATATTATGTCAACAAACTTTGACAAAAACGTTGATTTGGAAAAATTAATATGTATTCACATTTTGACGTCACAAACAACGCACATTAAATACAAATGACCACCATAAGCCAGTGAATGAAACCTCCCATGAAAATTTTCGTCGTACGCCTCTGTCTGCATCGACCCGACTTCATTGATTTCCCATTAAATTCTCCCCCTCACATTTTACAACAAAATTGCGCCCATGGGTCCACCGTTATCCTGACTACTTTGAAAAAAAGAAAAACACGTGAAGCTCACTTTGCTAACTAAGCTAATAAGCTCAAGCAACAAACTGGCCTTACTAATACATCTGGAAATGTGTCTAGTTCAACGGTAGTTAATCTTTTTGTATACACTGAGCTGTAGAAGGAATGGCCCAAGATTGCTACAAAACAGTTGAACTCACAAAACATCCCAGCTTAACACGCGCGATGTTACAAACAGTTAACATTTTGCTCCACTGAATATCTGCAGCCTTGGCTACAGTTCAGGCTAGTCTTGTCTTAACCCCGTATCTTACCCATGAAAAGCAACAAGAGGGAGACCTGGGCTGAATGAAAGTAGCCTACCTCATTGGCCTCGTGTAATCTGAAAAATGGTTTCAGGCGGTTTGTTCCACGCATTTATGCGTAACATCAGCATAACCAATTCTTAACGTTTTAAAAAGAGAATAGGAGAATGCTCATTGTCATTCCCTCCATTCTTTTGCGCTCATTCTTCTATAGAGATCTTTTGCTAGCGGCATAGCAAGAAAACGTGTGTTGAACCAAAACAAAAATACAAATGTAATTACTCAAAAAAATGCTGGAAATCTTCGTTACTCCCCAAATTTTGCCTCCCCCAATATCGGGGGCCCAAGACCTTTTTATCCTAATGGTAAATCCGCGCCTGCCTCAAGTACATTTGTCACAGACGGGCAAAATAACCTGAGCAGGTTTTAAAAAGAGCACCCGTCAAAATTGACAAGTTAGTAAAAAAGAACTGCTAATTTACAAGTTAGGCTTTTCAAAATAGACCCTGCGTCAACAATAAAGCACAATTATATCTTTAAGTGTACACCAATAGGAGCGGTAGCGAATAGGAGTAGCGATAGCTTGCTACAACGTATTTTTCAGTGGTAGGAGCGTCGCTATTGTACTGCGTTTAGCCTATAGCGGTAGCGCCGCTACTGCTAAAGTAGTGGTTGCCCACCTCTGCCTATTAACCTGTTTCCCTCAGTAGCTGATTTTTTCTATGCGTTCTGTCGACCAGTCCTACCAAAATCAGCATAAGTTTTGTATTTTTAATAAAGAGGGGCGGGGGTATTGCCAAGATGGCAGTGCATACCTAACGTGTAAAAACAAATGCTGTGTGTGAAGTCTCCAACGCAATTTTTGCAAAAACAAGTCTTGCACTTTGATGGACGAGCAAACTTTTTAAATGCGTCCCGTGAGGAATTCGCTGATAAGAAAAACTGAATCGACGCGCATGGCTCATAATCAACCTTGGTTGTTCATACTTAACCTGATAAAGAGAATTTTTCTATTTTGGTTGGCGCTAGGGGTACTTTGCGTACTTCCCGCATTTTTGGAAGGAAAATATGTTTGGTTTTGAAAAAAAGTATATATTTCGAAATGCAACAAATTTGCTTTTTCAGGTTAGACGAGTTTGAGAATAATTGCTGAGTTGTTGAAAAATGCCCGTGTGCTCTTAAAACGTTTGGAATCATTTTGGCAATTAGAATCTATGTACTCAGGTTTTTAAGGTTACCTGAACTGGGTATTGTAGAAAAATGTCGCAACTTCTGTGTCCGAATTTTTGAGATTTTGCCGAAGTTTTCGACAAATCAAAATTTTTGAGGGTGCGCTTAAATCCCTGCTCCCCCAGTTCCTACACTACTGCAAATCCCGAACACGTCGGTCAATATGCCAGTTTGCCTACCATAGATCATCATCAATATCGTTTGGATTCAGGTATCCAGCTTCAGAAATAAAAGAATTTTACTTGCCTAATTTTACTAGGTCATAAATGCGCACCAAAACTTCGCTGAGAATCAACCACCTTGCTTCAGTGTTGAAAAGTAAACTCGCGTTATCAGCTCCTTTCTCTTTGTATAAAATTTGAAGCAGGCTTTACTACAAGGAGCATAACTTGATTCAGTTAACTATTTTACCGCTGTATCAAGAACTTCTAAGTTCCTCTGGTATACTTCTGGAAATTAGCAATTAGCGATGCAAAAAGCAATGAGTCACACATAAAGGATTTGCTGCTTTACTTTATTCATAAACCCTTTACGTTTCGCAGTAATGGATGCAGCACTGTCTATGCAAACGCCAATGCAATTTTCGCACTGTAACCCTTCTTTAGACGAAATTGTTGTTAAACCAATTTTTTTCTAGTTGGAAACTTCACGGTGTTTGAAAACTCTCGTTTTGTGACCACGAAAAAATTAAGCGGAAGCAAAATTGCATGCAGAATCGATGAATAAATCTCCTTGTTTACTCTTGAACACCCTGCCAAAGCATTTGGACTTCTCAATCTATTGTAGTTTATTGCCGTTTCTTTGCAGGGTACACTGACTTGCGTTACTGAAGAGACGAAACATCTCGACCTTCTTAATTTTCATTCCTGGTTGATCGCATGCAGCTGCCAACTAATGAAATGCATGTTAAAAGCCCGGTATGGAAAATGCAACCTGCACAAAATACGTCTGCCAAGATCAAAGGTTGTTATTCACAGCTACCGAGATAAACACCTTTGTCGACTGAGCTCTGACTGTCTGGTGCAGCGGTTCCCAACCGGAGGTTCCTGGACCACTGGGGGTCCGAAACAAGATTTTCGGCGGTCCGAAATGTGATTTGAGGGTGAGAGTTTGTATGTTCTTGGATGTATTTTTTTTCAAAAGAACCAGGATTTATGAGAGGCTGCACTTGCTATTACTCAGAAGAGCATTGTCCAGCCTGATTATTCCAGCTAATTATTCCAGCTTCCACATGGCTCTGAATAATTGCGTGCCAAGGTGTGAACGGATAATTTCAGAGCAGCAACAAAAAAGTCACTAGTTTTGTTTCTAACGAGCAGGAAGGTATGGAAGTTAAAACAGTACAGCTGAGTGTTTTCTCTTGTTTTGTCAGTAGGCCTACGTATTGCGAGTAGTAATCTAAAATGTTGATACTGAAAAATCGGACTGTTTTTGTGGTTTCTACGCTTTTTTTAAAACGAGGGGGTGCGAACGTCACTTTATTTTTATGTAAGGGGTGCCATGTTCAAAAAATGTTGGGAACCTATAGGCTAGTGTTTGTATAGAGTAGGAGGAAGAGTGGTGAACGAACATTCTGCGCACTTGCGCAAAACCTCCTACAACTTGATGGCCATTGGCCAGTAACAGGAAGCCTTCAACAGCGTAGTCTACTCTTTCAAACTCCCCGACGTTTTTGTGCAAGGGAAACCATTATATGCTTTGTCGATGTCGAAAATACAAGTGTAGACATCATCAACCTACTCCCAAGAGTTCTTGAAAATTTGTTAGATAGCGAAATTTTGGTATATGATGCTAAAAAAGAGACAAAAAATGCAATGCATATTTACCAGCTTAAAGTTCAGTCGTTTCTCATAGCACTGTCTTCAGTTTTTCCAACGGGCCTCTCTGCCTAAAGCCCGACCGTGTCCTTGTTGACACGCATGACGAACAATGCACGATGATATGCATCGTTTTTGCTTATTTCATGCTTGTCGCTGCGCAAGTTGCACGGTTGGGCAAACTGGTCATGTCATTTCCCCTGTAAATTTTGCAGAAACACGAGGTATTACGAGAAGACGCTTCTGTGATCACGTTTGTGTGGAAGATATCTTGCATTGTTCCTTTTGCATGAGCAAGCAGGCAACAATTACTATAACTAAAAAGGAGAGACTAGGTGTGATGCAATCACTTTTCGTAGACGTAGACGGGACATAGCAAACAATAATTTGGCCCTTCTGCTTCTCGTAAGTCATAAACGCCGAGATGTACAGTATAACAACCACAACATTTCATTAAATTTTTATCATAGCCACTAGTTTTAACGTCATCTGGTTTTCCCTATAAAATGTTTCTGACTTACTTATACTGTACAGCGTTTTTTAGTATCAGTTCAACATATTTATACTTGACTTTGTAGTCAATTTGAAGTTTCACGAGTGGCGTACAGCGCCTGTCTCCGCTTGCTGGAGGCGGGGACCACGCGGCTATGCTGCATTGATGGCTAGTCGGTGGCAGCACCGTGCGTGAATTGTTCCCTTATATCTGAGGTGTCCAAAACGGCCGACTAAACCATTTTGTCAATGAAAGAAAAAATAATGCTTTTACGAAAAATTTGTTGATTTGGTAGAATGTAACATATTTAGAAACAATCACATTACCTAAGACGTCCGGACCTCGAACTGTTGTGTAATAACTTACGTGACCCTCTAACAAAAAAGTTTGGAGATCCCTGCCTTACACCCACTCACTAACGCCGGGCACGGGGCTGGACAAGGCGCATGTAGCATTTTTGAAGTCTTCGTTATGACTCGACCAAGAATTGAACCCAGCCTACCAGCTTTGGTGGCGCATGCTAAACCAACTGTACCACTCAGCAATAAAATTCAGCCATCAAATATGTGGCTAAAAAATATAAAAAATATACTTAATTTATCCTTTCAAGATTGTAATAAAATAAGCTATTTTTAACCTAAAATTGATTATTTTAGTATAATCATCAAAAGCGTTGTATAGTTCTAGAGCGCCCACCAACTCGCTAGCAGGATGTCGAATAAATCGTGGCATCAGCTTTGAGCTCAGGCTTTTGAGCCCTGTTCACAACGTCGCGTTGCGATGATGGTCAGTTATTGCAACTAGGTCAGTTGCAAATAATCAAAGATCGCTAGTTTTCGCCACATCCTTGGAAACAACAGGAAAGCGGCGCTTTCGTTATATGTGTGGAACGCTTCTTGTTTTATTTTCAGTATTGCTTAAAGACACACATAGCCATTGTTATGATCGCTATAGCGGAAAGAGGGAAACTTGGAAGAAGCGTTTTGTATACTCTCAAAGGTTAAAGAAAAAATTTTGACTTTGCATAAATACATTTGCAAACACTACGTTGCAATCATTTATGACTCGTACAGAGAAAAAACGTTTAGGACTCAATTCCCGCGATAGAGAGCAACTAAACAAATTACTTCCAAAGCATTTGCTTATTTGTCTGAAGATACATAATTTATTGAATTTTAAAAGACGCCGAAAGCTGCCGCCTTTGGTCTGCCATACTAATAATGCGGCGCTTGACCTGATACTACTGTACTGGAAGAAACTACAAAAAACGGCTCAACTTGGAATATATTCTTAAAGACTGTAAGCGGCTACGTTTTGGAAGTCATCAGTGGCTTTGTAGTCCTGTCTGGGAATAATATGGAAACATCAGCAAAACCTTTAAAGCGCTGCTGAGTTAGGAAAATGTACGATTGACAAAAGCTTATATATGAAAGAAAGATAGATTAGAAATGCTGGATTTTGTTGGTTGCAGAAAGAAGGAGACCTTTGAATTTTATGCGTTTATTAGTAGCATCAGCAAGCACTGGCAGTAATTCATCTGTTTTTTCTGACTCCCAATGGCTGACCCTTTGATTTCAGGACGTCACACGACGCCTATCATAATAGTTGTTTCACGTTAGCATTAAACCAAGCCGTTCAATCGCGATTTCACGCAATTTTACTCATAATTGGGACGATAAATTTTACGGACAGACACTATAAAGTTTGACTCATTTAGTTAACAAACGGTGTAAAAATTCTCCCAAAATCGTACGTTCTAGAATGTGCTGTAACCTAAAGGCACCAAACCTATTAGTTTCTGCCGAAAAGCAACGTAAAAATGTGATTGTTGATACCGGAAAAGTTTAACGTTGCTCTGCAGTTGGTCAAGCAATGTTTATATTAATCAATGTAATGGTCTTTTTGCAGCTGCATCACAGGAGGAAGTGCGTGATGTTTAGTGTGTTTATCTGATACAGTATCTCGAACTGAAGGAAAACGAGATAAGCGAAGCATCAAGAAATGGAATTTTTGGTATGAAGAAAACCGTGCTTCGCAATAATAAAAATTTCAGCTAATTCGTTTTTAAAATTAACTCTAAACATTTGAGAAGATTTAGACCATAAAGCCATAGGTGTAGGAACAGGTAAATCTTTGTGGGTGCGAAAGAATTTTGCCCGAAAAAGAACATACAAAAGTGAACTCCAAAGAAAAGCTATTCATGTCAATGCGGGGGCATTTTTTTCAAATCAAAACATGTTGGGCGTCATTTTTGCTCAAATTTTCAGGGATTTTGTGAAGGTTCTCAGAGATTTTATCCGGATTTTTTGGGATTTTGCCCGGATTTTTACCAAATCAAAACTTTGGGTGTGCGGTTGCACCCCAGCACCCCCGCCTCCTGCACCAGTGCATAACGCTATAGTTTCATCTTCATGTACCATAGTGCGTGATATACAGTTAACTATATTTTTATTCTTATGCTCTCTCTTTTTTGCTGAAAAGTGTTTCATAAGCTATTGTACGTGAAATCTATTTTGAAAGTCAAGAAAATCTTCAAACTTTCCACAAAATACCAGAGCATGGAAAATTTATTTGGATCAAGCAGAATTTGTCGCCTAAAGCAGAATGACTTTGAACTATTCAAAGATTTAATGGGTTTGTACTTTCTTCAGTCGCCTGCTCTAAGTGTGTACTGTCTTTGAAAGTGAAGCTGATTATGCTGCAGGCTGCAACCGTTTGGACTCAGTTCATATTAATGAAATTTTGCTACAGAATCTGGAAAGTCTCCTACTGTAGCCTGAAAAGTTTTGATTATGTCTCTTGTCTTCTATAATCAGCTGGCAGCTGCAAGAACATTTTAGGCGAAGTTTGTGTAGTAAAATACGAAGTTGCGTACCACCTGCGTGATGGCAGAATTGCTGGTATAGTATGCACAGAACCCAGGTTGGCATGAAAAAACGTGGGCAGCTTTTTACATGAAAGAAGCTGTGAACGGTGAAGCAATTTAAAGTAGTTGAAACTGGCTCTGTCAAAGCTTACGCAGATCATACTTTCAAATGGAGATATTTTGTGCAAGTTTTCTCGCAGTTTACAAGGACTGGGCAACTATTTACGAAGTGTTAGCTTACTGCTATTTGTTGGTAATTTGAAAATATTTTCGTATTGGTGAAACGTTCTGGTTTTTCGCAGAACTCGGTTTATCAATGCAAAAAATATTCCACATATTTTTACCTGGTTGCGAACAGCCTGTAAATCAGCTTGTCAAAGCGACAGCTGGGTAAGTATTCGAAATAGGCATGGGTTGCATGTTTTCAGTTTTAGCTTCCCGGGACACAGCGAAAATCACCATAAATGGTTGAATTTTTTTTAATTGCAAACACGGATTTACAGAATAGAAATAAAAACATTTGTTAACGCATTGGAACGTTTTGTACAGATTGGAAAGAAGCTCATACGGAAGTATAGATTCTGATGCACTAACACACCATCTAAATAAAATTTGATGTCAAGAATTTGTCTTATTCGTGCTTGAGTTGATTTGGAACAAAAGACTAATTGTTGACCGCACTGGGAACTTTATTCGATCGCAACTTGGAGATCTACTATTCACAGTATTGTTTCTTTTTGCTTTAGAATGCAGAGATGTAAGTCGGGCTGGGCTTCGCGGGGCGGGTTTGGGGTTAGGATTGCCAAAGGTTTCGGACCGATTTCGTGTTTGCATGCAAAAGTTTTTTTTTAATATTCAGAGTAACGGTTTTTTCGTTCGTTACGTAGATTTGCTGTACTCACCGCCGTGACGTCTGTGATTAAAGCGATTGTGATTCTTCTTCAGCTAATTTATAAGTGCTGAAACGGCAGATATTTTGATTTCGACAATCAGTGTGTTTGGACACTGCTTCTGAAAAAACTATAGGTGCTTATTGCAAACGAATGTTTCTTCCCAGAAGCACCACCAAAGTTTGCTACTGGCTCTATGTACGGAGCGACGTATACGCGAGATTTTACCTAGATTTTTTAAGGAAAATGTTAGGTACCCGGTATGGACCTGTAGGGACCCGATTTCTCTGATTCTATGGACCCAATGATAATTTTCTCTGTTTCTAGGGACCCGATTTTCAATTCTAAGGGCCTGAATCGGGTCCCTGAAACATCTTAAAAAACCTGCCATAATAGTCTCTAGTTAACCTGAAGGAAGTTTTTTATTTAGTGACCTTGTGTAACGTTTATCAATAGCAGCTTAGATCGTTATGACCAAGTCTTATTTGTGTGGGTCCGAGTTACCTGGCTGGGTTTTTTCTTAGTGTAGAGGTCAAACCCGTAATACTGATTTCATCAGGTTGTTAAATTAGAACTTTAATTCAAGCAAGTTCACGATCTTAGCTGGTTGTCTTTATAATATTTACTGCTATTAAATATTTGGTGAATGCCACTGCTGGCGTAAAGCAATTACAATTTTTTGCTTATTTGGTCATTAATAGTTTGTTGAATTCCCTGGGTCGGATTTACCTGATTGACAAAGAAGCGCCAATGCACCATAGTACGGCGGATTGTCTATAAATTCTGATATAATTGTTTTGACTTTACAGTTACAGACGTTACGTTACAGTTACTGCTGTATGCATCATGAAACTCATGCGCTTCAAGAAACAAAATGAGCTTAGTTCGGAAAACCTGAGGATTTGTAGAGATTTTTTATATTTTTGACATCCACAGAGTGTTCGTGTCTTCTTGAGGATAGACGTTGGGAAACCTTGGCTTAAGCAGCCGAGAACATCGGCAGCTTGCTAGGTTATTCAGTATAACACAAGGTATGAAGTATACAATGGAAGAATTTTACTAAGAAATGGACGATTTTGCAGGTTACGTAATATGGAAAATTTCCATCCATTCGACAGCATGTGCCTGACAGTAGATTAGAGATACCAGTGGCAGGTCCAGGACTTAGAGAAAAAGTCGTCAGCAGCGTCTGCTTCGCCATAGTAAGGAGTTATGTAACAAAAATCCTGAAACCACTTGATGAAATGTTTAAGATAATTTACGTTAGGCTGTTGATCAGCTGTAGCCAGTGTATATATATTGTTTGAACTACTAGCTTGTTTAGGCTCACAAACCGGTTTTTCATGCCTATATCGCTATCGTAGATAGTTAATTTTTTTCTTGAGAAACATTACATTCCACAGTATTACTGTTGACTAACAAGCTACGTTTGTGCCTGTTTAAGCCAATGTTTTGATCAAGGTACAGTGCGCAAGCACACATTCTGAACGAAATTTTTCCTCCTGACAGTATCGCAATGACGGACACTTTTGTCGTCAGTTATTGTTGAAGCAATCGATTTAATTTGAACTTCAACAAAAATTGTTAATTGTGAATTATTTAGTCATGTTTACCTTGCTACGTCACAAATACCCCGCAGTTTTGCATATCTTGACTCACTCGGTAAATTTGGCTTTTGGGCCTAAATCGGGCTTCAAAAACAAATGTCGGGCTCGGGCCTAAATCGGGCTTCAAAATGAGACCCGTTTGCATATGTTAGGATGTGCGACAAAAGTGATTTAGCTTTGTTTTCTATAATAAAACCATCTTCTAATCAATTAGAAACAACACCGCAAAAATCAATGATACTGTATATGAATGAAATCATTTTGGACATTTTGAAAACTATTGCTGTCATCGTCAGCAAGTTTCCATGAATGGCCAGCGAAGTGTTACACAGGAAAACACGCGGATGGCAGCAGAAATAAAAAGAAGGCAACCCTGCCCGCATCAATGCAGTTTCTTCAGGCTCATCAGGATACAGTGGTGTGTATCCTAGTTCAGCCATATAAATATAATGCTATTATTATTGTTAAGCTTGTCAAAGCCAATTGATATAAATCAAGAATAAACAAATCACTGTTTGGTGCCATTTTATGTTTTACTGAAGAGTTTATAGTCGGTCTTCAACTTTTCTTGATCTTTTTAGCATCACAAAAGCGAATGGGCATAGACGGGAAACTATGCATAACGTGTTGAGTGTAGGCATATTTGAGAGATTTAAAGCCGGTATTGACTTGAATCAAAAGGATTCTTGTCATTACCTGACGTTAAAGCATAAAGTGCTGTACTTTTGTGGAATAAAAGTCAATTCAGCAGTATAACAAAAAATGTCGGTTGATTTTTAGGAATCAAGCAGATCAGCCAGAAAATTTGATCCGGGCAGAACAGTACGGTACAGAAGAACAGACCCACGAGCAAGCAACATTGTGTTCGGGTTTGACAGAAATCATTGGGAAACTACCAACAAGGTACGACCTTGCATGCAACGCTATACAAATTTTTTTGAGTGGAACGGCCAGAAAAAATTTGGAGTGGCAAACTTGGCAAATGCCTCAATAAACTTTACAAATCTTTTTGCCATTTTGAAAAAAAATTTTGTTTTCTCTGGAAGATATTAAAGATTTTCTCTTCCGTACGAAATCATTGTTTTTATTCCCACATTTTCATTGTTTGATGAACTGGTAACAAGACACCTGTTAAGACACCTGTTAGGTTTTGTTGAAATTTGTAGTTGCTTTTTGATTAAGTTTTGCACGAGAAGAAAACTTTATTGAAATTTCAACAACATTTGTAATTCAAGACGTAATTAAATCGATACCAGGTTTGAAGTCGTATTTAGCCAAAAATCAAGCTTGAAATGGAAATATACAGGTCGGTAGGAGCGCAACTTGTGGTGGAACCATTCGATCTTGGCAAGAAAATTAAAGCATAGGTCAGAGCGGTGGAAACTGCGTTGAAGGAAATGCCTTACAATCTCATGCGAAGCTGAAGTGACAAAACCAAGAAAAAAGGATATCACAATGTCTCAAAAGAACCAAGAATATCAACTGTCTTCGTCAAAGCAACTACAAGAATGAAATTAAATAAAGTTGCTTTTTTCCCAAAAAAGTGAATGTTTCGATCAGCTGCCAGAAACTAAATAGCAAAGCCCTTATTATCGTTTTTGGCTCAAGAACGTTTAAGAAAATACTCGGTTTATGAAATTAAAATTGAACGACGGCTTGCTCCAACCATAATAACATTTGCTATTTTGCAGAACATACAGACTCAAGTTGCGAATGGCATTGGCGGACATGGCAAGATGATACACGGAGATCGCCGAATGACAAGTTCTCGAAAACGCAGCATGCTTGAGTCAACGCTGTCCTTGGGAAACTCTGTCAGCGAGTGGAAAACAGAATCAACAGTGGGTGCAGTTATCCTAAAATCTTTACTGAAAAAAACTAAGCACAAAACGACTCTCGCAAGTTTAAACATCACGGACGCGATCCAATCAGCGTCACGTCAGATTTAAAGGGGCAGTAATACTCAAAGCTGTGCCTCATTTGCATTGAGTGGAAGGTTTAGGGACCATGGGAAAAATTGAGGGCATTACCTAAGTCAGAAATAGTCAAAAGAATGTCATTTGTGGGATTTTTTCGTATAGTTACATTCATGAATTTTCAGTTTGATTTCTTGTTCGCGGTTTACACTAATTTTCATGCACATTTATTGCATCATACCTCAGTCATGTTTTTCAAGTCATGTGCAAATTTGCAGAACGCCAACATCGCCCGCTATGGATTTGAGGAGGAAAAGGTGTAGGTTAATAAGTTGCTGCATCTGCAAAACTATTACAGTGGGTATAGCACTGACTTGAAATCGAATGGAACCTTTGAGCTAATGTGAAATACAGGGGTGATCCAAACACAGATCCCATAAAAATGTTATTAAATTATAGTGGTCCAGCATAATTCAAGACTTTTGCAGGACTTGAACGTTAATCGGTGTAAAAATATCTTCAACATTTCAGTTATCTTGGTAACTTTAGGCAAAACTGCCCGTTCTTCCCAAAATAAACTGTAAAATTACTCGAGTCGCGAATGCAGGTCCATAGCAAGGTTTTTAGGTTCGGGGGCAAAATAAATTTTTGGGGCAAGATTTTTTGTTTTGTTATTGCTTTAATAAAAATAATTCTGGGCACAACAATATTTAAGGGAACAAAAAAGATTTGGGGGGCACTGCCACCGAATGTACCCCCGTGACTACAAGCCTGCTCGAATTCTCTCCTCTTGGGGATTTCCATTATTTTTTCTGAGATTGCTGCCTTCGTTCACCAATTGTTTGAGAGTCTTTAAAACCGTTCTGGAAGTTGAAGTTTCGAAACAAGGGCAGTAAGCATTTTTTAAGTTGCCATATAATTATTATTCGTCTTGCTTGGAAAAATTCCCTTCCGCTTTCCGCTATGCATAAGGTCAGGGGACAATGTCTCCTCAATGCCCTCTTGTTCTGGCGTTCCTAACCACTTACTCATATCAAATGGTAAATAGATTTCGTTTGCAACATCCTCACTTTCAGACTGCCTCAGTGAAGTCAGCGACCTTATAATCTTTTTTATATTTGGATGAAAATGTGACAATACTCTTAACCTTTTCAATTTTTTTTGCAATTAATAAATTAACCGTTTTACTTTGTTAGCCCTGCAGAGCATAACGCTTGAGCTTACCAGAATAATATGGGCCAAATTTACCTCAAAAAACGCCATCGTACTGCACGTCCTCCTTTTAAAAGAAAAAGCAGGTGTTCTTACGTGCCGTGACTGACTATTTAAGAACGTTGTTTTGTCCCTAGCAACATTACCACAAGCACGATCTCAAGAAGTGGGGACCGCGCTCTTTAGTGCAGCAAGACTCGTATTCGTGGACCGACGAGAATCGACGACAGCTCGCTGCTCTTCGTGATGCAAATAACTCGCACGTCTCCCCCCCGTTGTCTACATACGTCAAGCTCCCACCCATCTGTTCCAAGCCGGACGCTAAAGCAGCGAATGGTTACCTGTCGACAACTTATGTGAGTGGCGACGACTACGAGGACGACGAGATGCCTCATGACGTGCGACGTAATAAAAAGCGGCATAAACCGGCCGTGAGCGACGAAGATGATATCTGAAGTGACTTCCATCTTTGCAGAAACGAATTGCCGCTCAGAACGCGAATTAATACTTTATTAGGCAGAGCTCTTTTTACACGGCACCTAGGAGGTTTAGAAAATACGGTGCATTTTCTAACCGTTCTGGTGCGACGCTGGTGCGCATGAAGTTGCATTGGGCCCTTTTTGTATATACGGAAAGAAGTGCAAAGTGGAATTTACGACTGCAAGCAAGTCGTAACTGCATTGTCAAGTTCAATTTTTTGAATTCATATTCTCGCTTATTTGAAAACAAAATGCCCAGTCCCGACAATGCAGACAACATTAACCAGCTCAAACAAACTCGTTGGGTGTGGCTGTTCAGAACGCAGCTATTTTTATGTGTTTGTCTCAGGCTCAAAATTAATATCACATGGGTTAATTTTAGTACCTGATAAATGCAACAACAATGACACACATAAGTGTAGGTTAAATCTGATTTGACCAACACTTGCTCTCATCGGACTGTGTGGTCTATGACCACGTCTATCGAATGTAAGTCAACATCCGAGAGACGTGGTTATATACCTCGTTGGCTACACACGTATTCGTTTAATACCAGTTTGTATAAAATAAATCCATATGCCTTTTCCACAAATGTTAGGCATACACTGGCATGCAATAAGTAGTAAAAAGTACGTTTTACTGCAGCTGAGCAATAAACGAAGATGTCTCTGAAGCTGTATGCAGCACAGGGGAGTGTTTTCACTTGCTTCTGAATGCCACTGCTACCTAGGGGCATAAAAATTGCAACAAGGTATATTTAAAATTGTTCAGAAAACTCAATACATGCATCACCATTTGGATCAGTGTTGGGGATCATGTGGCCAGCGTGGCTATTTGATTTGGCCCTGATCAGAATCTGTTGCCGAAATTAAAGCACATCATCGCGTTAAAACGAAATTCCATGATTAGATACTTAGTAAATCAAAAGAAATCTTCCTCACTCTTTCTCACAGTTTTCTCTCCGGATTCTCCAGTAAAAAGTATTACATGTATTGTTGTATTTAAAATAAAATTAAAATTGTTTTCCGAATATCTCGTGATATTCCATAAATTCATGTAGTTTCGTAGTTGTAAATAGGTTCCTCATCCCTAATTTACGTGAACATTAAGTGTCCCTTTACGCTTTTTGGGAGACAAACTAGACCTACTGTCAGCTTGATGAAAATAACCAAAAGCGTTGAAGAACACTTTTGAAGGGGTCAGACACACATAAAATCGGCAAAGAGTAGGTGGTTCACAAACACAGTTCCAAAATTGCATGTTGAGAAAACACTCCGAATGTAGGGTACCGACGTGCTTAGTAGGAAAGTATCTAGTGGAAAACAACAACAACCGGAGATT
>JGI24021J15306_10005316_pt1 | contig 15272 bp, 12 predicted proteins | sample Ectturendosymbi1_FD_15306 | JGI IMG/M metagenome (IMG submission 15306)
TTTTAAGGAAAATGTTAGGTACCCAGTATGGACCTGTAGGGACCCGATTTTCTCTGATTTTAGGGACCCGATGATAATTTTATCTGATTCTAGGGACCCGAATCGGGTCCTTAAAACGCCTTAACTGAAACCCTGTTTATAAAGTACATGAGGCGAACGGCAACCTGCTGTTAAGTTTTCCCCAAGTTCAAAATGTTTTAACCCAGCAATAAATTGCAGGCTTGGGTTTGCAATTGAAAAAAATTATGGCACGTACTCACAATCTTTTCCGCAGTTGTTGTTTCTATTTGCGCAATGTGCATTTGGGAATTTATTGGATGGTGTTTTTAATATCGTTTTTTTTTATAAGTTGGCGAAACTCTATTCTCGTGTGTAGGTGCTGACATGTTGATGGTCAAGCCTGGCATGCCGTACCTTGACATCGTTTGTCAGATCAAGCAAAACCACCCCCACTTGCCGCTTGCTGTGTATCACGTTTCCGGCGAGTATTCGTCACTTTGGTTTGGAGCCCAAAATGGAGCCCTGGACCTAAAATCTGCCGTCATGGAAAGTTTCACTGCGCTGAGGAGAGCGGGCGCAGATGTGATTATCACGTACTTCGCTCCGGCAGTACTGAAGTGGCAGAAGTCGTAGGTCGCGCTCGTTTTTATTTTTCCTGATCAACATCCGTGGAGGGCGCTCGAGATCAACGTGAGTTGAGCACTCTGTTGTCTCGGGCAAAATCTGCCCGAACTGATGCACCAAGTCGTGTGCTCTATTTTTCTCTGGTTGCTTGTCACAAAACATTTATGTCGTGGTGATCTTTGAATTATGCAAAGACTAATGCGTGTTTTACTGAATTTCGTGCAATTTGACGTCTGCTTGACGGTGTATACAGCGTCACTAAATGTGCTTCGCGATTTTGAACGATTTGTTTCAGACATGAACCGTAAGAAGTTTTCGCGCGTGGAACAGTGCGATGACCTTTCATGACGAGATTGGTGAGAACAGTGACCGTGAAAGAGCATTGGTATCGTTGCACAATCATTGGCGAGAAAAAGCTTCGCTGCGCAAAGTCACTCGGTGCTATTTCTTATTTTGAATCTATTCTAAAAGCGTACGACCGCGGAACCGGGAAATAAACCGCTTTCTGTGCAATGTACGAATCAAGACATGTTTTATTGGAACATCGGAATGCGATGAGGTTCGCTGCATTTCGGGCGTTATGTCAACCCTGGTCACTGCCCGTCAAAGAAGAGCAATAATGGTTTGCGTGTGTTCATAGATAATAACCAGCTCATTTCCTGTACATGTTTTCAGTGTTGTCGTCGTGACTGGGCAGTAGTGCTTGCACTTGATATCGCGCTGGAAAGTTGCGCTCAAACTTGTTTCTACTGTACATACTGTGCGATTACCCTAGAGCGCGAAATGGACACTCGCTGATTGCAGCTAAGGGAGCGTTTACACATTACGTAAGCACAGGAGGGGGTCGGTGATGTTTTCAAGTGCTTACGGTGGTTTCTTTTGGGGGGTTGCTGAGATGATTACATTTTTCCTGGTTTTGTCTGCAAGCGAGTAATACCACAGCACACTGCTTTAACATGTCCACAGCTACTTGAAATATAACCTCGATGCTGTACTAAAGCCACTTGTGTTGTGTGTTTGGACGGAGTCAACGAATGTGTACGTACTTACGGGCTGACTTCTTTCTGCTTACGGTTGCGTACAGATGGGGTAGTGAGGTTAAAAAATTGCTAATGCAATATGTGAACGCTCCCTTACAGGTCAGCTGGATTTCGAAATGAACGTCGTCGAATGGCCGATCGAAGCGGTGTAGGCTGCAGTCAACCACCAAATTTAATTGCTTAAGATACCAGCTGCCGATGACTTTTGCGATCACAACCAGAACAGGTTCGGTTGCTATAGCGGCTCTCTGCGGATGAGTAACAGAAATGAGGAAAATCCACCTGCCATCGCAACTGGCACTGAAACAACTCTTGAGGCGAAAGGTGCTCGAACGAGTGTCGTTTTACGTCAGGGGTCGGCAATCCTCTGGTAAATGCGTGCCGATTTTAGGATCCAAACCATGCAGTGTACCAACTACATCCGTATTTTTGTACAGGTCAAGGATACCTTTTGTGAATTATTACAAAATTAATATGTAAAACTTGGAGCTTCTGTGTGGCACGCGTGCCGCAGGTTGCCGACCCGTGTTTTACGTATTCACGATCTATCATTTCGGACCAGCTGTGCTGCAACCAGGGCTATGGAGCTGAAACTCAAATTTCCGGCTCCAACATCCAGAAGTTTTCCGCTCCGGCTCCAAAACGATGTGGTCCATTGAAAATTAAGTCTTTGTATTATTTATAAAACTCGCTTGCCACACAAATTGTGGAACCGGAACCCAAACTTCAGGCTCCGGCTACACAGCCCTGACTGCAACTCCGTCGTGATTTACGATGAAAGAGCGCCAGACGTTAGTGCTAGGCGCTCATTAAGTACATATTGGGCTTTCCTGCGTACTTGTTATCCGGTATTGAGATAGCCAAAAGGGGCAATGATGGTTGGTGAAATACTGTAAGTGCAGTAGCATGCTCTGAACAAACTCGAGATGTAAAGGCAAAAATCGATTTTTAGCACTGCGAGTTGAACTACACTGCAACATGCATTTCTACTCGTACCTTGGCACCGGTGAACAGCCACTGCGAAAGGTCAATTCTTTAACATTGAGACCTCAATGAAATTGGTATAGCTAGGTTTCCTGCTGAGGCAATGAACCAAAACGAGTTCTGGACAAGATTGTCACTGCATACGTTTCTCTGATGGTGGGGCGCGCACTTGCTAATTTTATGGTTCTGCGCCAAAAGCGCAGCCTTCGTATTTCGTCTGTCCAAAGTCACAATGTGACTTCAGCGTGTCGCTCTAAACCTGGAAAAGTTGACTGCTGGACAGTTTGCGACAAAAAATTGCCTAAAGTTGTGTGTGTGTGCTAAGTAGACCGTTTTTGTTTCGCATGCCACGACGCTGGGCAAGTCTGCCTGTTAAAAGAAGCCGACTTTCACACGGGATTAAAATACGTTGAGTGGCGTTCAATGCAAGCGCATCGCCAGGTTTTGTGTGCTGGAGGGGTCGAACAGAAAAATAGGGGACGACATTCATTAGTGCAATACAGCACTATACGTTGTACTGGAACAAAAATTGTACGGATATTTCCCAGTGTTTATCCAAGGATGATTCCAGATTCAGCGAATGCCTCAAAAAACGTCATCACTAGATCAGATTGCCAAACTATGCCATACTTCGAAAGATTTCAAAGAATGTAAAAATAAACGCCCAGAAACTTCCATAATAAATATCCACGTGGGAGTCACTAATCCAGGGGTTCCCAACCTGGGGTACATTTGCTTAGGGGGTATATTTAAGGTTAGCAATAGAAGAGAAAAATATATTTACATACCATTTCTTTCCAAATATTTATGCGTATATCAGTGAATGATACATTTAAAAATTCTTATATGCTTATTGTCAAATACATCTATGAATAATCATGACAAAATATTTAGTCATGAGAAATTTTAGGGGTACGTGTTCATCTGTCGAAATGCTGAAGGGGTACATGTTAATCTGTCAGAATGCTGATGGGGTACATGGTAAGAGGAAGGTTGGGAACCCCTGCACTAATCGCATGAGCCTCTCACCACTAGAGGCTCCCGAGTAGAACTCAGAATTTTTTAACGTATACAAACGTGTTGAATGAGTATTACCACCCGGGTTAGCATCTACGATTAAACATCAAATAAAGCGAGCTCGATTGATATTTATTAACATATTAGGCTGTAACCTAGTAATGCTCGTACTTTGGCTTTACTGATTATTTTAAGCCTAATCGCAAAATTTCGTTGTAACTAATTGTTCTAATTCCAACTAAATTTTTTGTGCCATGTTGGAGGGTAAAACACAGAAGGTGGATGCGCAACTCCTTCGCTCTTACGTTTTTTTTATTTTCGCTCAGAAACAAACTGTTGTCAAGAAAGCTTAGCTTGGAGCGGTAAAGCACCTCTTTGCTCGTAACTGCCAGATGAATAGAGCGTGTAGTGGTAAAACGCACTTGTTCTATGTAACGATAGTTAAATGGAGTAGCAAATTGATTTATGATAATTTTTGACATTTGCCTCGATCATCACAATTTAAATCACTGTTTCCATATTAGCATCGTTATCTGCTTAGGATCTCCATTACTCTGTCTTCATGTCGAACCACGTAAAGCAAGCTGTCCTACGTCTTTACAGAATAACATCGTTTTTGACCTGATAAAATCAATAAGAAATTACGACAATCGTTGCGCGTATCAGTGCATCTCCAGCTGTGAGGCTACAAAACAACTCTTCGCGAAAAACTTAAAATCGGTCAAAATTTCGTAGATCAATGTTCCGGAGTACACGATTTTCACAGAAACGACAATGAGACGTTATTGCTTGACCGAAAAAATGAAGGAGTTCCATGTCGTACGGTGCAATAACGCTTGAAAGCTCACACCTCGCGAGGACAACTTGCTGTCGTTAAAGCCGAGTCACATTTTAAGAATAGGAGTCAGGAGTACTAGTGAATAAATTATCTCCCAATGCCATCTGAGGAGCAAGAGAGAAAAAAACAAACTGCAGTAGAGTGGTTGTCACACCAATGACACATAACAGTTGGGAAAAGTTGATTACAAACTTTCTCTGAAGCAACAGATGGCAAAACGCTCCAACTTGCCAATGTCGAGTTTCCATTTTCGACACAAAAAATTTTCGCAGTGTGACGTGTGCTCCTTGATTAGTTAAGTACTGCGCACGAATTTCGACACATTCAAGCTTTTGTTTCCATCGCAACCATCCAACTTACGACGCTGCGAAAACAGAGTTCAAGCATTTCTTTAACGCTTGTGTAAGCTCGCGTCATTTCACTTTGCTACGGCCGACTACCCATGGGGCGGGATCTGTTTATTGATCAGTGATCACTGGCGTGAGTTCGATTCTTCGCGGGACTTTGCTGTGTTCCGACGTCACCTTCATCACGGTCGGCTTCGGAGACTGTGACGATTTGAGAGGAAACGTCGCCTCCGAAGGCTTCGGCTGCGTCTGGAGAGTTGTTAGCGCAATGCGACGAGGTTTGAGTTCGCTGCATTAACAAACGCGATCATCGGTAATGCGCTGGCGTTGTCCGGAAGCCTGAACAGCTTTTTTAATGTTTCGCCCGTCAGTAGCGTTTTCATTTTAATTTTGATTCGCAAAAGCATTGACAACAAAAATCTCAGCCTTTTCCCGACTTTCCACTGATTACGGTACCAAGTAACAACGTTTGGATTGTTCTGCTGCATACGATCGAAAGCGACCGCGATCGCTTGCCGATAGGGTGCATGTTCGAATTTGAACTTTTGCTACTACTGAGTCCAATGCGCACAAAGCCATGTCTTCTGCTGCTTCTTAGCGTTAAGCACGAAATGCAGAAGCCACCAGGGCGTTTTACAGAGAAAAGTGTGTTTACCTAACTTATTTCAGTAGGCGCAGATTAACGTGTTTTATACCTGGTACGCATCAACAACGATTGCAAGGCAAAATATTTCGTGTGGCGGAACATGCTATTCAACAAAATACCAATCGACTGGAGTAATTGCACAGTTTAGTTGTGCTTTTGAATCACTCTACCTCTCAACCTTCATTGCGGGCGAAGCTGTGATGTCCATTTGTTTACTCTCCTGTAAATAAGAACATTTAAATGTCAACGGCCTACGAGGTTCTCAAACGCAACCGTTGCAAACGATTGTGCGCAACAATTAAAGGGCCCAGTCAAATTAACGTACTGTATGATCCTCTAAAAAAGGGGTCGGCAACCTACGGCCCGCGGGGCGGATGCGGCCCGTCAAGCAAAATCAATCGGCCCGTAGACCCATCACAAATTGTAGTATCTGTATGACCCGCCTAGTGGTTTTATACCTTATGAATCTGCCCTCCTTGTGTTGCATACTTATGAGAAACCGCACGGTGCAATACATGTACCTATGTCGTAACTTTCGTTTTCTTTATGAATTGTGAAAATCAGGAGTTAGTATGATTATAATTCCATAAATTCCGAAGTTTTAACAACATCATAAACAGCAAAAGGAACGGAATTGTTCGTGGAGAATTAGTACGGCCCGTCATACCTTGCAGAGTATGTTTTGGCCCGCGACTAGGGAAAGGTTGCCGAACCCTGCTCTAAGATATAGCACACCCAACGTCACTATTCTAGAAGTCCGTTCATTGTATGGGATGTTATGGCTGCGCTCAAACACCTAGAGGTTTTCTGTGCGGTTATGTTGTCTCCAGACACTTGCACCAGACGCGTGCGCTGGTTGTGCCTGCGCGGGCCAGGCAGACAGGAACGGGAGTTGGGTAACATTGCTGTCATCTTGCCGAAGATGCTCCTCGGCGTGCTGGTGTGGCTTAACAAAAATTAAATTGAGGAATTGTCAAGCAGCCACAAAAAGGTTTTGTGGTAAAGCACTGGCAGCATGACATCTGCAATCAAAATTGCTGCTATATAGCAGAACTTCAAATTGTATGAAAAAATATGTGGGCAGAATTTGCTTAGCCTTAGACCATGGTTTCCTAACCTTTCTTACTCCTGCACCCCTAAAAATTTGTTCTGACCTCGTACCCCTTACAGTTTATGATAAGAACTAGCTTTCAAGACTTAAGGAATTCATATTTTTTAACGTGTAAAAGAAATCAAACATTGACAAGAAAGGATGACACAGATTAACATTTGAATATACTCTACGAAGAATAATCCCGTGCTTCAAATGTGTACAAAATAATAAAATCTAAAGGCTTGACTTTCAAAAGTTTGCGGATGTATTTCAGTTCAATGCCTCTTTTGTTCTTGTTTCTTGCTTATGAGTTTTCAAAACGTCGATCTTCGCAGTTTCGCAGTCTTGGAAACATAACCATAACCATAACCAAGGACAAATACTCTTCCGACGTTTTACTCTCGAACTGCATTTTAAGAGAACGATTTGAACGCAGTTGAAGTCGCCGGCCAGTTGTAAATACGCAGATCAATTTCCTGTCATTAAGACGGACGCTTCTCGCGCCCCCTGGAATGTCTCTCACCCCTGGTTGGGAACCATTGGCTTAGACGGAAACGTAAGGGTTTAGAAACCGGCAGGCCGAATACACCAAGGTTTTTGCTGAAAAACCAACAAGCAAAAACATGTTTTGCTTAAAAGGAAGCCGTTTATGACGACAGGCAAAGATGTTTAGATCGCCAAAAGGATATGCACACCTGGTTTACTGAAGAAGAGGAAGTGTGTTTCGCTGGTTCACTGATTTCCATATGTTCCACATTATTTCGTACTGGAATACGGTCTGTTTTTGGAGTATCTTCGGGTTGTAATGTTGGAACTTCAGGCTTCGTTAGCGAGTCAAGCTTTTGCGCAACACACGCTTCCGGAAGTTTTACATTTTCTTTGTTTGCAGCGGCATTTACTGGATTGTAAATCTCCCCCAGTTCTCCGGCCTCGAATTGGATCAGAGAGCAGAAGCCGTCGCGCGACGACACAGACAAAAAGCTGCCGTCCGAACTCCTAAAGTTAGTCCGTTGTTTGTAAGAAATTCACGGAAAACAAACAGCAAAAGCAGATAAATGCCGCTGGATCGAAGCGCAAGCGTTCAACCGGACGCCGGAATGCGACAGTATTATAGGAAGTTTGTCAGATCCCATATTTTATACTCAGTCATTCTCAGCCAGCACTGGCTCAATTTCGCTTACCAGCTCATGTCGGTGATAGACGCGTAATGTATATTGGATGTCAGTGCAAACGGCGAAGTGTGTTGGGTATCGTACAGCAGAATGGTGTCGCATGATGCCACGGCAAAAATATTTCGGTAGTCCAGCTTGAAACAACCTGAAGGAAACAATTCAGGCCGTTGCAAACATCACCCTCAACAAACCGTTGGTGAACGTGAGGCTATTGGCGGTTGGAGCTATGACGACACATCTTCGTACGATGGCGACCTACACACGACAGCGCATAGGGAGGTAGAAGTCACACAGCAACCGAAGACTTGACGCATGGAGTCGTCAATCTTGAGCTTCGGCCGTGAGTTTCGCTAAATTGACCGTTATGGAAATCTTAAGAAGTTCTAAGAAATAGTGGCAAACGAAAATTTTCGAGAAATGCCAGAAAGATCCGGTAAATGTTGGCAAGCAAAAGTCATTCATACGATTCGATGAAAACATCGTTCGGATGTGTCTGAAAATTCATCATATCAAATATTTCAACAATCAAGTTAGCCTACAAAATAAATTTTCTGCTCGAAAATTTCAATATCTAACCAAAACATGTTGTCCAGTAGCACTTACTTCTCTATAAACGCATTGTTACATTTTTCAACATTTAGCAAGCTTGTAAGTTGTAACCACAAAATAAATGTGACATCGTGACACTTCAGACTCATAAAAATCGGCTAAAACCGTCTCACAAACACAGGATTTCTACAATGGCGTGCAGAGGTCTGGTAATGCCCGGGACGACCGCTTGATTGTACACTTTTTTCAATTCTAGTATTGAGGAGTGGCGTATGGTGGTCATTGTCGCTGGATATACACTATCTGTGACGCCACAATATGACGTTATATTCACGTTTGCAAACCGGAGTTTTGGCGAAGGTTGTTCATACAACATGCATATTATTCTACACGCACTCTCCTGTCTCCTTACTCGTTGTTGTACCGTGTGTCATTGTAATGAACATAAATTATAAACCGCTCCAAGTTAGGAGACCGGAGCAAAAAACAGCACTCAACGCTAAGACAGAACAATTCACAACTGGAAAAATATCCGGAAACGCGTTAAAACAGTGGAGTAGAACAAACTCAACGCTACGACATGGCAGTTCACAATTGCAAAAACATCAGGCTGCGCGGATGTCTCGTCGAATAGCAGTCGAGCAGAGAAGGTATGCGGTTGGGATGGCCGACACCCAGGGCCAGGGTTAACAGTTTGAATCTTGCTGAACTACACAAAACTTGAGAATGAGCAGAAAGTACTTTACTTTTTTATTATCTGGCTGTTATATGCACAACTACTGGGGGGCAGAACAGATACGGGCTTGTGTGAGCCGTTATATCAATCAACCTGAACTACCAATTAATGACGAAACTCGAAATGATGCGCATATTGCAAGCGCAGGTGTGCGGCTGTATTAGCGCACACCCAGGATAGCCACGTCAAAAAACGAAACGAGAAACTATAGTGATGCATCAAAAAGTCAGCTAAAGCAAGGTGAATAGAACAGTTTTGAAATTTGGCTCAGGAAATCAATTACACGTCCGTAATTATCTTTCAACCTGTTTTTGTGATTTTCGCTTGATCGCACTATCTGGAAGTCACGACACTATCAGTTTGATTCGGTGTGCGCCGCACACCTAGAGCAGTGCTCTTCAACCTTTTTGTCATCGTGGAACCCCTGATATACTTTCGCGTTTGTCATGGAACCCCATTAACAAAAATTCAAAAACACGAATTACTTGTAAGAAAATATGTTTTGTTGTTAGACACTTCAACAAATTAACAGTTATTACAAAAGTTAAAAAACAAGCAATTTAAAGACTCGGTTGTTCTTGCATTTCCTGAACGTAGCTGCTACATTCAGAATTTGGTGATCCGGCAAAAAAAACCCGTATCTCAAATGCGTGTGGTCCCATTTTCTAACTTTGGCGATTGAATTACAGTTGGTCCGTTTCGGATTAGGTGCCTCTTTTACATTTGAACTATATTGCTCATTACCTTCCACACTTCCGCTTTTGTTATTATTTCGCTTTGCATAAGAAAATACGCTGTTTTGCTTCATCTGGCTTGACTAAATAGTAAAAAGTTTGGTTTCACGATGTTTTTACATTATTCCCATAAAGTTTGAACAGCAGCTCTAGTGTTAGATTCCGTTTACTCTCTACTAGACTCAGGCTGAGTCTACTTTCTACTCAGTCTACTCTATTGTGCACTGTAAATTGGCAAGATCGTATAGGTATGATGCAACAATCACGTACTTCTTAACTGCACAACAATGAACAGTAAGTGACGCAACAACTATCAATATTTCTTTTTCGGCTAACTGCACATAAATAACTGGCCTACTTGGGAGTCTGAATACGGCACAGTGATTTGAAAAATTTCGTAATGACGCATCAGCATGCTGAAGCAAGAAATCATTTCCCCTAAATGAAACTAGGAACCCTTAAAACGCGCGGAACCCCACTACATGTTTTGCGGAACCCCTGTTGAAGAGCACTGACCTAGAGTACAGGTCCCTGATTGAAGAACGTGAGAATCACTGGCATTTGAATACGTAAAAACTGGTGTTGACAAAAAAACAAGTTTCGAAAAATTAAATCCATGCAGCATGTGTTAGTAGCCTTACAATAGGAAAAATCATCTGCTTGTAGCATTTCAATTTTTTACAATTTCACTCTATGGATGCCCGGGACCGCCACCCTGTTCGCCCCCGCCCTCTGCACGCCACTGCATGTCAAACACATTTCTGTAAACACAATCGGGAGTTTACTTGATCCATCGACGCCTTTTCTGAGCGAGAAAAGAACAGGACAACACGCAACGATGCTTGCAGGTTCCTTGAGGTTCGGCAGACACGCGACAGGCTTGGAAAGAGAATTTCGTGCAAAAACCATTGCCGCGTTCACCTGCATCAATTCTTTGTTATCACATTTACGGAAATAATACGCGTGTAAACAACGTAACAGAATCCTACGACGATCTACCACCGTAAACTGACTCTAGCATCAGCACGCAAGCGCGCTGCAAGAGACCGCTGAACCAGCTATGTCCAACCGAAATTGCTTGCCGAACTAAAAATGACATATCACTGTCTAAACCAGGACCGCACACTGAACGAGTTACTTTGATCTTAGCAAACTAAATTTAGTTTAAGCTAATGTACTAAAAGCGTTCGAATCCTAACTGCAATGGGAACGACTGTTTGGCACCTTTAATCACTTCGATGTGTGATGCCACAGGCAAGTTTAGTGCCAATGGAACAAGGTTAGAAATCAGAAAACTAAAAATTTCTCCAAAGTGTCAGTGATTGTGAACATATGGAAATCTCCCAGCACGCAGTACAGACGTGATAAGTGACACTGAGGACCACCTACATCAAAAATATCAAATTTAAGATTATCAAAATAAGGATAGGTTATATCAGTATGTAGGCTACTTACACTACAGCGAATACCTAAACTGGGCCGCACAAAACCTTCGACTGGCGGGTTGGACATAGTTGGCGGAGATATTATTTCTGGTTGGAATTGTAAAATGTCTTTATTTCTCTCCCACTTCCAGGTCCTTGTATGACGATGAGTGAATGACGTTATAGTCGGGGCGCTGTAAAAATGTTTTTGCTCCTCTCAGTGCTGATTTTGTACTAACACCTACTCAGTAATGCGCAATGACTAACCATTTTTGTGCTTTTGTATTATTCGAACGTGCTCGTCGTGATATGGAACATGCGTTTACGACAAAATAAATCACACCACCACTAAGAGTGTGATTCGAACTGAGACGTTGTTACCTTTTCACTATGTTTGCTGAGCATAACCGCTACAAGGTACGGCTGGTTTCTGCCTATTTAAATCTTTAATTAACATTTCATAGCAACTGATGATACATTCGCCTCTTACTGGTGGTTCCAGACAATTAGTGGACTTACGCATCATTAATGAGTTCACCGACTCTTTAAATATTTTCTAAAAACTGTAACCGAATCATTATCAGGCATTTTTGGGAACATGTCAAACATACACGTGAAAAAATTCGATCTCCACGAAAGCCGTTCACTCGAATCAAATAATTCCGAAACGATTCGTAGGGTAGAGAAGCGTTGGGCGGTTGACATGACGCCATATCGCAGAGTACCTCCGAAAACTAACGCATTCGGGGATATTTTTGCGAGCATTATGCAATGGATGGAGCAGATATACGAGTACGTTCGTGCGAGACCTTTTTTCTTTGCAACTGATGTTCTCGTTTTCTGCAAACATGAGCTCTCCGCAAGGTAGGTTTTGGTTATTCGGAGAACAGAATTAATCAGAAAAGTTCTTGACGGTATTTCATCTTCTGATATCCATTTTCTAATCTAGAGCGTTTGCCTCAGACAGCACAAAATCCAAAGCAATAGCTCAGATTAAAGAAATTTTCGTTCTGGCAGTTAATAAACAACACTTCGAGTTTGTTCCAACCTGTTGTGTGCTGCCGTTACCCTCATCCACTTGCAAACATCCGGCTGGAGTAATCAGCAGCTTTCCATCTACGCTGAAATTCAACCTAAAAAAGGAAATATCCTGGGATACAAGCTGGACTGCACAGAAGCCGCAGAGACACGATCTTCAAAAATGTGAAGAACCCTACGAGTCCAGATCTTATTCCGCTGTGATCTACTGTAGTACAACGTACTCTTACTCTGTCGAAAGGAATCCTTCCAGTTCCACAACATGGAATCAAACGTTGTTTACTGAGACACTATGATGTCTATTGCATCATTAGTTAAAAGGCATTGCAAATGCACTACAGACGGATTTCTTCCCGCGAAAAAGAAAAATCACCATCTTCACTCTTTACCACTGCGCAATTGTGCAACTGAAGACGACGTGGACGCACACAGGACCAGTCAATGCACAACTTCCTGAACTTCAATTTAGTTGAAAGCTGCAAAATCTCAGAGCAAAACAACGTTTCTCCACGTATTCTGGTAAAAGCAACATCTGGCGCATAGTTTTTAAATAAAACTTCACCACACAACACAGTTAGCAGATGACAGAAGTGGAACAAAAAAACTTCACAGGCACCAGGCTTTCGGCCCCCAACACGAATGGGTTATAATAAGAGCACTGCACTTTTATCTTGACAGCAGACACAAGAACGTTGCGGATCCAACCACGTATTCCGATTATGTATTTGGAGAAGGTTATACTCACGAAGTCGCTACTAGAACGCATATCAGTCTCGCGCATTTTGCTCAAACTGTTGGAAGTCTGCCTGTAAGCGATCCAAGTTTCGCAAACACAGCAACTCGTGCATAGAAAAAATACCTTCTTCGAACCACAGTTTCGTCATGAAATATTCTCTGCAGTTTCTGGTTTTGTGTTTCTGCATTGGGCTGGTCTTTGCTCGTGTAAGGCTGGTTCATCTTTGACACACAGTGAAGCAATTTCTTGGATTGCAGGTTGTAGATACGTAGCGCCCTGCGTTTTCAATGGACGACATTTTAATACAGGGTGACCACCAACAACAGGACATATAATTGTCGTGGGTGTTTTTTGGGATCTACGAAAGCCATTACGCGATCTACCAACGGCGAACCGTTAGTGTTCAGCACTTTCATAAAAAAAATAGTACGGATGGAGATCAATGCAGAACTGTTTTTAATCTAGGTAAGTCAATCAACACCTAAAATTAATATCAAAATGTCTTCTTCAAATCGCAGAAACCCATGCCTTCTTGCGTTTGTTTCAAATTTTGATTTGGCGACACTCTATTGATAGGGTATCATGAAGCTAAGCAAATAGTGTATTCACAATCGATATTTAGCATTCAAACAATAAGAACGGCCAAAGCAATCGAAGTAGTGACATACAGTAGATTACAAACATTATTTTGATCTACAATTTCATCAGTGAGTACGAAACCGAGCAGTAACACAGTTGAGACACGCTTTTGAGCACAGTAAGGAGAATCGCACTGCAACCGAGTTCCAGCGCATTAAATCCAAAGGTCTTCTCACATTATAGAATACAAACGTTTTCACTTGCCTATCGCAGCTCATTGTGGCGACATACTGACCAAGTGGGTCCAAAGCCACACCATTCACGAAATGTTTAGCGTCAGTAAACACAGCCATCTTTTGACCTTTCTCTACGTCCCAGAGTATGGCTGTGTGATCGACTGATCCAGACACCAGCATTTGGTCATCGCGAGACCAGGATAAATCATTCACATCTTCGAGATGTCCTCTGCAAGCACATGTCTATGGGCTACAAAAATACTTACACTTTAAAAACAAAAAGGACAGGCATACCGATTTTAAAAAACTAATCACTGTCACTTAAACGCCAGTTTACTTTATGTTAACATATTTTCCATGCTAGTTTAATGCAATATTGAACGCAAAAACATCATTGAAATATATGTTTTTGTTGCAAAATATCAGAAGTATATCACATCTTTTAATCAGGGTTGATAAAAATCATGAATTTTTTTAAAAAATCAAAAAAATCGGATTTTTTTAATTTAAATCAGATTTTTTTGATTTTATGATTTTTTTTATTTAATGTGTAGAGTGTGGCCACCTAACAAGTAGTAATTTTTCATTTTAAAGAGTTTGTTTCAATACAAATTTTTGTGCGGTGTTTCTTCTAATACAGCAACTAGAATTCAGCTGAACTCTTATTCAAAGTTCGAACTTAATTTGCACTTATGCATCACACTGAAAGCAGATCAGTTCATAACCCGAGTACCGGTGTACAAAGTTAAACAAATTGGAGTGACAATACCCAAACCATCAGTTTATCAACTTCATTAACACTTATGGCATCTTACATCTTAAGAAGCTTGTACAAAAATACAAGCTTGCCAGCCTTTTTCGTGTGAAGTCTATTGTTAAAATTGATTATCGTAACGCAGTTTTCACTGGTTCAGCTTCTGCAGAAGTATAACTTACATGCATAAAATGGTAAAAATCTATAATGAGTGTTATAATGAAGCTTAATCAAAACTATGCTCTAAAAGTCCTATTGCTACAGTCAACAGCCTATATATTTGCTGGAATTTAGATGAAACTTTTACTTTATGCCAGGCCCGTAGCCATGGGAGCATTCAGGGGCAGTGTCCCCAAATTTTTTTGTGCCCAGAAAAGTTTGTTTTAAACATATACCAGGGTTTTTTTAAGGCGTTTTAGGAACCCGATTCGGGTCCCTAGAATCAGAGAAAATTATCAGCAGGTCCCTAGAATCAGAGAAATCGGGTCCCTACAAGTCCATATCTGGTACCTAACATTTTCCTTCAAAAAAAACCCTGCATATACTTTAATAAAAACAAAAATCTTGCCCCCTACAAATTTATTTTGCTCTCCAAGCTTCAAAACCTGGCTACAGGCCTGCTTTATGCTAGCCTATACTTTCAAACTTATAGCATTCTGACAGTTCTAACTTCTGAGTCTGCAAATGTTAGTGATTTCAGTCCACATATCATTTTTGCAGTTAGT
>JGI24021J15306_10005317_pt1 | contig 15272 bp, 8 predicted proteins | sample Ectturendosymbi1_FD_15306 | JGI IMG/M metagenome (IMG submission 15306)
AGATACTTCATGTACGCAGCGGTATTACAATTGCTTTATTCGAGTTTTAGAGGGAGTCGTCGGGGATTAAAGTGGTTGTTATAATGGGCCGCGGCACAAAAAAGGTTGAAAAGCACTGTTCTAGATCAATTATTATAGATTTTTGTTACAGCGCAGAAATTCTCACTTGTGCGAAAGTTGGCGAAAAAGCCACGTTTGTTGACAGAATCATCTGTATAGAAGCGAAGGGTGATGAAACTGCCGCTAGATGTCACAGTAGATGGGACTGACGTTCCACAATAGGTGCCAATTAGTGGAGATGTTGTATCCGGACCATCATAAACCTGCAAACCAATATTGTTGTACTCTGTAATGCTAAGCCCAAAGCGGCGCAACAAAGGTATGTAGAGAGGAGTTCATACCTCGGATAAAGCGTGTTTCATGTGGCATAACATGGTTACAGATTTTTAACGCAAATGGGCATTTTCTTGGGGAAATGTTAGTTCTTGAACTTAACTTCATAGCTGGAGTCGCTAATATTGAACTTGTCCCCGCTTACTACAGACACTTGTGGTACCACTGTGATTAAGTTGATAAGTTGTCCTCTCAGGAAAAAATGCACTCATGCATCAAAAAACTGCCTAAACTTTATTGCAGAATCTTTGCTTAGTATGTCCGTTGAGCCTCGTGAGCAATAGCCTTCAATTTCTCGCCGTAATGATGACGGGAACAGTGTTTGCCGAAACGTTTACAAAATATCTGACTTCGTTTCCTTTCGCCTTTATTATTACGCCTTCAAGTCCTAAAACACCAATGAAGAAAACATCGAAAATGAATTTGCAACTAAGCGTTTTTCGCCAAACCATCGCTGGAAAAAGTAAGTTTTCTTTTCTCAGTAACTGAGACGTTGGTCAAACAAGTAGAGAGGCAAGTACATGATTTGATCACTGAGAGTTTCCCTCTCGTTCGGTTCTTCAACAAACTATGAAAGTTGGTCCAAAAAGAACCTGTCGCAAAAGCGGAATGCAGTGACACAGCTGCGGTAAACAAAACTGAAACAGCAATTTTGCTAAATGGCGTGTTACAGGAAGATACATGATCAATTCTCTGTTACCAAGTCACGTCTTTGCAGAATTAGCAACAAGTTGAGCTTCAAGATATTGTGGATTACAGTATGTCTCTAACGATTCCTACAAAATCTGAATTTTTTTATCTCTCGGGTTTGGCAAAGTGTGCAGATTTCGTGACAACTCCTGAGTGGATCTAACATTTGGTTTCAGTAAGTGTGTTCGAAAGACGTGATCTAAGCTAAATATATACATTCATATACTGTATGTATTTATATATATAGAAATATGTAGATTTAGTTATTAAAACAGCGTGTGCACATTCGAAGCAATTGTGCGAAAACAGCCCAGTTATACCTTGACCCAGTCGTAATAACAAATTCCGTTGTAATCTTCTACGTCAATAGATTCGAATGTGAGTATCACTCTTTCATTATCAGCCCCAATGGTTTGCACGCAGTCCACACTGTCCTTGTAGTTATACGGATAGAGTGGTGACGTCACAAACCCGTACGTCTTCGTTATGTGTCTTGATGGGCAGTCTCTGTCTTGCTCAACTGGAAGAAAAAGCGAATATTTCCATGCAGTAAATATAACTGCTGTTTGCAATCATTTTGACCAAGACATTTAGGAAGATAGTTTGTCAACAGGAAGTTTCTAACATCGTTTTTCAGCTAGCAAGCAGACTACAACTATAGCAAACGTGCAGGTTTTTTTGCAGGTAACAACATTTATGCTTTTTTGTTATACCGAGGTTATCATTGATACATCCATATTCAAATGCGCTTTAACCTGCAAAAACTTGGCGTATTTGCCAAGTAACGAGTATTTTCTTATTAATTTTTGGTTTTTTTGCAACTTGACGAGTTCATTTGACCAGTTGCTTTCCAAATTGCAGCAAGTTGAGGGTTGAATCAAAACCGGTCATGACGTTTCTATGAAGACTTTGCAACAGCAACTACGGATTGCATCTAACTTCGGTGGAAGAGGTAACCTTAAAAGTTCAACGCTTTTGGGCCTTCGCGGGCCATTTTAGAGTACAGTGGCCATTTTCAGGAAATTTTTAGCGGCTATCGATTGGGGTTTGGCTTGCTGTTGTAGAACGGCCAGTTGAATTTTTTAATAAATCGATCAGCTGCACAGCTGTATCGGATAATTGCTTCGACTTCGCAATTAAGAGCAGCCAATTCTCTTCCGAAAACACGATTTTTTCCTCTTAGAACGATTCTGTCACTTCAAGTCGAGGCATTACTAAGAGCAGGGCCGCAACCAGCTGAAACTTTTGGGGGCAGGGCGAAATGATTGTAACTTGTTGTACCTAACAACTGAACATGCTTTTGAAAGGGAGAAGTTGCCCCCCTGTGGTTGGCGGACCTGACTCGAGGAGACGATCTATCGTGGTTCCGAACCCTTCCAACATTGCGAGGGACCGTNCGAGCAACGCAACAGACGTTCAGTGTCTACAAACAGGGCGCAATTAGGTGGGGGACACAGGGGACGCGTCCCACCACTTTTTCAGACATTGGGGATATAATATGCCATGTCCCCTACATTTTACTCTATAGGTTTCGTAATATATGTTGCCTTCACACCAAGCTGTCCCCCTCACCTTCTACAACAAAATTGCGCTCATGTCTACGAAGGTACTACAGCGAAATGCTTGGGACGAGGCGGCGAAGTTAATCGGTCGTGGCTTACCCATGCTCCAGATTAAGCGAGCTTTTCACTGCTTTGCTGGCCGGTTTTTAGAGCTGTTTATCTTGTTTTATAAAAACGGAATAGTTTCAGGAAATGGATAAAAATAAAACAGTGACCGGTCACATGGAAGTGGAGGTCATTGACCCTCTTTCAGAATGTTAAAGGAAACCACACTGAGAATTTATCAGCGTTCAGAATTAAATGCTGCCTTAATCGGCATAGGCATAGTCAACGTGTAATTTCCTGGTAATTTGTGTTTTCTCGAAAGCATAATTTCTTGGCCTTGTCAGACCTTGCCATTACATCATTGTGAACAACCTATGCTGTATACCGTGCTTGTAGAGCACTCTATAAATTTATAAAACAGATCTTGACATTTTTTTATACACAAAGCCGAGTTTTTGATGATGAACAGAGTCGTATGGGTAGTGCTACGACGCTTAACCGGCTGAAGATGCTCATATTATCATTATGACAAAGCATACTGCTTTGCCGCAACTGGTCTGCCATGCCAATAGAGCAGTCGTCAGCAAAAAAATTGTAAACATAGCTCACGAAGTAACTGCTATTGCTGAATCATTTCAGTCAGTTTACTTCTGTGCTGACAGGACAGACTGTTTGCAAGCAGCACTGCAGACAATCATGAAATATTGGGGATTTCATGTAGTGTTTCTGATTTGTCGGTAAATAAATGTTGATGGTTTATGTAGTTTGCACATGGGGACGACGACAGCGAACTTTGGTCCTGGTTAACCTCACTTCAAAACACCACGACGTTATGTTTTATAATTGCAGGTGCTTAGGTGAGCAAACCAATTTTGCCTAACATCTTGTAATTTGTACCAAATAATAACTACGTCAAAAAGAAATATCAAAAGCAGATTTTGGACAGAATTGGTTCGACGTTTTGCAGCATTTTCTATGATCGACTAAAAATTACAAATTACTATTATCCTTGAAGTAGGCGTTGTTCATTTTTTTACCTTTTTTGTTCAGTTTGTCGCAACGGTTTAGCTGCAGACCCCTCTCTGCTTTCTACAGCTAAAGCTGTAATTGCTATGTACCTAGAACAACAAACATTAGATGGGAACACCAATAGAAAATGAGTAGCCAAACATCAGGGGCCTGTTTTTATCTGGTTTTACCTGCAAGTTAGCGATTAGTTTAAGCTTCAATTTGTGAATAAAACTTTCAGATATTAAATAAAATGTGCTAGACTTAACTAGTCTTAAAGCAAAGCTAGCAAAAATTTTCGAAGAGCCAGCAGGAAGAAATAAATGCAAGTGGCAACAATTTAACTAACCACAGCCTTCAGTGCACTTTTCGGTTTCAGTCTCGCTCGACTGTAAGCAGTTGCTGCCTTCACAAAATCTTCTGCGATGACGTTGGCATGTGCGGTCGCACTCACTCCATGTGGTCCATTCGCTCCAACCGTCCACTTCCAGTTCTATGTGTGAAAACAACAAACTGGTGACCGATAGTAACTTTCGACAGGGTCAAGTTGTTCAACCAGCAGTTTTCAATCTCTGCAGATTTCGACCTCACATGATATTTCCCGATCCGCGCCGCCCTAATCATCCTCTTTGTTTTGCAGATTTTCATCAGCATTAAAGAAGGGTCTGCGTTATCTGGACCCGATTTCTACAACCCGCCGTCAACTTCGATGCTGGACTCCGGTTGAAAAACACTGTACTAACCCGTTCATCTTGTCTCAGAAACATGTTATTGAACAAGGTTCCAACTTCAAACTAAGGTGCGAACAATCGAGAGAACAGGTCGCAATTTCTTTTTGAGACACATGGTTTCAGCATGGGCGCAATATGGTGGGGTACACGGGGAACGTGTCCCCCACCACTCTTTTACACGGTGGAGATATAATATGCCATTACCCCCCACTTTTTCTCTTTTGGTTTTGTATTTGGAGAGGTTTTAAAAATAAAAGTGACGTTTGTCACGTTTTGTGTGAAGAACGTTTCGTGTTAGATGGCACACATAGCCACGTTGATGTTGAAACAGTTTGGTTGGTATCACTGCGGTTCTGCTATTTTACAAATTTTAGCTTCGATAAAATAATTTTTAGCATTTTTCAAGTTGAAAGAGACCGCGAAAAATGGTTAACTGCTTCTGTCAGACATTCTTTTAGGGGTATGTGGTGGCAAACATATACTACCTGCCAAGCTTAATTTCTGTGTTTCTCCAACGTTTTTGAACTATGAATCTGGGAAATAGCATTTCATCCCTGCGTAACCCCACCAGCATTCAAAGATTGCACACGCGAGCTGAAACGTCATTATCATGCGTAGGCATATTTCGTTTGAAAGTCGCAGTTAGTAAAACGCTGCGTTCCGCAAAAGCGTAGCCTGTTACAGCAACCGTTGAGTGTCGTTGGCCTCACATCGAGAAACATAATTTTTTGGAATGATTGGCATTAAAGCAAGAAGCATGAAACTATCAGGTTAAGAGCAAAAACCCATCCTCAAGAAACCTTTTTAATGATGCTCGCGTGAAAATCTGCTTGTAAAGCTGAAAATATAAGCCTGGCAGCTTCTCAGGTTACGTTTATGTTGAAATCCACTAGTTCATCTTATTGATCTTAGTGCAGAAGCAGTATCGATGTTCGTAGTACCACATATTCAGTAAGTCACAGAGGCTTTTGAAAGGCCAAGTTGCCGCACTTTGTTGCGGGACTGACTGCAAGTTAAATACAGTCATACAAGAACAGCAAAATTTAGGTATCTGTCCAATGGGATTATCTTTAAAAAATAGCCAGCCATTGCTTTTCAGAAAAATTATAATTTTCAGTTTTATTTACTAATGAACTTCCAAGGCGTTTGGCAGGTTTGATCCACTATCCAGAAAAACTTATTTTGTATTGACAATCTTTAACCAGAAAGTGCACTTGTATAGAACCTTAAAAAGCTTTTCCACATATGACACCAACTTGAAAATTGCACATGGCTGTGATGAGAGCACTGATGACCACAAGTCATGTCACTGCGGCCTTTTTTTCATTAAATTATCGAAGGAAAGATCCCTTCAGTGCGATTAAAACTTTTGTAAAGAAGTAGAGACGTTTAGCTGCAGTTAATGAAGCGGTCATACCTTGAAAACCACGTCAAATCTGCCCTATATCTACACGTTTTCGGCCGTCTCGTCCAAGCGATTCTCTGCTTCCTCAAGTCACTTAAAATCATAGCCATTTCCCAACCACGAAAACACTTTTCATCCATAACTACAGCAGTCTTCACTCTTCAATAAACTATTCGCGTCATTGATTCCAGACACCAGGTACGTAAATGTAAAAGAAAATATGCTCTTCTGGTGAACTGAAGAACTAAAACGTATTTTATTCTTGGCCAATGTTTCGGCAGTATTCAACTGCCTGCTTTCATTAGGGCGAAGCAACCTGTACTGTATTAAAGGTAAGTGAGTTCCTTGGCACTGTTCACACACAGAGGTACTCAACAAAGTTAAGACAATTTATAAATACAAGGATATAGGCCTGTAATCTTTTCATTCATGTTTAGGATCCGCTGAGGCTTTTATGGAACGATTCAAGACAACGTTTTTTTCAGAAGTCGGTTTTCTGTCCTAAAATTTCAGTTTCAATCCAATCCCTTTTACGATCGTTATATCAAAAACATGCCGCATCAGTTCGCTTTTGTCAGAAACGATTGTTCCGTACGTCACACCAGTGCTCTTCACATCAGACGTCACCATATTAATTATGATAGTAGCAGTAATACGTGTTATACACGCCTGCAAATAGATCTATGGCAGTTTTGCTGAATTTTTTTTGAAGCCGCTACACTTTAGATCAGTGGTTTTCAACCTGGGGGTCGTGAACCATTTTTTAAGGGGGCGCGAGTAGATATTTTATGTTCACAGCTATATTACATTTGTTTTATTCGAGTTTTAGATGGGGGTCGTTGGGTTATAGCAATTCGCTATAATGGGTCGCGGTACAAAAAAGGTTGAAAACCACTGCTTTAGATGTATCGGTTTGAAACGTGTAAGAAGACTGTTTGCATTTGCATACGCTGTCGCGGTATGTCAATGTGCTAATAACACCACTTTGGATTGTTCTCAGGTTGTGCTGCTGTTGTGCAGTATTTAGAAGTATCACCCTGACCTTCATGTGTACTCTGTTATGAAACATTTTTCTGTTTGGTTTTAAATTTACCACATCTTCCGCCTGCTATTGCTTTAACACGAGACAAACCAGGTTTCATCTCTTGCATTCGATCGCTGAGCCTCGAAAAAGTGTCACTATTGTCGTGCGAAGCCTGGAATTGCGATTTACAAAACAGTTTAGGAAATGTAACCATCACCAGCATTTTTCTGATACTTGACGTAACGTGCAAATCAAGCTAGATGAAAGTGTGTCCGAATAATATAAATTTACAACCTGGGACGTCCCCGCGGAGACCCATAGCGGCAGAATCCCGATTCGCTATTGGTTTTCTCCTGCTGCTTTTGGTCTTCCTTGATAGAGGTCCCCTATTTTTGTTCCTCCAATCCACCAAATCCTAATGACGCGCCTGTACACAACATGGGAATCATGAAGAAACAAAGCCCCCAGTCACTTGTCCCCAACAAAATAAGGTTTATTAACAGTGTGCGTTTCCGCTGGTGGCGACGCGCCACTGGCTTGCTTAGGAATCGGGGCACTTAGGGCAAGTGTATGTAAAAGCGTTTGGAAAACTGCGTCATTAAAATGTTGTTGTCTATTCCCAATCAAGCACTTGTAATTTTCTGTTTGCAACCAGATATGCCTTACGACATTGCAGTACCGCTGTGTACGGCAAATGAGTGCCAAAGAAAAATAGATTTATATCTTTATACACAATATACATATGTTGCGGTAGTGCATACAAATGAACGTCTGTTTCATTTTATGAAAATACTGAAAGCAGTGCTTTTTCACTTAACAGTTGTGTTCATTGCTCATATATCTGAGCCAGGCTACAACCAAATTTCCTTACTAAGCGAAGCCGAAGTACAAAAAAAACGATTGTGTACTTTGTGAAGTTTTCCTAGCTGGTTATTTGCGCACATTTCAAACTTTGCTGATACAAGTTAAACGCGCGACATCCAGTGGACATCTTGTCATGAGTAAGAGTCTTTCAGGGCAAGGTAGGGTCGGGAAAAAAGTGAGAGCCTAAAGAAGCAAACACGAATTCGGTTGAAAACCATTGGTTTAATTCAATGGTTCCCGAACGATTTGTCCGCGAAGCACTGCAAAGGTATTATAAGTGGACAAGTAACCCGCTCCAGAACTGCCAAGTAAACATAAACACTTTTTTCACCGAAATTGCCGTTATTTGAGGTTTCGTACTGTAAATGCAAACAATCACAGTCTGGAAAACGAAATACAGCTGATTGTGACAACACTGCACATCACCAATGAGCAAAACGGTGAAAAAGGAAAGCTAGATTAAACGATATAGCGGCTGCCACACGCCCAAAGGGTGAAAGGACATATCAGCGTTATTTGCACAGAACTGGAAAGTGTAGCTCGTGGAATCCTTTAGGTTTGACTATGGAACCCTAGGATTCCGCGGAACCCATTTTGGGAAACGCTGGTTTCATTCATCTAGAAAAGTTGGAAAGGTTTTTAGTTTGCCTATGAAAGTTTTGGATTGCAACGTCCTCGTCTCGGATGTTTTATGCGAGCAATTGTCTTCTCAGATTATAAAAATGAGGAAGTTATGCTGAAGATGCCAAAGAAAATCTGCGTATGGCTCATGCCAGCTTGCCTTTTCATCTTGGTATGCTGCGGCTTGTGACAAAGACTGCACATACGTAAAATGATTGCCGAAAGCACCCGAGCCCGTAGCCTGGTTTTAAGGTTTGCGAAGGCAAAATACATTTTTAGGGAAACAATATTTTTGTTCAGAACAGACTATATAAAAAATTCCCCCCCCCTCATGGCTACGGGCCTGAAAGCATCCACTCACCGCATCCGTAAAGTTTTCTCAGCTTCCTCAGGTCGATCTCTGTAAAGTCACTTCGCTGTCCCATCAACGCAGTGCTTGCGCTGTTGCTGCTGTTGTCGACTGCTACAATAGTCGGTTCTCCGTTTTTGCTAAACGCCGTTGCTGAATAGTGCATGATGGAAGAGTAGTCGTAATCCTCGTCTAAGTTGGTAATCTACACGAAAAAATGTCCGATGGCTTGCACGAAACGAAACGTCGTGCCGCTGCTGCCCCTTATATAACAGATTTGGCAAACGCCCAAGAAATTCAGAATTGTTGACAAAGTGGTTACAATAATCTTTAAACAACGTTCCTCTGGAGTCTGGATAATCAAATTGTTTTCCTGTTTCATGGCAAAACTTTTATTTCTGGAGATGAAAACTCCCACCTTGCTTCAGAAGCGGAGCAATGAGTGAAACATTAAGCTGCACCTATAGCTCACTTTCCGTGCAACCTCCCGGTGACGTCAGGGCAATGTGATCTACATCACATCCCTTCCGCCTTTTTCACTTGAAGATCCTTATAAACTTCGTACTGTTGCGATCGGAAATCCCGACCGGCACATGCGCAAAGCTTCGCACTGTGGCAGCAAGCAACAATAGAATTCACATGCCATGATCACTCTATTATTGCTTGTTCGCGCCACATATACGTATGGTGTTGTTCTTCACGCACACCCCGTTCGTGGTGAATCANACAATCAACGCAACACCACCGGAGAGGTTGCAACAGTACCTTGTTCCAACCAGTTCAGTATAATCGGATTTGCGCATGAAATGACGCCAAATCTCGCAACCTTAATAGAGGTAACTGCGCTCGACTTCCTGCATTTTGACGTGGGTCAAATTGCGTGGTGCATATACTGTAACTCTTTGGCAGACGTTTGCATGATAAGTAAAACGTGACATGTTGATTGATAACAAGCTGCTCAACCGAAATGCCTTGAATGTTGCGGAGCAACTTTTCTTACGTATACATTTTTGCATAAAGTTAATTCAGCCCAAATCATGTTCCATGTCAGTTGGTCGCTGTCTGCCTCCATCCACTTACGACTAACCAGTTTTATCGGAATATATGTATATTTCACAGTCACCGCGTAGAAGCATATTGGTTTTTTCAATGACTATATTTTTGAAAACACATTGTGTATATCGGCATAAAACTGTTGCCTGCGGAACGCAAAATCATTAGTTGCAGCGAATACCAAGATTGCTTTTTTATTTTCCTGGTTGCAAAGTATCAACAGTGCTCAATAAACGCACGCTCTTGCATCACCAGAATCTCCCACACGTGTTTGTGAAGCGCTATGTGACCGAGTAAAAACCAAGTATGTTGGCTGATGGTGTTGTCGAAGAAATCTGGCCCGAGGTAAAATCACAGCTAACAGTTGTTTCATAGACTCCGTTTGATCTTGGACATTTCGCCAAAATCTTTTAAAAAATGACTTGCATTATGTCTGGTCATAGTTTTCAAATGAGAGGGCATTTTATAACACTATACGGTTGTCCATCTCTTTTAAGAAATGCACGTACGCCGTACATTGAAGCGATGCAATATGTTTCCTTGGAGCAGAAACCGAAGTTATAATCATTAAAAGTTACTGAAACTTGTTCAGGCGCGACGCTAGTGTTGCCGTCTCTTTACTTTTCTTTGTATGTTTTTACCGAAAGTGTTTTAATGATTTAATTATTTATTTATTTATTTATTTATTTATTTGTTTATTTATTTATTTATTTATTGTTTGGTGAAGACGCTTAGGTCCTAATATTTTTGATCTCCTGTTGTTTGGGGAGAGTATTGAAAAACGACTTTCTTGAAGACCGATTTAAGACAAGCCCTCCCTGATGAAAAGCATCTGTGTCTGATGAAAAGTTGTTTTTATCTTCACCACGTGCTCGTTGCTTTCTGAAACACAAGAATTCGAGTCCTCGTAGTACCTCGTCTTCAGAGCGTTTATCGAAGTTGTGCTCCTTTCCTTCCTGGATGTTTTCCCACATAATTGCAACGAAGCTGTCTCGGTCGTACCTTGAAAGAAATGAAACGAACCGGTTGTTTTAAAAATGTTTGAACCCAAAACGTGCCAGAATCTTGAACTTATCGTCGTGCAGTATATCATACACACTTTTTTCATAACAAGCTGTGAGCTAACATTCAAGCGCACTACAAACAGAGAGGTCTGCAAACGGAAGCTTAGGTTTAGAAGGAAAAGTTTTTTTTTCACTTTATTTTCCCAGATATGCCAGTGAGTTTCCTGGATAGCAAAACTTCAATTTTTTTCCTGCATTGCAAACCACAATAGATAAAAACTCTTCCATTTTTGCCGCGCCGATTCCATTTTTATCAATGCTCTTTCCCCTTTTTGATTTGATGAACATCCAGCCTTTACATGACTTCTGCAAGTTTGGAGTCGCATACAGTATTCAATTCGGAGCAACCTTATAACAACCAGCTTTTCAACATGAACCGAATATAATTCGTTTGATGGAAATATGATGGTATTTCCATACTAACCCAAGCAGCCTTTTGAGCGTGCAAATTTTCGAACTCAGTGCTCTTTAGATAACTTTAATCACAAACGCCAACTGGCAGGAGATTTTGCTAAACGCACTTTTAAAATCCTAACCAAATTTGCAACTTTTGTTGCACCATATTCAAGGTTATTTCGGCTTTCACACAGTAAAACAGGTGCATTATGCTAAGATCAAACATGCACCTCTCANAAAGCTAAAATTTCATTCGTCGAATTTGCACAAAGGTGNAACTGACTAATTCGAACAAGCAACTCATCGTTCAACCTTGACTGCTCATGCCAGAATCCCAGCGCGTGCATTGTTTCGTGTTTGATGGTGCCTTGTGACTCACAACCATAGCCGATCGACACTTCCTGCATTCCTCCTATCTCACCCACGTAGGAGTAACAGCTGGAGGTAAAAGAAGAAAAATGGGCTTGTACAAAGACTATTTAGAGAGGCCACAAGAACAGTGGTTTTCAACCTGGGGTCGCGACCCACAGAGGAGTCATGAGCCATTCTGGAGTGGTCGCGAGTAGATATTTATGTATGCAGCTTTATTACATTGGCTTTATTCGAGTTTTAGATGGGGGCTTTTGGGTTATAATGGGTTGCTATAATGGGTCGCGGTACAATAAAGGTTGAAAACCACTGCACAACGAGAACATTACCGTAAGCTAAGTGAAGCTAGCTAACTTCTACAAAACTCTGGTAAAGCAACGGATAACAAATCAATTTTTTTGGTCTTCTCATTGCTCGATTTTGAAAGTGGTAAAATGAAGGATAAACATTGGCTGCAGGATTAGGTGATGCTGATGCCCATAGCAATAGGGAAGCAGAGTTGTCCCAAGGACTAAAAACCACCAAATGCACTTTTGCCAGCTTTTCAATAATTTCACGCAAATCTAAAAGTTTTGCATCAGTGCTCAATATTTCGGGGAAATTGATCTCGATCGTTCAGCTGAGGGAGGCTACAGGCAATAAAAAGTGTCGCCGGGTGCAGGAGAGACATTACACAGGGTTGTAACACAAAAAAGGCACCAGAAAGATTTCGCAGCCGAGGGCGTTAATAAGTTCTGTCCTAGTATGTGGCTCATGCTTGTGATGCATTTGTGTTAAAGACGAGCTGTTTTTAGTACAACCCACAATCTTGCGGTTCAAATGGCTTTTTGCCATGGATAACATCATACCAGCAGCTTAACGCATTACCCTTGGCATCCGATTCACAGTTGAAGAATGGTCGAAGCTACTGTCTTGCTTAAATAAACTGTGCCAAACAAACACAAATCATTAGCAGAACTGTGATGTCTTGCACATTGTTTCTAAAGCTTCAGAAGTACAATACTCAAAATTAACCGTTGGGGTGTATTTGGCGTCAGTGAAAAGTTTCGATTAAAAAAAAAACAGATTGTACGTTTGCACAACTGAATTGCAATTTCAAAATACTCTTCTTTGTAGCCAGTAAGTAGACAAATGCTAAACATTCGATCGGTTTGCACTAGGCCTTCAGAAGTATTTTTTTTTATTTATTTAACTTCCCAAAATCGGGGATTTCTTATCTGACGTAAGCTCGCCGCGAAATTGGCGGAATTATTCATAGACAATGCAAAAATAAACTGTTAGCACACTGAACAATATAGAATAAACTAAAATGCATAATGTAAGTAATGAAATAGACAAACATTTCAGCGAACCAAACGCCATCATGAAATAGGAGGGCGATTGTACAAAATTAGATCTTTATCCGCACCAACGATTCTTCAGACATTTTCTTCTAACCCGCACCAACATGCAGTAAATCGGATCAACAAAATGTGGTTATATTCAGCCTTGACTGCCAATTTGTGGTAATGGTCTTCATTTTTATCAAAACCTTTTCAAATATTGGGCATTGACAGCCAAACCCTTTGTGTACTCCCACTGTAAGTAAATCGCTTTTCAAATAAAAGCTCTGCGTTTTCGTACGTCAAACGACGAGTCGTCTTTTTTCTGCGTTCAGCGCTGCTGCAGATAACCACTTCACTAGATTCCTAAAAGAAGCTAAACTTGCCCACTGCCTCTTCTGTAAAGAAGGTAGTTGGCCTCGTTCTCGCGGTGCTTGAACGAGACGCACATGCGTACGCTGAACTCAGCAAGGACGTCGTTGATCGTTTCCCGGATTTCGAACGGGTACTGTCGGTGGACCTCGTACGGTATGAGGGTCGTCCACCTGCAATCAATTCCTGCTCATGAAGCGAAGTACGTCATCTTCAGACCAAACCTTTGGATGATTGCTTTTAGTTCCGTCGCAATTCGTTTAGTGACACCAGGGGCGTAACGAGGTTAGATGGCGCCCGGGGCAAGAAGCAAGTTTGTCCCCCCCATGTTCGAAACTGAGATCTTTCGGAAGCTAATGTACTGCATTGAAGAAAGCGCTTGTGACATAGTTTGGACTTTTCGGCGTCCCCGCAGTGATTTGGCGCCCCGATGGTGACTCGGCGCCCGGGCAATTGTGCCCCCGTTGCCCTCCCCCTCGTTACGCTCCTGAGTGACACCCGGTGATGGTTGACCTTAGCAAGAGAGGCGCTCAGAAATGTATTTAATTTGAAATATATTCTGTCAACAAACTTTTGTAGACAAAAATTCTGGTCACCAGGCGCGCCTCTAGGATTTGGCATTTGGAAGGAGATGCAACAGAAAAACGAGGGAAAACTTCGCGAAGGGCTAAAAGGATCTTCACCCATTTTTAGTTTGGGGAGTACCTGCTGCAAATGGATGGCGCCGGGACTACCGCCCCGCCACTGGCGACTACTCTGCTGATCACTGCCGTCGATTACTAGCGTATCGTGCGAACGTAAACAAACTGTGGTAGATAGATACTGATATAGAACGATTTAGTCTATTATAGAGAGGAAAAACAGTACTTAAATCAAACCGCTTTTGGATTTCGAGCTTTCAATTGTACAACCAGCTCCAGTTTTAAATCTACTGACTTTAGGTTTTCGTCCTTTATAGCATTTCTTTCCTTTCCGACCTCCTCGGTCTTGAAAACAATGTCACCCTCGAAATAGTTCATTTTATCGTTGACCAACAAAATATCCTCCATTGAATCTGCGAAAGTCAAAAAATATCAATTCGCGGTTTAAAAAAATATATCAATGCGCAGAAGAAAACACGTGAGGGTTTTCTTTTCCAGAAAGCGTCAGGTGTTCACTGCTTCGCAGGACTTGCTCAGAAAGCAGGGTTACGGAGTCGGAGGTAAAATGTCCGACTCCAACTCCGGCCTTTCCAAAATTTCCGACTCCTTAGCATAACATGAATGAAGTTTGGCCGTCAACAAGTTTGTAGCTACTGGCAATCAATGGAAATTGTGGTGCACAGCTATAGGATTCTTTGTTTCAATAAAAATTTCAAAAGGAATTGTACCATTTCAACAGGCACCAGTTAGGATTCCTAACTTAAGAGTGCAATGTATAAAATTATTAAATTGAACTTCCGGAGTCGGAGTTGGATAAAAAATCCGACTCCGACTCCTAGTGTTCTTAGCAATCGGACTCCGACTCCACCCAAAAAGCTCCGACTCCTTACGACTCCGACTCCGGCTCCCCAACCCTGTCAGAAAGTAAACCAATTTTAAGTTTTAACCAGGAGCTCCGCCAGATTTTGTTTTGGTTGGTGGCGGACCAACATAAACAACGAGAGCTACTATCAGCGCAAAACTATGAAATAAAGGTCATCACCTATTTCTAGCAGGGAGACACTGATTGCAAGTGAGGAGGCTCAACAGCGCGGGCACGCCCCTGGCGACGACCCTGGTTATGACAGTGATTGCAGAGAGAAGAATGACATCGTTGTTGACCTTTATTACTGCGGACATTCAGTGTAACTACAATCCACACGTGAGACAAGCAAGGAATCTATCGCAAATTTTTTATAGAAAATCGATTTCACGTAACACTACGCATCGTCAGTCCTTACATCGTATTTAAATACAGGGTGTCCATAAAGTCCTGCACACATTTCAAAATGTAATTGCGAAGTAACTAAAGTAGATAAAATCA
>JGI24021J15306_10005318_pt1 | contig 15271 bp, 15 predicted proteins | sample Ectturendosymbi1_FD_15306 | JGI IMG/M metagenome (IMG submission 15306)
TGTACCTAGAACTCCGAAGGTTTCGAAATCGACATCGCTGGAGCTCAAGGTATGTTTTTTCCCGGAGTTCTAGTGTTAAACTTTATCAACAGCAGTTTAACTTTTGCATGTGCATACCTGTTTGAAAGATCAAACTGGTGTGAACATGCAAAAGAAAATATGCAGAAAACGGGAAATTTTCACGTGAAAAAAACAGAGAAAAACAATAAAATATAAGCAATTACGTCAAGGTTGCAAGTAATTGAAATCTATAGTCACCAATTATTGAAGTATAACTGGATAGACTTCTCAAGCAAACAAAGAAGTTTTTATTTCACAAAATCATCCTGCGGGTCGGATCCAACCACGCAACGGGCCGGATTTCGCCCGCGGGCCGTATGTTTGACACCCCTGCCTTAGATACATCGCGATAGGTTGCACCTACCGACGCTTAGCTGCTAAAGTTTGTTTGAGACCCTCCATCCCAAGGCACTGCCAGTTACTCCAGCCCTCCCAAGTTGCGGTAGGCACTCCCCGGTGCTGTGAAGCTGCAGTCCATGCCACTCGTTTTTCCATGGCCCAAAGGAACAGCGAAAAAGTTCTTACTAAACTTGATGTCTAAAATGCCTTCAACAGCATCAGCCAAGACACAATCTTCCAAGCCGCTCAAACACACCTCCCAGAAATCTATCCCTTCATATGGGACTGCTTCACCTCAAATACATCCATCTTTCATGGAAAATTCTGCCTTGTCTCAGCTACCGGTGTGCAGCAACGGAACCCCTTTGTCCAATCCTTTATGCCCTCGCCATCCACGATGTTACGTCCAAGGTAAAATCTTATCTAAATGTGTGGTACTTGGATGACGTTTCGTTGGTGGAGATCCACGGACCGTGCTCAGTAATGTCGCCACCGCTCGGAAAGGACTATCCACAATTGGCCTGGAGATCAATAATTCTAAATGTGAGCTACTCGTTATCAACCACACAACCAACTAGCGACGCCAAATAATTAAGCTCTTCCACTATTAATTCCCATCCCTGTCAATCCCCGACCCCAGATAATGGCAGCTATTAGGATCCCCTCTGCATCAGGAATCTGCCCCACTGCACTTAGATGCAAAAACTAAAGTGCTCGGCAACAGCAAAGAACACCTTGAGCTAATTGAGCTACACTAGAATTTTTTATCTTAAAAAATTGCCTCTCAATCCCCAAACTCATATACCTACTGCGAAGTGCACCATGCTTCAAGTGCAAAGAGGAACTGAAAGCATTTGACCCTACCATAAAAACCAACATGGAAAAATATGCAATGTGTCCTTTGGAAAAGAACGCAGGTCACAAGCATTCCTGCCAATCAGGCATGAAGGCCTTTGCCTCCGTTCCGCTTGAGACCTGCTCTGCCATGTTTTCTGTCATCATCTCATGCCTCTAAGGCAGCGTTTCTTAACCTTTTTCTTCCTCAACTCCCCTTTTGGTCATGCCTAAGCAATCCAGCACCCCCTAACGTAACCATAGAGATAAAGAAAAGACAAGTGCAGTACATCATATTCCTTTTACCGTTGACCGCCACATATGTAACCTTCTCCAGCACCCCCTGATTTGAGCACCCCAGGTTAAGAAACCCTGATCTAAGGGCCTTGTCACTCGTCTGCTTCCCTCTCTTACCCAGGAACCACCCCATGGGGAAGTAAAAGACGTAACTGGCGCTTGGTCCCTACATCATGATTATTCACGCCTGCAAAAGGAAATGCAATCAGCCTGCGACAGTTTGTTCTTAACCTGGTGTAAATTTATCCCTGGGGTTAAATTCCATCTTCCTAGGGAATAAATTTACTGAACCATATATTGCAGCAAACATAAATTTTTTAAACTTCAAAGCGTTTGTTAATTTCATATTTTCAATAAATGAGCACCGTTGAATGTATTAGGGGTAAATCTGGTAATCTTGTTTGATAAAAGGATAAGATATGCAAGAAAGGTTAGGCGCCACTGGCCTGGGACGACCTTGCCTGCAGAGATTCACTAAATGCCGTGCTCAACGCAAAGAATCCATGGGTCCACTGTTGGCTACTCGCTGCACAAGAGAGTCACACTGCTGCCTGGTCAGAAGGCTTCCCAATTTCTAACGTTAGAAACCTACTCAGTCCTGATGAGCTCTGTATTGCAATTGCGCTCCGAACCGGTGCCAAAATTTTTGAAAGCACGAAAAGCCGCTGCGGTAAAATTGTTGATGAACTTGCGTTTCATGGGCTCTCCTGCACTAAAAACACAGACCGCTTCCCCAGACATTCAGCCATCAACTCTATTCTCAAAAGATAATTAATCCGCATTAATCTCTCGTCTACCTTGGAGCCCGTCGGCTTGACAGGGGACGAGAAGAGGCCTGATGGTTTGACTTTGGGGGTACAGAGGTCAAAGCCTGGTGTGGGAAAGCAATAGATGTGGACTTTTGTTCTCGGTGCCACTACAAACACAGTGCCTGACGGGCAGGCACTGCAGCAACAGAGGCTGAGGCTGCAAAACCAAGAAAACTATAATGACTTCCTCAACAATTATCACTTTCAACCAGTCGCAATCGAAACCACTGGTGTGTGTGGTAAGTCCACCACACCTTTCTCGAGCGGCCTCGCAAAGAAACTTGTTGATATGTTTGGTGATTCCAGGGAGCGACAGTGGTTGCCCTAGCGCTTGTTCCTGGCTGTGGTCAGAGGGAAGGCTGCCAGCATATTGCCCTATGTGCAGGTTTGATTTGATTTTAGTTGTCCCCAGCGCATTGCCTAGCATTACCACCCCGACTTGCCTTTGCTTCAATGCAAAGCTATTGCCTTCCGAATGTTTCCTGCTTTCTGTACGTTTTGTTGTCCTCTTGTGCAGTGTTACTTCGCTCATTAAATAACTATCTTCACCATCGTTTAGCCTATGATGATGCTGCAACATTGTTCTATATTTCACTTCGCTTAAAACTGTTGAGGCGACATTAAAAAACAAATACAAAATTCTACTGAGCATGCTTTTCTAGAACAGGGGTGGGGAACCTATGTACTTTCAGGGGCCGCACGAAATGTGCATTATCGCTGGCGGGCCGGAAAATCAATTAATTTCATCCTTCGTTCTGCCGCCATCCCACTATGAGGAAGAGTGACTTCTCTTGGTTTGCTATGCAAGTACCTGCTTATCATGGAGTTTCGTTTTAACGCGATATCGTACTCTAACCTGGGTAACGAAATTTATGATGCGGACAATACCAAATGTTCATGCGAGCCGCATTTGGCCCGTGGGCCACAGGTTCCCCACCTTTGTTCTAGAACAAAAAGACCAGACCAGCGTAAAATAACGTATAATTCCGCACAGCCAGTAAACGCATTCAAAACTGCAAGACACCTTGCAACATTTGAGGCGATTCAATTTGCTTTGTTCTTTCGAATAGGACATTTCATAACTTAATTTTTTTCACACTTGAAAAAATGCCACACAAAACGAAACTTTCTTCTGCATTCATTGCTTGATGCTAGATTTTTTCTTATCAGCTTTCTTTCAGGCCCTCAGTGCATAGCTTGAACTTTATTACTCTTGCCCACTCACATTTATCTTTGACTCGAAATTAATGTGAATGAGAGAATTCAGACAGCGTCGAAAATAACTTTGTCACAAAAGAAAGAGACGGAGGACTTTAGTTCCATTTACCCGTTGGCTGCAGAACCCTATGGTGCTAAATCCATCACTTGTTGAATTCACTTTTATCCTTCCTGATCAGAGAAGTCTCCAGGTGAATTTAAAATATCTTGACAAGATCTTCCAGGACGACCAACGCTAATGTTAATACTGAACAAAACCAGAGGATTTTGTAATTAATAGGGCAAGTTCTTTCAACAAAATCAATTTTTGGTAGTAAGCTTGAATGACGTGATTTTTTGCAAGAACTCGGGATAGAAAGAGTAACTTTCATATTCTTAATTTGATAGTTCAATAAACAGTCAATTTTTACAGTTAGGTCAATATTCTTTTTATGGGGCATTTAAGTTAATTTTTTATAATTATCAGTTATTAGTCAAAATTTCTTTTTAGTATTGGTGAGCAAAAGTGATAATTTTGTTATACCTGATAAAGCCTACACATTATTACTGTTTTGCAATGTCTGCCAATTTTCGCACAGTAGTACTGATTACCATTCCTAGCGCAATCAAATGATTGTGGTGCCGTAGTCAAAGTCAGATGAATTTATATGCGAGTGTGTTGCAATCGAATAGTCGTGAGTCTGGTGACAATTAGGAGGCGCAACATTGTTCAAGCGTACCTGTCTTAGGTAAAATCGTGTGCAGTATAGCGCAGACGGAAAGGCATACGTTGTGAGTTTAAAGTACCTTTTTATTATTTAAGCTGTTAAGGGAAAGAAAAAAGAGTGAATAGTTTATTCATGCAGGTGCAGTGTGCAAGCTTACTAAGGCTACGTTTACGTGTGATTTTGCTTGATCATAAAAGAAAATCTTGGACTGTGTGTAAATGCTGGGACTGTCAATCTTTGTTGGCATTGGCCTCCGCAACACAAAATGCAGGAGGCACCTTTATCCCAAATTGGTGTAGTCTACTTAATACTTTACCAACAGACCTCATTGAACAAAGCATTTTCTAAATTTTTGATTTTTTAGGGAGAGGGTAACCGACCCTTTTCAGGTTTCGTGTAAATTTAGTCAAACATACAATAATTTACTGTGAATCAACTGTCAAAACGGTGAAGTAACATAATAAATTGTTTAAAGTTGGCTTTAGATTGTGATTTAGATTTTTAAATGATGCCAAAAGTCAACGTTACCATTGCATACAAAATTCAGTCCATACTTAAAGAATTCCCTGAAGAATTTATGAAAAGTCCCAACAATGAATTATATTGTAATTCCTGCAACTGTACGGTTTCTTGCAGCAAATGCTTTCTTGTTGATAGTTATCGAAAAACGTCCAAACACCAAAAAGGGTTAGGCAGCAGATCAGAACAATTAATCCTCCACACTTCGCAAATGCTTTTAAAGAGCAGTGACACCAATTTTGTGGAAAAGGTGACCAAGGCATTTTTTTCTGATGATATTCCTTTGTACAAGCTTAACAATAAGTATATCAAAAACCTCTTTTGTGACATTGGTCACAGTTTGCCATCTGAAACTACTTGTAGACGAACAGTGCTACAATTAAGCGCACATGAATTACAGCGGATACGAAATACTGTTCATGACAAACAAATGTTTCTGGTTGTAGATGAGAGCACTCTGTCTAGCACACAGTATTTCAATATTCTAGTTGGAAGCCTTGAAACACCCCACGTCAGTTACTTGTACGACTGTCAACCTCTAACATATGCGCCCAATAGCAACAGCATTGCTGAAGCAGTTGGCGATGCTGTTAGAACTCTTGGAACCAACAGAAACTCTTTCTGTCTGTTATTGTTTGATGCTGCAAAATATATGGTGGCTGCAGGTGCAATACCAAAATCTCTGTATCCTAAGCTGTTTCACGTGACATACGTAGCACATTTATTGCACAATTGTGCTATGAAAGTCAGATCTTACTTTAAAGATGTTGATCAGCCAATTGCAAAGGTAATATTAGTAACAGTCAAAAACAAAAACAGGCAAGCCAAAATAGCTACCATTGGTTACCCGCCTCAGCCTGTTCTTACAAGACGGGGAAACTGGTTAAATGCTGCTTTATATTATGCAAAGAATTTACCTGAGGTAAAAGCGATTGTGGAAAGATTTGAAGGGTCTGGTGTTTTGGTAACTATTGCAAAAGTTGGTTTGCAAACAACTGGTTTAGCTAGTCAATTTCTCAAAATCAAAGACCAATATGAACGTCTAGTTATGCTTATAGAAACGATGGAAAGTGCTAAATACACCATCAAAGAAGCAATGCAAGCAATCCAAGAACTTGACTTTAGAGAAGACACTTGCAACATTAACCGATACATTAAAAAAAAGAATGCAGAACACTGACATTTCTGTAAGATCTAAACATGTAAAGACAAGATATTTCACCGGCTGTTTACAGTTTACTTCAAAATTCTCAGCCCACAACTGCTTCTGTAGAGAGAAGCTTTTCCATGCTGAAAAAAACTGTTGGCCAAGGACAGAAACTTTAAGGCCGAAAATGTACAACAATACATGATTTTACACTTTGATTCGTCCACCTGGTGATTGCCATGCAGTGTTATGTCGCAAGACTTACTTATTTCACAATAGCACATAGACTTGTGTCGTAAGCTTCGTTGAGAATTTGTGTGTTTTCGTTTAATAAATGTTCGTTTTAATATAAAATCTCAATAAATTCTCAAGAAATATCTTTTATTCAGTCCAAATTTTGTTAGGTCAAAAAAGTAATTTTTTGAATCTGTAAGCCAATTTTGTTTTTGTTTTTCTGTCAATAAGAACTTGTCACAGTCATTACTATTACTCACGGAAAAACTGAAATCCTCCTTCGGTTGCAGCCCAAAGATTTCGAGTTAAAAAACAAATTCCGCTGGATATGTTTCTCAAGGAAGAGAATGACAGCGTGAAGCCTTTGTCCAGACAGGAGGATGGAATCATTCTTTTGAGACTTGTTTTGCCATATTCGGTCAAGGAAGCCGTAAATGGAAACAAGATTGAAATTTCCTAAAATATCAGAAACAGCTTCATAATGCCAGCAGGCAGCTTGGCAAGTTTCAAATTTCGCGCTGCTGAATATATTACCTATATGATGGCTTCAGCTGTTTCGAAACTATAACAAACTCGATACATGCAAAATAAATACCTTTCTACCACGTCAGCACCTTAAATTTTGTTGAAAGATTTTGCGCTTTCTAGTGAGACATCGCTGCGCAAAGTCAGCAAGCAGAGGTCTTCAGACCGAAAACAAATTCAGCAAAACTTTTGTAGAGTATTTCCCTCTGCAGAAACAAGGTGGTGCATGCATTTCTGTATAAGGTTCAATTAATTATTTCCTCTGTGGTGTTTTACATATAGTGTTACCCAACTCTGACTGCACTTAAGGTATTCTGATTACTGCAGTGAAATATCACGTGAAAAGCTGTTGCGTCACAGAAGCGAAGAAGTAGACATATAGCATTGACGTCAGATTTGCGGTCACTGTCTTTCTGTATATGTTTGGTGAATTGACTCGAATAATTAATTATTGCATATAATGAATTAACTGATTCGCAGCGTTTTCAGTACTAACCTGCTTTCGGCCCTCTGTGGCCAAGCAAATTTCAATCTTCAATTCTTCCGTTGCTGTATACGGCGAAGAATGATCTGACGAGATTGTCTTCTTTGCTCCTACGCATTTGTCCACATCGATATGGCTGGTGACTTGTTGTGCAGACTGAGTGTATTTTCTAGTGAAGCACTGGTAATTTTCCCTGCTGTTTTGTGATGGTTTCAGATGGTTGGACACTACAGAAGCATATTCCCGGCAGCATATAAATTTTTCATGTGCTGGTAAGTGACATGAAACCACGGAATGCAGTTCCTGACCAGACGTTGATTGGTGGTAATACGAAAAGATGAAAATCAGGGTAACAAATAAGACAACTTTTACGCTTCGACAATCAACGCTGTTAAACAGGTGTTTTGATCCCAGCAAGAGTAACATTTTGTGTACTCCCAACAACAAAATTCTTGCATGGAATCAGAAAAACACCTCAGTCTAATTCTGAAGTCACATTTCTAATAAAAAAGATCAGATTTGTGTCGCACATCAAAGCGAATTTCACGATAAAACTTGGTGCAAATTGATGAAATTGTGTGTTAAAGAGAAAAGTGATAAATGTCACCTTTGCTAGCGGTTTGAAAATGTGCAAGCACTATAGGCAGCTTCAGCTGATACTCATAAGCTCACAACCAGGTGTAGCTTACGCACAGAACGCAATGAAAAAAACAACACATCTAACGCTTGCCTACAGACTGCTAGCTCACCAATTTACACACAAAATTTTCTTTGAGAGAAGAGACCTAAATGTTGCATTTAACCAAACAATGGTATCGTTTTTTCCACATATCTGTGTTCATGTTCTTTCATCTACCTGTGTGTTATTTGTCAGCGCCATGTGTGCGTGAGTTGTATTTCTTTGTGTGTGGGCGTTAACACCAATCACAACGGATGAACGGAAAACCAATTTTAGCTCCAATCAAATATAAGGTCAAACTCGAGCGCCGTATTTACGGTACGATTGAGTTTTTTGTTTTTTAACGCCGTTGGAAAAACCTATATGCGTAACGGCCTATGACGGATAAATTGACAAACTTAACAACAACCTTTTTAAACTTCACAACAGCAACTACAACAGTAAAGATGGTGTCTGCTAAAAGTTATTGCATTAGCAGGGGCGTAATGAGGTTAGATGGCGCTCAAGGCAAGAAGCAAGTTTGGCGCCCTAATGTTCGAAGCTGAGGTCTTTCGGAAGCAAATGTACTGCACTGAAGAAAGTACTTGTGACATTGCTGCACCGTTTCGGCGCCCCCGCAGTCATTCAGCGCTCCCATAGTGATTCGGCGCCCGGGTAATTGCTCCCCCCATGCCCCTCTCATTGTGTCCCTGTTTATTAGTGAATGATGCAGACATGCAAAACCGAAAAGTGAACTTAAAATCTTCATAACTTAAAAACTTATAGCCAAGACTTAGACGCAGTGTCTTACTCATGGTGCAGTGTTGTACTATGTGTTACGGGCTAGCAAACATTAGTGTTATAAAAGTATGTATAACCCTGTTGTTCTATCTCCAACCTCGCTATCAATCATTTTGATGTGCCTATTTTTGTCAATCTGCATTGTGCAGGCTATATGTGTTTGTACTCTATGGACTTCGTGTTTGTTACAAAATCATAAAATTAAAAAAATCAAATCAAAAATTTAACGCTCATTATGGCACGAGGGCATTTAACTGAAACATTCGTAAATATTACTTGGTACAGAACAGGGCTTCTCAAACTTTTTTGTTCTGCCACCCCATTTAAAAAAAGTTTTTTCTAGGCGACCCTTGTTGGATATTCTAGATGCCAATGATACGTTTAAACGTCCCGTTAGTTTGCTAAAACATTTATATTTGATATGTCAAGCCAATTTTCGCGACCCAAAATTACATTTTGCTGCCCTATTTGGGGCCGCGACCCGTAGTTTGAGAAGCCCTGGTATAGAAAAAAGCCACATGTACGCCTAAACCCAAAACAAAATATTTTTGCCGTTGTGCCGAGAGTGCTAACAGCTTTCACTCATGTAAAATAGATAACACATAGCCTGCAAGGATGAAGTCTCGGTGTAATTACATTCAGTAAGACTACACCTATCAAAACCAAGCAACTGGGCTACGCTTATATCGCACGGAAGCTGAAACGCTACGTCTACAAACGAAGCAGAAGAAACTGGAAGATCGAAGAGAAATACGTAAACAATGAAAACAACATTAGCCTACTTACAGCAATTCGTACAGCTTCCGAGAACAACTGATTTGAGTGTTATTTTGAAAAAGGTGGTGTGAAAGTTTCTTGAAAGAACGAAATGAAGAAAGATGTTATCTAGCATGGGCGTCGGAAAGTTTTTCCAGGGGAGCCAGCAGATGCGAAATTTCATTTTTACCAACTTAAAAATTAAAAGAAAAGCATTAGTTAATAACAAAATATTAGGAAAAAATCACATTTCAAAATCCAGGAGGGGAACAAGGCCCCTTCTATCACCCTTCCGACGCCCATGCTATCTATTAACAGTGCTTGTCTGCATCAGAAATGATATTCGAAAGTGCATACAGAGCCACACAGAGTACTCGACTCAGCAAGAGAAGGCAATATCGATTAGACTTCATTTCTGTATTACAACGTGTGTAGAGGTTTGGGGTTGCCCAACCAGAAACAGCCAACGTGTACAGCATGCTGGGCAGGAACGAACAACTGTCTCTCAAAACGTGGTCCACAACCTACAGCGCAAAACGTGGAATCGTGAAATGAGGTCGGCGCACCTGATCCGTAGACACGCGGCGAATCTCCCTTGGCGCAAATGACAAGCTGACACAAACCAGGTTCACGTACAGAAAACAATCGCACGTTTGGAAATGGGTCAACAAGTTGCATATTGTTGCTGCTTTCTTCATTTGTTAGTGCATGTTCCATGTGATGTAGAGGACATCAGCAACATCACAAATCATTCGATGTTTACAGCAAATGCACTTCAACCTTCCACTTTTGAGATGCAAAATGTGAATTTGGCTCTGCGTATATTTAACGATTTCGTCGCTCAAGCGTTGGTCGATCTTGGCAGCAAACACAACATTTTGCATTGGCATGAAACCAGCGTTTACATTGAAATCATTTGTACCTGATGGGATGCAGTGAACGTTTTAAAACGCCAATGAAGGGTTTGCACACAAAAAACTCACCAGCAGCCATTGACCAAACGCAATACGGAACCGAGACGTTTTTAATGTTTTTTTTGAATGGTTGTCGGCATGGGAAGAACTTCCTGGTGATTGTGGGAAATTAAGCAAGGAGACTTTAATTGCATTGCGGAACACGTGCAAAGTGCTACCTGCAGTAGTTAATTATTGTTTGTCAGAGCTTGGGTTGAATTACGTGCTTATGGGAAAGTTTCAGACAGATTTCCTCGAGGCACGTTTTGGTCAATATCGCCAACTTTCTCGTGGAAAGTACAATATTTCTTTACGACAAGTTTTTCAAAGTGAGAACAAACTTCGCTTGCTTTCTACTCTAAAGCTGAAGCTCAAAGAAAAAGACATGACGTTGACAAATTTTGAGCAAGATTGGAATGAGTTTGGTCGCGTACCAAACGATTCAAATGAACAGCCTGTGTTGCTATGCCATGACGATTTTGTGAAAGTAGAAGAGATTTACCCGTGATTACTTATATTGCTGGGTATGCTTTCCTTGCTATAAACCAGGGGTGACGAACATGCGGCCCACAAAAGAATTTCGTGCGGCCCGCGAAGCATTCAGGCGAGACCAGCAGTTAATACGTTCGTTTGTTGCTTGTTTCTGTTGATGGACAATTTTTTTCGCTTTTAACAGGTTTCATAGTATGACTAAAAATTTGTGCCGCCCGCTTACTCAGCGGTAACTGACAAAGTGGCCCGCAATAGCAAATAGGTTCTTCACCCCTCCTATAAACCAACGGTCAAAGTGCATTTGCTGTAAACGTCTAATAATTTGTGATACTGCTGATGTCCGATGCATTGAAACTTCTTTTGTTAGGCATTTCACGGGGTGGTGTTTGATTTCCATCAGTGCAAATTATTTGCATTGCATTGATAAGCTACTTGGTTATCATTAAACTTTGTGAAAGTTATTAGTATCAGAAGTGTTCTTCCCAGCGCGATTTTGCTGGTGAACTATCACAGCCGGTGTTCGAAGCCGAAGATTTTCCATTTTTTGATGGACAGTTGTGAAAACAGTTATGATCCACGTGCATTAGTAAAGATGGCTTATTGTTGGGTGTGTTCAAACATTCTGCTGAACAATTATTGTTTTTAAAGAAATGATCTACTTACCAATGATAATTTCTCGGAAAAGAGAACTGCAGACTTTATCTTGATTTGACAAGTGTAAGTACTCACTTCATGCTAGCACAGCCATTTAACGATGAACATTGTTATTAAACTGCTGAAAGTTTGTTTCAAGTACAGTAATGTGTCATTGATGTCAAGGAATTTGAGCAAAGTTTTGCAATGTATAGTCTAACACTGCATAGTTTAAAAAAAAATATAGCCAAAAACATTCTCGCAGCACAACTGAAAACGCATACCTGAGACAGATGACTGCTCGCTGTGGCACAGGCACATTTTTTGACGGATGCTGAACGGCCTTTTTTTCTAGGAGGCCTTGGCATAAGAATCTACATACCAATCAAGTTGAGAAAAAACACAACCTGCTTCTTTATAATAAGCTTAGAATAGGAACAGTTATTTTCGACTCGTCCAAAATGTTTTCATTCAGTTGACTGGTTTTTGTGTTTATGTTTCAGATTTAAATTTGCCCAGATTTACAGGTTTACTCTGTCTATTGCAAAGGCTGCAACTCAATAGCATAGTAGAACTGACGAAGCTATCGCGCTAATTTATAACTATCAGTATCACTTATACTTCAACTGCTGTTAACTAACATACGAAAACTAACCTCAAATATTGTATGTCAAGTAAAGTTTAACCTGTGAAACAAATTGCCACAATTCTATTTGAACAAACTTTCAGGACTGAAGATGTGTACAGTTACGTGAAATCGGTTTCTCATTAAAATATTTGCAGCTTGATGCAAATGTATCACTTTTGTGGAGACTAATTACAGTACGAGATTGAAACATCAACTCTTATCCTTGTTATTATTGTCGATAGGGTGCTCACCAATTGGAACTTCGCCAGACGTTTACGGGGAATTACCAGGTGTTTTCGGGTGTGTTTACCAGGGGAATCACCGGGTGTTTCGTCTTTTCAGTCGAGGTTCCGCTGTGAAGTTAGCCATCCATAACAAGTTCAACTCCAGATCAAACACTCGTAAACAGGTTCGTACAAGGAATGCAGTCAGCAGTCCTTGCTGAAAACAAAGCAATGAATTTCCTTTATGATTTAGAGCTGATTACAAAGCCATCAGACCAAGTTAAGACTATAGCATTATGGGGTTTATAGGTGTCGCGTTATTGAATGTCTTGCTAACGCCGTTACCTATTATTTGCTTCATGGAAACTTGTCTGTCGTTGGGGATGCAACGTCGTCGTGCGTATGATCAAACTGTCCGAGCATTTTCGTCTATCCAGGTGCACAAAGCCGGCGGGCAGAAAAAATCTGCAGTCACTCCAGCCATTCAGAACAAGGCACATTTCCGCTTATGACGTGTTCCGCGGTTTCAGCTTCTCCGGAACTGCATGGACACCAAGAATCCGGCGCCATCTTCCATCGGTACAGTGATTCCCGGAAGCGTCCGACTCGCGTTCTGAGGTGGTTCAGTTTACACGACGCAGAGCAACTGAGACCAAGGTCGGGGTTTCCCACTTTGGGTGGGGGAAGGGATTAAATTGCGACACGTGACTTCTTCCACTCTTCGAGCCACTGGTGCTGAGTCCACTATGCGGTAGATTCATGTCCCGTAAAAGACTCCATGAATTCAGTTACCGACTGCCCAAACGGCCTCTCATTCTTACGTGTACGAAGTTGTTGTTGTAGTGTTCCGTCAGCGCATACCTCAAGGTAAGTCGTAAGGCGACAATGGGGTAAGGCGACAATGAAGCTTGTTCGAGGAGTGTCTTTTTTGCTCGCAGGGATTTATCCACAGCGTTTGGTTGCGCCCAGTCCTCAGGTGTTATTCAAAGAAGGTGAGGCAGTTGAGGAGATTTATAAATTTGCAAAAAAACTGCAAAATAACCAATCCTACTTAGTTGAAACTGGGCATTCCGTATGACTTCGCCCTGAAAGAAACGTGCTTCATATTTGCATTTTTTCAAAATTGTTATTCTCTGTATTCGAAAAATGTACTTTTTGTGACCTTGTACAAACAATGGCGAGGTCTTGGCGGCAATTTGCTTTCCAATGCACCCTTCCATTAAATGCCAAGTAGAGTTTTTTAGTCTTCGGTGTCGCTCGACAGACAAATTGAACCGCACCTACGGACTCTGCTGGAATGAGCCTAAACTCATTCTGCGATTCGGCCGGTTATAAACTGAAGAAAATTTCTATAAGCTAACCTGACTCTGCTCCATTTCAAAATCGGAATCCTAAAGCAGTGGATACAAATCTAAAAATGTTTGCCATTACAAAAAGAGCAGTAACAAAATACACGAGTAGCCAGTTTTGTATGGTTGTAGCACGTCCACGAAAAAAGAGAAAAATGCTTATGCATCTACACCACGGGAGGTGGAGCAGTAGTAAATCACATGTCTTACGACGTAATCACTGCTGGAGTCGAACGTGAAACACGTCTCCATATACGAAGATGATTTAACGTACAATGCGGCAGCACCAGAACACAACAATGAGAATTCATGTAACCCGGCAGCAGTCTGCTATGCACTGTCTGAGCATGTTGAAACACACGTTATCGTTGTTGTTGCGCAACTCCATGTCGCGAAAAATCAATGATGTAATGTAAATGAACTCGAGAACTCGTTGTTACGCGTTCGCATGTCTGCAAGACAAAAGATTTTCCGGGCAAAGAAGCATTAATGTCTTCCTTTTGTGTCACGAAGTCTGTTAACTCACCAATGCCAACGCACAAAGTGTTTCGCAAGAAATCTCGAACTGCATAATGATTTACCACCATGTCTGTCTACGATTCACATGCACCGGAGTCTGAAAAGACCTGAAAATGAAATGTGCATTCGGCGCATGTAACGGAGTGAAAGCTGCATCTCAAAAAACAAACAAATATCATTTGTCGGGGATTTTCTGATTTCTGGGAAACCGACTGTGTTTGCGCTGATTTTTCAGAATAGATCTTGTAATCGAGAACGAGAACCTGCGTCACAACATTCCGTAATAATTCGGGCAAAATTTTGTTAAAGTGTTACGCTGCCAGTTTCTATTTCGAGATGTTGTTTGCATTACTTTCGTTCTCAAAAACACTGATGAGTGATGTTTATGTATGCAAATGTACATCTGTGAATGTTGACAGAGGAGTTGCGAGAAGTCTCTGTCGTTTAATATATCTTTCACTGCATGAAATGTTCACTTCTCCGCCGCCGCCTTTGTCAATTTTCGGGTGAGATAGAAGTTAAAAAGAGCTTGAACCTGCGAATGTCTTTCTTATGATTCGCTTAACGCTCAGTGAATATGATGAAAAACAAACCATAAACCTTAAGCATGGTTTCCTGAATGTGTATCAGTCATATCATTGAATCTTCGTCTTCATTAGTGGCCATAGTCCGAAACTACTAGTTGTGCTTTGATCTAGTGGCCGTCGAACAGACATCAGCTTTGTATTTCAATAAAGTATCATAAGTCGAAACGGTGCCGTCAGAAGATTGAGCAAAGACTCCCACCGCCATCTTCCCAACCATGGGCGCAATTTGGTGGGGGACACGGGGAACGTGTCCTCCCCACTTTTTTAGACGGGGGGACATAATATGCCATGTTCCCCCAACATTTTTCTCTTAAATAAAAAAGCACATAAATATAATTTGTTGACCTTAGTCTTAAGGCTGGTTTACACTAGGGCTGAGGAAAGCTGAGCAAAGCTTGAAGACTGGTTTGTTCTATTATGACGAAATTTCCACGCCCTGCTCAGCCCGCGCCTGCGCCAGCCCTGCTCAGCCCAAAAATTTTTACGCTCTGGAGGGAA
>JGI24021J15306_10005320_pt1 | contig 15271 bp, 6 predicted proteins | sample Ectturendosymbi1_FD_15306 | JGI IMG/M metagenome (IMG submission 15306)
GCAGCAGTTCGACTCGAAGTGCGCAATATCGCACCAATATCGAAGGACATGGTAGGCTAAAACGAAGGGAGAGACAGCGATCACTTACCGAACTTGATGCAATGCCAACAGTCAACCCCAGATTTAAAATACAGTTGTTGCTACAATGGCTTGGTCCAACCATAGCGTGAGTGCACAGTGCAAAACAGTATTACGCTATGGTTTCTCTTTCACGAGTAGTCACCTGATACGATCACTTTACTGTGAACGCCATGCTTTCGAAGCAGAGAAACCTTGTCAACCCGAAAGCGAATGATCAACGACAACGACGTTTTGCACTACTAGAACGTCATGTATTGAAGCTCTGTGCACGTCACCAAGCACATCCATCACACTGAGTTAGGGCCGTTGATGCCGTTGATTTCTTTCAAACGCAATTTTTGTCGGTGTGCGAGGCGATTAACAGTGTCGAATGTGGAAACGGGTGAAATAGACGACAAAGTTACGCAGTGCGAAGTTTTGATGCTGAAAACCTGTGGCTTAACCTTTATTCTACCGCGAATATTACAGCAACCCACTATCACCAGGCCCGTAACCAGCTTGGCACACCTGGCGGGGCGAAAGTTTTCTGAGAGGAGCCCATTTTTTAAAACTATGTCCAACACATTTTTCCAGGGGGGGAGAAAAATTCTGGGGGCTTCGCCTCCCTGCGCCCCTATGTGTTAAGGGTCTGACTATCACCCAATGACCCCCAACAAAATCTAATGAAATAAATGTTAACAGCTGTGTACATAACATCTCCCCACTCAGACCCCTCCGTAAATGGTTCACGACCTCCCTGGGGTGGAGGTTGAAACCAGTCACTTGAAACCAGTTAAACCGGTTTTGCGCAGGAAAATGGCGCAGTTCCTGGGCAGAGTCGAAAGCAGCAAAATAGGTCTAGTCCTCGTGGTTTACTGTTGACACGGAGAAACTTCTTAGTTGACATTTGGCGCGAACTTTGGACAAACCGTTTAACTTACTTTGTTCTTTCTTACGATCTGCAATAAACCTTTGATCACCAAGTTCGAAGGTAGGCCGTCCACTCCATTTTTGTTTAAAGTCGAGGTTTTCCGACAGACAGCGCATTGCACCTTGAGCTGTGACGTTTTGGAACTAGCCAGCTGAGCTAAACACACGACAGCATTGTTATGCAAGAAAACACATTGAGAAATTTATAAGCAACACCATTAGTATTGGGTCCATTGTTAAAGTAAATCGTTTAAAAAAATTTCCATAGCGTTTATAACGCGCACTTGCGCACTCCAGCTTTGCAAAAGGTTCCTCCACCACTGGCAATAACCACTAGGGAAATGCTGCAAATTACAATTGGCATATCTTCCTTATGATAAGGGACAACACAAGCCTTGATATTGCAGTGTCACATCACAAAATGTGATGTAAGTGCAACATGGCTTAGGCATATAAGTGGTTCACATTAAAAAAACCGTGGCGAAAGTACACAAAAGTGCTTCTTTGTCGAAATGCTAGCAAGAAAAGAGCCCATTAAGTCCACCACAATCATGACAAAAAGCTGCTTCTCTAATATATAAACCGAATGCATGGATAAAATATACGGCACAAAAGGACCATGGCCAACGAATCCGGAGGCAAAATGGTAAACCTTTCTACAACTGGAAAAATAACAACCGATACGGCTTGTCAAGTCAAGTGGCAAATACCCTCCTAAGGTGGAGAAATCGCTGACCACTCAACTTCATTACCTCTTGTTGCATTTCTCTTCTAAACAGATCTAAATTTTTAATAATAACAGCCCAATCGCAAAGGATGAAGCAAAAATAATAAGGTCTCTGCTGGGGAATAAAAGAAAACCAATGGCAACGAATCTGCAGCACGGGTGAACGACGTAAAAAACGGACATCTTGTGTGCTATACGACAGTACTAATACCTATCTGCACTTTCAAGAACTGTTTTATAAATAGCAGGAAATCACAAACTGTGCTCGCAATAGTTAGCTCAAGGGTATCAAATTTTGGTCTCTTCTCCGTTTCACTGTCGAACTAGAACAACTTCTAGGCAAAACATACTAAGGTCTCAAAGTATGAACACTCCCATCCCTTAATCTGATCTATGTGCCACGTATGCAGGGTTGCCAGATGAAAGTAAAAAACTGTCGCCAAACTCACTTGAAAAAATAGCAAACTCAACAAAAATTCGCCAAAGTTCTTGAAATTGTTGGATCTTTGCCAAAACATTTTTTTCAGTGGAAATCAGTCGTTTAAAGCTCTTTCATCTTTCACCTTGAAAATTATTAGAAAGCGTATATGTTTAAGATTTTGCGAATATTTCTAAATAATCATAATTAGTTGCAAGCATATTTGATAAGAAGTGTTCAATACTATGCTTCTACTTCCAAAACTTCACGCTTTCATATGATGCCATGAATTTTCAGACCATCTTAAAAATAGTAAATCTTCATATGAATATGTAAGCAAATACCTGCAAATATACAGGTCGTACATTTCGCCAAACCAAAAAATTGAGCCAAGTGCTTTCAAAATATCGCCAGAAATTCGCCAAATCGCCAAACTAAATATTTGTAGCCAAACGCTTTTAAAATTCGCCAGATTTCCGAAATCTGACGATAAATTTACCAATATGGCAACCCTGCACGTATGCTCGCAAAATTCTGAAATCAACCAGTTTGCAAAGCCAGATGCAAAGATCTTCGTTGATGGTTAGTAATCACATTCACAAATGTCTTTCACCTGTTAAAAATACACAATCGGAAGCCCATTGTCCAGTTAAAATTACAAACTACAGTTAGTTGCGCCAACACTTGCATCAGCCTATTTACACTACAGCACGCCGGTTCAAATGTTGTCAGCATAAAAGAAGTCTTGCCTTTAAGACATGCCGAACAAAACGTGTGTTGACATTTCAGTGCTCGAGGATCCTTGTATTGAGAACAGCAAATGGCGCAAGTGAGGATGTCTTTCTCAAGCTGACTTTGCAGCTTATCATCGGAGAGCATGCTTGCAAAAATTTTATCACAAACTGAAGCAATAGAATCTGTTGGACCACATCTCCAGCAAAAAAAAACTAGAAAAAAATGTTTGTTAGCACTGAATATCCATGTACGCTAGTTGCTGATGTTGCATCAGCATTCTTCTGCGTTTTTGGGTAAGTTCAACCGGACATTTAAACATATGCAAGCAACTTACGCTCTTCAACCACCCATTTCATGTTTTTCGAACAACTCTGACTACAAACCAGAAGGCACAATTTTCGGCCAGCAGGAAACGTGAACTATTTGCAATGGTTGTTTTGTCTTTCACTAAAATTCCATGCTGAAAAAGAGTTCTGGGACGAGGATGCGTTCGATAAAAATGAGATCGCTTGTTTGTGAGAAACGTGAACCAGGTTTATGAACGATACGCAAAGCAGCAGTTTGTTCGGCTCAGTGTTGCCATTTTAGTCTTTTTAAAACCAAATCTGGTTTATTTTACAACCGTTTAGTTCACTTTTTTCAGTTTGGTTTATAGCTTATTGTTTCATATTTTGGTTTATTTTTAGTTTTTTAAAGATATTTTACGCGAGGTATCGGCCGTGTTCACCAGAAATGTATGCCCGATTTTGGCAATTTACGTAAAATCCAAGCAAGTTTTTGGACAGTCTTCTATTTTTGGTAAACAGTCTGATGAACCAACAAGAGAGGGCATTCAGCCCTTGACATGTCATGTCGATGACGTATTGAATGCAATGCCTTTTAGGTTATGAAACTTAAGAATTGTTCTGAGTCAGACGAGAATCCATGAGAAAACGCTGATTTAATTTCACTTTGCTTCTGTTGAAAGTAAGACAGAGGGCAGGGGCGTAGCCAGAAGTTTTTATAGGAAGGGGCTAACAACAATCACGTCTTGCCATTGAAATGTTTAATGCCCCTTGTTTTTAAGGCATCATCCATAAAACGTGCCCTTTTCTGGCGCTTTTTTCTAAATAACTATGTTCAGATTTAAGCTGGGAAATAGAAAGTCTATTTTCATTAAATTGACAAGTTTAAAAAGTTCATTTTAGTAAACTTTGAAGCTTCTACTTTGGATGAAAGTCACTATTTGCTCGTAAAACTTTCTTGCAAAAGCATTTGTGAAAATCTCGACTACACGTAGCACGATCTGCAATATGCTTTTTGCAGCCATTAATGCTGCTGGGCAAGAAGTCATCGTGGACGCCATTGCGATTGCATTTTTTATATTTACACTGACACCGACAGTCCGACACACGTTCAATCGAAGCCGAGTAGCGACTTTGATCGAGTCAAGTTAATAGTCTAAGGCAGGGGTCTCCAAACTACGGCCCGCGGGCTAAATCCGGCCCGCGAAGCCATTTCATCCGGCCTGCGGAGACATTTTGTGAATAACAAAAAAATAATATATTTCTGGAAAATTTTTTGCTTTGGTAGAATGTAACATATCCCGAAAAAATCAGTTACGTAAGGTGTCCGGCCCTCGGACTGTTGTGTAATAGCTTATAACAGTTTGGAGACCCCTGGTCTAAGGCACCTGACTCCCGAAGTAGGTCGTAGTGGCGCCACTGCGTAGCGTTTCACATGCTCGTTTCAACTTTGCAGAAGCACCGGTCAAAAACTTCAAAACTGATACGATTTGGCACCCTACACTTCAGAGACAATTGGGGGTGACCATGTACGGCGGTTCGTATGTGTTTAATTTGTTCAAACAGAAAGTTGTATCACAAAAAACGATATTTTGCTACCGCGACACCACACAAAAATATTTTTTTTCTTAGGCACCATCTTCAAATCATCCATTCACGTCTACACCAGCTATGTATAAACCAAATGGCTTGCTGAGCCAAAAACTATGTTACTATCTTGACCAGGGCCGCACATTAAATGACATAATATTGAGGGCCGCACACGGAATGACTTACTTTGATCTTAGAAAACTAAATTTAGCTTAAAAGCTAACATACTGAAAGTGTTCTAATCCTAACTGCAACCGTAACATAAGTGATAAAGTGAGCACCACGTGCATCAAAAATGCTAAATTCAAGATTATCAAGGACAGGTTGTCAGTATATGTAGGATCAGTGGCGTAACTAGCGTTTTGAGCCAGGAGGGGCAAAGCTGAGCTGAAGGGACCCACTGGTCACCGTAGGGGGGCCCACTAGCCGAAATTCAGAAAAAGTTTAAGAAATGATTGTGAATCTCTGGATGTCGTGGATGTCCATACTAGATAAAAAAAAANAGAAAACAGCCTGAAAAAGGCAAAAAAACAAGAAATTAAAGAATACTAAATATCAAAATGTCAACTAAAGTGGGCCCAGATTTTACATTCTCTTGTCAGGAGGGCCCCCCTTGCCCCCCTGTCAGTTACGCCACATCACAACGTACACCATTTAGAAAAAATGTTCTGAACGAAATATCACGCAAAAGCAACTTCTACCGTACTACTTCACTGAAGTTTTGCCATGGGAGCTGTACAATAGTTACAACTGTTAACAGTTCCGTGATCTAGTGCAGGGTCCGCAAATACTTTTTGGCTCGACCCTACAAAATAGTTTTAAATTCTTGCGCTCCAAACATTTAGTGAGCATATAATTTTGTGGGAAAAGCTTTATAATTAAAATATCAATTTTACGACTACTATCGACAGTAGTAATTTTCTTGCATTAAGTTGTGTGAAACTTAGCACATAAATGAGTGGGGTAAATGATGCCATTTATTGTTTTAACCGGGCAATTGCCCAGCCCCGAAATTTTCAATAACATGTTTAGTTGTTAGGTACGACAATTTACAATCATTTTGCCACTCAAAATATCAGCTGCTTGTGGCCCTGGTTCCCAACCAGGGGTGCTCGCATCCCATGGGGAAATAAAAAAAACTCAAGCTCAGAATTCAAAGGCTTCACCAAGACCCGTTCCAACCAGTGGCGTAACTGACGGGGAGCAAGAGGGCGATCCTCCTCCCCGGCAAGCTAAATGCAAAAACTGGGCCCCCTTAAGTTGACATTTTGATGTTTAGTATTCTTTGATTTATTTTTTTTCGATTTTCCGGGTGTTTTCGTTTTTTAATCTAGTATGGACATCCACGACATCCCAGAGAGTCACTATCATTTCTTAACCTTTTTCTGAGTTTTGGCTAGTGGGCCTCTCTACGCTGACCAGTGGGCTCCCTTCAGCTCAGCTTTGCCCCCCGTTGCTCAAACCACTAGTTACGCCACTGGTTCCAACTTGTTTTACTCACAATAAAGCAACAGGCAATTCACAGCTCGTCAAAATGGATGAGTCAATTTCTCAGCTCGTCCATTTTGTGAAAAGTCTACGTCACGTCAATAAGGACGCAAACCTACTCACTTATTCCAAACTCTTTACTAAAACTTGAGGAATGTGTGACGGGGCAGGGATAGGACTAATTTCAGAGCCTGTTTGCGTGCAGTGCGAGCAACGCGATTTGGCTGTTACAGCGTTGTACGTGCTTTCACTGTATGGAGACGTGGCCAGAAAGCCACGAGCGTACGCAGAGCGCAGGGCGAACTGGTTGCGCAGCTTTTGCGAGGCACGTTGTCGCTAAATAATCGTTGTCGCTCAGTCATGGCGGCCGTAGACTAACGCAAGGTCAAGCAGGTTCAAGCTTCCGCAGAAGTATGGGTTCTCTGCAAGACTGCCATCGATTTTTCATTAAACGCACCTTCTTCAATCGCGAAACCCGGAAATAATCAAACAGACTGTTCTTTCACATATGCATGAAAACTTTTTAGATTTTAGTCATGTGTATACGGATGGTTTCAATCACGACAGCTGAAAAAGCTGGAAGCGGAATATACACGGAGGTCCAAAAAGATCTATTAATTTTTGTTAAAAGTGGCATTATTTATTGAAAGCAACACTTCACATCTTTTACATAGGCCTGCCTTACAGACATGTAAGTTTTGTGTGGTGTATTTTTTTTCCTCCTACACCACCATTTTGTGAGCACATCTCAGAGTTTATAATGTGCCGATCCAAGCTCCTTGGCGCTGAATCACTGTGGCTGCACTTACACTGACGTTTGTGATGACTCTGTCTAATATCCTAATATCCCATGGGGAGCTGTTTTGACCTCCAATCGGATGTTATTCCCGAGCGTATCTATAGTTTGGGGATTGTTAGTATAAACCAGTGATTTTCAACCTTTTTTGTACCGCAACCAATTATAGCAACCCACTATAACCCAACGACTCCCATCTAAACCTCGAATAAAGCAATTTACAGCTGTGTACATAACATATCTACTCGCGACCCCTCCAAAAATGGTTCAGGACCCCTCTGGAGGTTGCGAACCCCGGTTGAAAACCACTGGTATAGACCCAGTCTTAAAGCTTTGGAGTTCTAGCTATGATTTACTGTACCTGGAAAACAGAAGCCTGGGATAATTTGCTATGAAATGATATCGATAATAAAGACGGCTACATCCTTTCGGATTATCCGTACATACAACAATGCAATATAGAAATAATCGAAATAAACTTTTGGTCATCAGTTCTCAGTGCATACCTTTATGCCATTCTTAGTACCCTTTCCTGGCTATCCACGGCCAATGTACGCAAAGCTGTGATCCTTCCGGACAGTCTGGGAGCTTTAAAATCCAATAGCAAAGCTGTGTGGAAAAACACGGCCTCGTTAACAGAATAGTGCTCGTAAGTCATGCCGATGATTTAAGGCCCAGTATATGTGGACAGGTTCTCGTGACAACTTCTCATTCACTATTGCGTAAGTAACGTCACAGAGCAACCATAGTGCCAGTCAGAATTAGAACAAATGGAAATTTCAATGACGCAAACCTCGTACGGTTGCATTCAGTCAGTACCAGTTGCGTGATGAGCCCGAGTGACGTGGAGTCGCCTCTGACGTCATAATATAAGGACATTTCAGTTCTGAAAATCGCGATAAACGAAAACCATTTCAAGTCTTGCATGGAAACGTATAAAATAACCTGTTAGCGTAAAACTTTCATTTCATTAAGAAACAGGCTTGAAGAAAGCAAATCTGAACTAGATGAAGTACTGTATATTTTTTTAATATTGCAGAGCAAGAACAATTGACTTATACTTAACAAGAAGTTGCTTTACCAATTGCAACATTGCCTTCTCGTTCTCATTAGGTTTACAGAAGAGGATTAAATCGAAGCTTTTTATACACTACCTCAGTTTGAAATGGATACATTATCGTGAAAATTTTGCTACCGGCTGCGTCATTTCACAAAATTCCATGATGAGCCGGTATCCATTGTTCCGTACCGCACGTCACCCTCACAGAGCATTGGCAACGCCAAGTAGTCCTCTGGGTACTAGGATCATTCATGTTAGTTAGAGTTACTGGCAGGCCCGTAACCAGCTTGGGACACCAGGAGGGGCGAAAAGTTTTCTGAGAGGGGCCCAAATTTTTTGAACTATGTCCAATAGTTTCAAACTGTATCCAACACATTTTTCCAGGGGGAGCGAAAAATTTTCTAGGGGGGGCTTCGCCTCCCCTGCGCTCCCCCTGGTTACGGGCCTGATTACTGGACAATTTGTCGTTCGTTTGAAATTATCCTCGAATCGGAACTGTCCATCGGATTGGACTTCAAATCAAATGTTCTATGCAGACCCATTGCTTCACAAAACATTCCATCTGATATTAATTATACTTAAAAATACTGAATTGCAGAGGGCAGCTCGGGCCCTTGCGGATGAGCCCGAATAAAGCTCGAGGGAACGAAGACGAGAGAACGCCTGCTGCAAACGGAACGTTTTGATTCAGGTCACCTGCAACATGAACGCGAAAGGACAGACATGGAACGAAACTATATGAACAGTGACAAGGCCCAATGAAAAGAACCCCAATTAACGACCTCAAGCAGTGAAGTGGGTGGTGGCACAAACATACAAAGCAAACAAGCTCACGTTCTACAGTGTAAATCGTAATNGAAGTCTCGAGCTTAGTCCGAAGTATTACGTATCATGGTAGGCCTATACCAGCTATGTACAACCCAAATGCCTTACTGAGCCAAAAATTATGTCACTATCTTAACCAGGGCCGCAATTCAATGACATTAATGAGGGTCTCACATTGAATTACTTACTTTGATCTTAACAAAATAAATTTAGCTTAGACTAATACACTGAAAGCGTTGCAATCCTAACTGCAATGGTAACAGTCGTGATAAAGTGGCACTGAGGACCACCTGCATCAAAAATGTCAAATTCAAGATTATCAAAATAAGGACAGGTTGTCAGTATGTAGGATACTTTTACTACAGCGGAAACCTATACTGGGCCGCACACAACCCTCGCCTGGGCCGCGGGTTGGACATAGATGGCCTATACAATAGTTTACAACAGTAGTTTTAACAATGCAGTAGTTACAGAAAACCACCTACTCTATTTTTCAAACGTTATAATCAAAGCCACTATTATAGAAAGTAGTTCAGAAGCAGACCATTGGCTTCAAAACAAATAAGTACTTCTCAACCTATGGTTTTATCGATAAGAACGTGTTGAAAAAAGCTTTGTGCCTAAAAGTAGCCTCTCATGATAGATGACTTACCAATTTAAACACACTTACTTTTTTCAGGTGTTAACGTTATTCAGCAGCATTTGGTTATGCTATACCATCATGTAGCTACTGTTTTTCTGTGTTTCTTGGGAAATCTGGTCATTTCCCTAGAGCCAAGAATCGGGTGTTTTGTTGCTATTTTGTGAAGTATATTTAGTCAATCTGAAAAAACTTGTTGGCGGTCATGTAGCAGAAGGGACCAAAATCTAGTCTACCCTGCCCCGTTAAGAAACGAAAAGTGATAGCGCAACACATAGCTTCTCTTTTTTACATCTAGTAATTTCTGCAAATCTAGTCATGCGGGAGACTAAATGCAGTGCCTCTCCTATACGAATTTTTCCATTCCTATGGTATCCCCTCTTTTCGTTAAAATTGCTGTGCAAATGGCGCGACCGGTTTGTCCAACGGTACAATTCAGGAGTTAATACCATCAAATGTGTAGATTCGATGGATATTTTTCTCAAAGAAAGAAGTTACACATGTATTCAAAAATTTTTACGAACTTGATCCTGATGCTTTGAGCAAAGATCATCATGCCCGCATATCCATGGACAAAGTTCGTCAACTTCCTGAGTTGAAAGTAACTTGTTTCATGCTAGTTTGCCTCAGTGCGAATAGCAATCGTGTTGCGAGATACCATCATTTGAGTTTGTACTCATAGCTGAATTTTAATGAAAGATGGCTTTAACTCAATCCTTTGCGGCTCCTTCGCATCCACAATCCGCCAGGTTTTCGTCTTTGCAGAGTTCGCTAAATTGGGAAGTAGAAGCGAAATTCAGCTTGCTTGGATTTTATTTTGTAAATAGATTGTGCCATGTAAATAATCAAGTTCATAGTTTATTTTTTTTGCTGCTTTTTAATATGCCAGTTAAAAATTCTCTGTCAGTGGATAAATTGCCTATTCTGAAACTGTTTTTAATGTTTTTTTGCAAGTAAAAATGTTAACAATTTTCAGTTGATCCAAATGAAAGCTAGCACAGAGCTTCAACGTTCGGGCACAGAAAATTTCAACTTTTAATTAGTAAAGTAGTTCCAGAAAGCTTTGGTACCTATCTCTGAAATCTTCGATTGTGGGATAAAATTTGTTACCGCGGTGTGGTTTATGGTTTGTTTGATTACGAATTTTTCTAGGCAGCTCCACACCACTGTGGTATGTCGCTTGATTACTGTTACCGTTTTCAAAGCCGAAATGCAGTTAGAAGTCAAATTTGAAATGGATCAAATGATCTAGAGCAAATCTGCGAAACAAATTAAGCTATTTTTGCGTGGCTAGTGGCACAAGCTATAAATGATTGGTTTTGTGGGCCCGGCTGGGAAGTCAGTTTATTGAAAGTGAAGCGGAGCATACTACCCGCGTTTGGGGTGCTCGTAAGCGAGCTGCATGCCAGATCTTGGCTAATTTAAGATAAGATACGTAAAACTTGGAACGAAATTACGAATTCAATGCAGCATTCTCTGCGAAAGCAGCCGCGGTAAGCAAGCGGAGATGAGCGCCCGCACACCACTCGTGACACTCCGAAGGAAGTACAGGAACCGAGTAGAACCTCCAGGTCCAGCAAAACTCTAGTGTGGCTGTTCAGCAGTTGTTCCAGTGATGGCTACACGTGATGCATTTAGAACTTGTGACACGTCCGTTTTGTCTGAAGAATGTTGCGCAAATGATTGCTTTTTTCGATTTGCTGAGGTTAAATCAGTACGCAAGACAGACAGGACGAGCATAAGACTGGGAAAGACATTCTTCTTTTACTCACCTTTTGCGCAGAGGTTATATACTGCACGTGGCGCCAATTCCGCAACCGCCAAACATTTTTTCAGCTAGAATTTCTTTTTTTGCGACAGAGTTTTTCTTTACTCGGCTGATTTATTCAAACAAGGTTTGTCATTACGTCTCCCATGCTGACTCGCAAGCGGGTCTAACGATTTTTGTCATTTGTTAGTAAAAGCAAGCTGTAGCAATTTCTAGCTTAGTGAAAAACAAGATATTCTAAACATTTGTTATTATTAGGCCGTGCATTAACTCGACCAATTTTTATCAAAAATCTGAGATTTAATCAGCGTATGTGAAAAACAATAAGACAAGTGTGTCATATTTCATACGTTTATCTTACCCGGTATAGAAAGTGCATTAACGTACAAAGAAAAGGTGTTTTTTTGCTTTGGAGTATGCTCGAACACAGTTGAACAACGTTGTACAGCATGCCTTTTAAATGAAAATTCCGTAGGAAAGCCCAGATGCAGTACAGATTTGGAAATGACACAAAAAAATTAAAAAAGGCTTCTTTGTGTTGGACAGGGGTCAGCAAACTTGTGATCGTAATGTGCCAGTGTACAAATTATGACAAATTGTTAATGAATCCGCGTGCCAAACATCTTTGCGTAGTGTTTTGCACAATCTGATTGAATAGTAATCGGAAAACGGAGATCTAAAACCACTTACTGTCAATTTTGTTGCTAAATATGATGATAGGATTAAATTCAAAACATTGTCATCCTAACTACAATTTCCAGGCAACTGAAAAGTTACTCTGAAATTCCAAGTAAAAATCCTGGCAACGGTAATACGTGGACTAAGTGATTCCAGGGACCTCACGAACAAGATGATACTCTGAATATTTTTCTGAAGATTGCGGTAACTACAGCACGGTACTCTTCTTCTGAAAACTAGGTGTTATTACAGACCAAATGCCTGAAACAAACTTTCAAGTTTCCAGTTAAGGAGCGCGCAAGTCCTTCCCATGTTTGTGACAAAGTTTTCTTCCAGGATTCGTAGCAGCGTCCACTTACTGTTTTCTGAAGATGGTGTGGTTCCCTCCGCCATGAAGCTCAATAGATTACTTTTGCAACCAACCAATTGCTTTAATGGAAAGATCTAGCAGTTTCGAGACTACAAACACAAATGTATTTTTCTCGGTATATTTTTTCAAAAGAAAACACAGTTTTGCTTCAGCGCAGCAATTTGTCGAGATTGAATTGAGCCCAAGACTGTCAAATGCACCAAATGGCACGAGTTTGCTGCTCTTCTGCTTTCTTTTTCATCAAGGCACTGCCAGCGATTTCCGCATAATGCAGTGCATAATCGATATCTGTTTTCCAGCATCTAGGAGTCTTTCTGTTTCTGGCAGCTGCACCTGTGTTTGTCGAAAATCTAGGGCAGCAATGAAGAATGTCTAGTGGGATCTGTTTTTCGCAACAGCGATTTCAATTTTCGTGGTCTTCACTGAGGGAACGTGTTCAATGAACTCTCCTTGCACTTTGAAAGGTTAGTCAAAAATTTTACCAACTGAACAAGATCCCAGATGTCCTATGTGATAAACGTTGTGTGAAATTACGACAGGAATTTTTTATCAAGTATGTTCTAAATCTAAACAGACATGAACTACTGCGCCGTGTACGAGAGTAACAATAACAGTCTGTAGTTAGCAGCTCCACGAAACCACTCGGATATGTTGCTTATTACTACTTGCATAGGTCTGCTCGTGTATTCTAAGCAACCTCTCATAGTGGTCGACCGGAGGATCTATCTTCAATAGAGTTTCATGATTATTACGAAGTTCAATAGCGATGCAGTTGATTAGGCTACACTGTTAGACGCGCATAAGCTGTTTAAAGGCAACTCAGTGAGATAGGCAAAGTCTCGTGGTAGTAATAGTGGTTTATTGGCGACAGAGGGATAATGCATTTACATTTCCAAACTAAAGAGTCGGGACACTGAAAAAAAGATATTTATCGTGTCAGGTGTTCCTGAAGTGTGTCCGTGTGGTGTCAGGTGTCCCCATCGCAGCAAGCACAGTTTAATCTGTTATCCCTGGTGATTTCGCGTCGGTCTGTCCAGTTGCAAAACTTGTACGAGTTTTACTTGAGTAGGCGAAGTTAGCAAGGTTTCGAGCGATCTGGCTGGATCTTCTTTACAAGACTTCCATTCAATTCAACAAGGTTCGGGATCTCTCAGCACGTTACCTTTGCCATCAAGCTGCGGTTGGCAATGCGTCTTTTAGTCTCTGTGCGAGAGGAGATCCACCTACTCCGAGTACCGAATCATTTAATGCGGGAGTGAGAGGGTGCGTGCACACCCTGATATTAAATTTTGAGAGTAGAACTGCTGAGAATATTTGAATACGTTTAGTAACAACAGCTTGATTCGCGCAAAAATAGTTTGTTCAAAAATAGGTTAAAATGCCTCTAACTCGACGCAAACTGTGATTCCATTTATGCTCATCGTTTTTAACAAACTTTGTTTTACCGTATTCATCAACAATCAAGTTCAGTGTGATTTTGCTTATCTGTGTTATTGCCTGAGTTGCAAACAGGAAGAATGTGTAATAAGAGTTGTGAAAATTTCAATTAACGTTTACGGCAAATTCATTTCGGGTTAAGGGCAATGTGTGTACATTTCGCAGATATCCTGCGAAATTTTAGTTGAAACTTAGGATAGCTGTTATTTTGCCGTAATGAGAATGGAAAATATATGAGGACAACACCACTTCAGTCTTTGCGAACCCTGCTTTTTTCCGGTTCGAAACCTGACCTAGATTTCCAGGGCAAACACGTCAGTGATCAGGACAACGAGTAAATTCCTGAAAACCTGGACTTCTCTGGTTAAACTGAGGCGCATTGTACTTATTGGTAAGTGAAGTTACCAAAAATAGTAAAATATTTTTTTCGCCAGAACTTAACTAACAGCTTTTCTTACACAAAAACAAAACAAGTTAATAGGCTGCCGAAGTCTAATCATTTTGCTTCCTCTCATTGCCAGATCAACTTCGGTGACAAGCTGTGAATCAGAAAACCTCTTCTGTGCAAGTGTTTGAGACGGGAAACGAGAAGTAAAATAGCATTTATGGCAAGGGAGCAAAGATGCTATCGCTTACAACATATTGTATATCTTGGCTGCAGTTAATAAATAAAGTCTGTTTTTAACAGATCAGTCCCAATTGACAAAGTGTTTTGCACTCGTTGCATGCTTTGCCTATTGCAGCCTTGGCGATTCCAGCGAAGAGCGCTGCCCGGGCAAACCACGCAAAGAGCGCTAAGCACATAGTCGACTCTCATGTTTGCTTTCAAACACGCACACATTTGCATTAACGCAAATGCGAAGATGTGTTTAACCCTTCTAGGACCACCCATACAACATTTTGTCCAAGTTTGCAACGCCATAATTCGCCAGCCAATTCAGTTAGAGAGCTGTTCAAATCCTCTACGGATTTGGCAAGTCTTCTAGTTTCGATTGAAAAAAAAGTATTTCATTTGGGTTAGGGGTTCTCTTGGGGGAACGTCACAAAGTGGGGGTGTTTTTGAAATTTTGACCAACTTTGACTGGCCCTGGACGCCAATCCAATGCGCCAAAATTTTGGCTCACACTTGGGAAACTAGATGATCATCCGCGTCTATACAGCCCTTGATTGACCTTCTAGCATGTCTGGAACCAAAGTTATGGCCCAAAAAGCCCATTGTGCGGAAAAATCCAAAAACTGCATGAGTCTCCCACTGGCGGCTGGTGCAGCTCGCGATAACCTTCCGCGAGAACATGCTGGAGAGAGAGTTTATTGGCACAAACATTAAACAATTTGATGCAAAAATAAAATTAAGGCGCTGGGACACCGAAAAAAATCTGCAAAACAGGTTGTCTCGTCGGGCGCCCCTCGAAAGTTTCATAAATTTCTATCGTGGTTTGAAGTTGATGGCCGAATTAGTGCGAAT
>JGI24021J15306_10005322_pt1 | contig 15269 bp, 14 predicted proteins | sample Ectturendosymbi1_FD_15306 | JGI IMG/M metagenome (IMG submission 15306)
GTTTGAGGCTTGCTATGAAGTCATTCTGTTGTGGAGATCACGCCGAAAGTTACACTGCTTAGAAAGTTATGGGTGAAATAGCTTTTTGCCAGCTAACTAGCGTAAGCGAATGCGATTCCACCATCCAGGAACGTCACAACTTTCAGAAGTGAAGTTGATATTACTGGGGTTTCCCACGACGTATTTTCCTGAGCAAGGTTTCTGCCAAGTAATAAATACCGCAATCGCCTTGATATGAGCAATATCGGGGAAACTCCGTTCAAACTGACCAATTTGCAACCTGCTTTGAAAAAGCTTGCAGATTAAGACCATCGCAATGTTCGCATCAGTTGGAATGAGCTGTCTTTTGGAAATTAATAACATTTATTCTAAAAACGCGTTTGCATTCGTTTTGTTTTGTGCGAACTAGGTTGCCCGTTTATATTTCATTAGCTCTGAATTATTTTCAAAACAGAATACTATTTTCGGAAAAATTATAGGAAGGGGGCGATTTTACAAAAATGTTGAAGACCATTGGGCTAAAGCAAGAGCAAGGAAACCAAACACACTCAAAACTAAACTGAATATAAATCAGAACACAAGCTGTGACAAGTAAAAAGCTGGAAAATACGTCTTTGCCAAATACTTGGTTTCACTGGAACTCCATAACCATCTGACGCCAATTGTCGAACGACGCAACAGACAAACACGCCGCCGTTATGGCTCAGAGTAGAATGCGTAAGAGTGACTGCATTATCGGGAATTTCGCAGGTGAATTCTACGGAGCATTTTCAAAATCAAGTGCAGAACGCTGTGACGGCAGTTATCGACGTAGCTAGCTCACTGGTGGTGAAATAGGTCAAAACAAAACTAGTCGAAGAACAACAAAAAATGGCGCAAGAATTATTTCACACTGGGGAGGACATCATATGTATAGGTGGTTTTCTTACGATTCCATGGAACACTGGCTTAGTGCCGCGATAAGGCTATTTTGTCTTAGTCATCTTTGTAATCAGTTTTTTTCCAATTACTGTGGTGCGATGACCATCTCGTGGCAAATTTGTTTGTTGTTTGGCCACATATTTGTTGACGGCATATGTCGCTTCATAAATACCAGTTTGCACATGTCAAGTTTTGGTTCAGCGGGAAGGTTTTGTATTTTTTCATTATTTGTGAAGAAAATGGTACCATGGATTTGTTGTGTTTTTCATGGCAACCACAAGTGCACAGTGGTTGTTGGTCCTGACGCACCTTTGACTTGCTTAAAGCAAGGTGCTTGTAGTTTGTTAGTTTTTGCCCAACTGTTGCAGGTCTTTTGTAGGTAATCATTGCCTTCGTGTTTAAGCTTTTTTTCTCTCGCATATGGGGCTCGCAGACGGCAGAAAGATGTAGGCCATTTGCTATCATGTTTGATGCCATTGCTATCATGACATTTGTGATGTCCAAACAGAAGTTTAAGCGGATCGCGTTTTGTTTGATTTGAGCTGCAGACGTAATCTTCCGTGGGTGGAGTTATGTCATGCATTGAGGCCCTGTGCGGATTGGATTTTTTGTCAACATCCGTCCCGTAAGATGATCGATTAGCGCGTGCTGCGTATCCGTAACTACGTGTTTGTGTCGGGTGTGATAATAACCCATGCAATGACTAATACTTCGGATATTTTTTGATTGCGGACAATTTGAGCTTTGTTTCAGCAAACTAAACAATACGACGTAGTTCAGGCAATAAGGGGTTAAGTTCAGTGTTAGCTCTCCGCGATAACTGTGTTACCGCAAAGAACTTCATCAGAAAACTTACGACCTTGAACTTGAATCCAGCATCATACGAAACATGCTTTGTCTTGCACGACACTGCGCAAAGCTTTTACGCTATTATTCAAGGCAAGTTATCGCACGTGCAGTGTGTATGTCCACTACAGCACGTCTGTTTCTCCTTTTGCGTTGCCTTTTCTGCGATCACATCTACCCACGAAAGCGCACGCACTTATACGCGAACATGCGTCACGTGAATGTGATCGCTTGTGTATGTTCTTGCGCAAACCGCGCTTCAACGCAACATGGTAACTAACGCCACGTGTTTCGAGCAAATGCGCTCGCGTGTGTATGTGCATGCGCGAGCCACCAAGCACGCTTGCACGCAGTGCGTGTGTAAATCACATCTCGTGTGTGTAAGTCGCTCTCCGACTTTCAAGTTGAACAATTGGTACAAAATTTTGCAGCTTAGTACACGAATAAACACGATATAGTCCGGTGGCAGGGACCGATAAGCGTGCAATACCGTCCGTACAAAGTTTTTTTTTTGCTCTTTCTATACCTCCGAGGTGTGCTCTTTAAGAAACTGAATGATGCCACTCTATCATCCTTGGGCCATCTCCCCAATATGCAAATTAAGGCCGCCATTACGGGAAATCCTTCTTTCGTCAATATCTCAGTCACTATGCATGGTATCAAAATAATTTGGTGTCTATCCCCATGTTTTGAGGGGTAAAGAATAACATTATGCCATTTCAGTAAAGATCACGCCTTTATTTTTTGATGAATAGGCGTATTGAGACCGTTATCACTGAAAATCACGTTTTCGTCCATAGCTCAATAACTGCTCATCGTATCATAACATTTGTTACGTCTATACGTGTTTAGTGAGTAAATAATCAGATTGCCGTATTGATAGCAGCAATATTTTCGGCAAAAATATCGAAGTGAGGACCGTCGTTTTTGATAGGATCAGCAATAGCGGTCTGGTAAGAACGACTCTTCAAATGACTTCGCAAAGGGAAATTCCCAAAGCCGTAAATGAAGTTTTGAGGAAAATGTTGATGCAATAAAGCTGTTCTCAACAAATGAAAGCATTCTTATCATTGAATGAGTGATCGAGTGTGATGTAGAAGTAATTGTTAGCAAGACGCAGGAACTTCGGCATACAGATAAGCTTGATTGAATAGGCTTTTAGCCGAAAATATAAGTAATTCTCATTTTTAAAGAATAATAAACATTTTTCAGGGAAGGAATCAATTTAAGTCCTCTCCCGATCCACCTATTTTAGCTTGTAGGCTAGAAAGACATACTACTGCAAAAATTTTTCAATAGAGAAAAAAGATATAGGCCTTCCAGGTACAGTAATATAAAATATATGATAAAATCCCGCCCTCAGGTGTATCGCAGCCGAAAGGTTGATGGTGGTGGATTTCGGTTGTCATGTAGAATGTTTGTTTCTTTTGGACTCTGACATCTGAATAGAGACAACTTCATGCATTACGGATGTGACCCAAACGGAATCAAAAGCATAACCCTGAAACCTAAAACCACCTAATAATATTTACATAAGAGCCCATGCGGCTCGCAAGTCGGGGGTGGCCAGGCCTAATGCAGAACGTCTGAAAACACCGTAGGGATTACCGCTTGGAACCCAGTCCCATCGCCATGGGAGGGATTTGGTGGGCTTATCCCCCCCTAAACAAAACTCAGTGTCCCCCCATATTGAAATATGAAACACTATAAAAATTGAGTTTTTGTCAAGTTTTAGAATNTCAAGGCCCCCTGTTGAAGAATGTATGGCGGCGGTTCTGTTGGGACCTATTGTGTAGACGCTATCTACGAACCAGCAAACAGTTGCCTTTTGTTTGTTTGTTTCTCCGGCTTTTTTGTTTAAACAGCACGCAGTGACTGGGAAAAAGGTTCTTGATGAACACCGCGTGGNTCACGTCGCGGAGCAGAAAAACGAAGACGTATATCGGCTGCAAGTAACACGAGGTTCTGGCTGGAAACCGTCACGTGACCACGCGCAGACGACACGCACAAACAGTATTGTGTGGTATTGACAGTCGACAACGTTCAACAACATCGCGCAGGGTTTGCCCAATTTGGCATATTTATTGGCAAAAATAACTGTTTTCCAAAAAATTTGCCTTTTTTTTGGCAACTATTTTTTATGCCAAATTTTTGCCGTTTTTTGAAATACCGATTGTGAGTATCGACGAAACAATTCATTTTAAATTATTTATCAAATGAAAACCCCAACTTTTCAGAGAGAAAATACAGCTCAACATTAATCGTTGTGAATTATCATTTCGATCCCTCCAGCTTCCATGAAACATAGTTACTGACTGGTACTGTGCTTTACAGTGGAACTTCAGTTCAATTGCCAAAATTTAAAAATTGGAAAGTATGGCAAAACCTAAATTGCAAAAAAATTAAGTATCGAAAATCAGTGTTCCCAAATACATTGCCATTGTCAATTTTTTTGCCAAAAATTTGCCACAAACTGGACAAACATTTGCCATATTCTTTGTCAAGCATCTGGTAAACCTGTATACGCGATAACAAACTGTTTACAAGCCGCTATAATATTATGTCATGCATGGAGGCCCTTGTGCGGTTGAATTTTTGCCAACATCCGTTCCACAAGAAACACAACCAGCACTGACATCGTTAATCTATCTTCCTTCCTGCACCTACTCAATAATCTACCTGTAAGTGGCGGCGCCCTAAGCAAATTATTGCTTGGAAGTTAACAATAAAAGGTTGTTACTCAGAATGCAACTTCATGCGTCGTGGAACTAGAGTCTTTTTCATAAAGAGCGTAACAGCGCTCAAGAAGTTTGTCCGTGTCAGCCGTTCGTACTGTGAGAAGTAGAAACTGCACCTATTGTAAATGGCCAGTCAAATGACTGTATTACTTCCGACAACGGGGAAATGTTTAGTGAAACAAAAGATGGAAATTCTGCATTGGTACCGCACTGGGACGGTGATATGCTGCAAGATCTGCTTTGGCCTCCCGGGATTGCAGTGGTTGTCCAAAGCGTTGAACGCGGACAAATCAGCGATTATTCTCGCTCCCGAGGTACGCAGTAGACATACTGGGAAAGATTTTCATCGCAATAATGAATTTTACAGATCGCAGATCTCAGTGGCGGCTGAGCAGAACGCTTTTTCGTTAAAGTTGCACGTTGCGATCACTTGCACTTGCGTCGATCAGCAAACGAAACTCACTCGCGCATCACCCGCTGAGTTCTTCCTCATACCCGTCGAGATAGCACCGTTGCTTTGCGCTGTTATATTGCTAATGCAGTGCTGCTTGACATCTGGTATGCGTACGCATGCCACTTTGCAAACTCTAAGCAATACATACTTGAAAAAGAAAGCAGCCCTAGATTTGGTCATCAACGTTCATATGAGTTATCAGCAGTCACGATTTGCAGCTAAAAGCTATTGTCACTACCACTTGTCGCTGACTTCGTTTATTCAAACATAAAGCAAAACATGGAGCCTTAGATGCTGAATAACACCATTGATTGCAGAAACACTACTCTGTCTTGATCATTTCAAATTGAAGGCTAATGCTTGTATTTTAGATGAAAAAGTGAAGTGGTAGCTGTTAATATGGACAATTTGCCTATGATCGTCCTGATGACTTCTACGGTATAGTGTTCATAACGTAAGGAAGCGCGATCTAAAGCATGTCAACCGGTTGCGGGAAAGCTTGGAGAAAAGAGGCTCAACTATAGTTGGTGGCAACTAGCGTTTTTTCAAAACGAACCGTCGTTTCTCTTTGGATATCGCTTTGTGAGCACAAGTAGATGACCACAGCTTAAAGAAAGCAGACCGGCCATCGCAAAACACTGGCAAGCGCAAGGGCGATGCGTTTTTTATCCACACGACGGCTGTGAGGCAACCAAAGGATTTTCCAGCTCAGTAGTCTAACTGATGCATTAGGGTTTGCCCTTCTCGTTGAGGGCCAAGCAGTGGAACGAGCAGTACAGCAAAAAGCGCGCAGGAATAGGCGAGAACCTTAAGACAGACTGATACGTGTAATTCTGGTCTGCGTTTAAATGCATCTTTGCACTGAATGGCCAGATATGTTATCAACTGATGTGCATCGTCAAACTTTTAGAGTTGACGTGTAAGCTTGAAGCCAACGCTGTCAAATATAAAAGTTGTTCTGTTGAAAGGCCGCTCGAAACCTCGACTTGTACTAAAATATATTTTGGTTCAAAACGCGAATTAACGTCCACGTGGACGAAGCCACCTCCGGTTTTACCAGACAACATATTTTTATTTCGAAACAAGTCCGGTCGCTTACTCTGTATCCAGTGATCCGATCCTACAAACTACAGTCAGTGGCAAAATCTTGTGAAAGCAACGTGGTCACTGTTCACGATGCTTAAAAGAAGACACGGAGCACCCGCCCACGATTGTTACGTCGCCCTACGCGCTGATGTTTGTTATCAAAGCATCATAGAAAGGGAAGTTACAATGAGATCATCCGGTGCAAACGGTTAAGAGATCGAAATAAAAACATGTTCCGTCCATGAGAGTGCTCTTAAGTCACCCTCCTGCTGTTCGTCAGCAGCGCCAAATCTCGCCCAACAAGGGGATTGGCGCTATCGCAGGTCCGGCGCTACCTTTTGAAGCCGCCTGTTTGGTGGCCTAATAGATACTCGACTTTACACCACATCAAAGAGTCTTGGCAACTTTGCTGTTAGCCTACAATTTTTTCGCCACTCATGTCGCATGAGTCTGTGAGGTCGTCGTGGTATCTTTGCGAATATCCTTTCTCAAACGTGGCAAAATGTTTACCAGGAAGCTTGTGAAGTCCGGGTCGGCTCACCATCCGCTCCGCAACCACAAAAGGCACTTGCTGCGGGATTGCCTGTGCTTCCTGAAAAAAATGTTTTGCTCCAAAGTTCGGTGCCACTTTTTATTTGAGAGTTGCATTTAGGCCAGAAAATGTGACGTACTGTTGTTCGAAGTGCCTAATGTAGTTTTAGTAGCTGTTACGTTTCAGCATCTATCATCCTCAATATCTCGTTGTGAGCTCCTCGAGCTACTTAAACTCAAGTGAACGATCTGCAAGGTGATCTAGAAATAACGTAATTCTGTTTCAGTCGCGTTTTGTTTTTCTTGCAAAAAGTTCGACAGATTTTGTTCCAGCAGACATGTCACCAGTGACGATTCTACAATGAAAAAACTGAAGGGGGCCACTGCGGCGCCAAGGAAAAAAGTAGGTGGGCCAACATAAATGTCTCTCCTGCATGGCGATTTCCCGTTATAATGGAGATTGGTTTGCTACGATTAACGGTATCAAATCCAACATAAGCATGTGAATATCGTCAGAACCGTCGCCAGGAAGTCTTAAAATCGTGTAAAATTTTGCTGGCTGAAACTTGGATCTGCTGTATACGTCAATCAAACGAACTTGAACGTGAAATTAAGCAAAAAAATGGGAGTACAAACAGGGGCCGGTCAAAAATCTGGGGGGAATGGCCCACCCAGGCCCCCCCTTAGAACCGCCACTACTTCTCACAGCAATCTTTTTCTTGATTTGAACCTGCTGCTAAGCGCATCTTCGCGTTCCGGATCGCTGAGCGACAGCGTGACGCCAAGCGGCAGGCACGTAGAAGATGAGATGCCTGTAATCCTGGTCGAGACTACAGCGCCACTGCTGTGACCTTGAAAATCGACTTCGAGGCCCGAGCTAAACGACCTGACTGCCGAGCTCTTACCACCTGTCATATTAATCCATTGTAGCAATGGTGCTCGTAATGGCAGCATTAAGTTTTCACTTATGTGTCTGGGTACAGTGGTATGCCAATGACAATATTTTTTTACAATTATACTCATCCACAGAAACACATTCTAGGCCTTGCTTTATAGTTACGGCTTTATTTTCGGGGAAACCGAGGTACAAACCTTTTGTGTTTTATCGAGATACAACATGCTCAATACTTGTCTGTTCCGGGAAAGCTGTTACGTTGGAGTGTTCGGCTTCTACCAGCGGAGCTTCTCACGCGTGTTTTTTGAAAGTACGTTGTAATTTTAAAGGTATATTTTGGCAGAGTGCTTGACGACTTCACTTTTTTCCTTCTAAAGGCCATTTTCTACAAATAAAAACGCGTATGCAGAGCAATGCGTTGTCTGACCCGTTTGTGTCACACTGTAATGTGCGAGTTTGGCTAAAATTATTGATAGAAATCAACTCAATCCGACGTTCCGATTGTTTAGATTTTATTTTGGTTGCTAGCCACTGGGCAATTGGTGGTGGAACGGGTTGCAAGGTCTTTTTTCTCTGTGGCGACAAGCTTTCAGCCTGTCCGCATATGACAGTTTGTATGAACTGTTCACATTCGTCACGGATATGCAGAGGTTACCGGAATAATCTGAAATAATCAGTTCGCGTGAAAACAAGCGCTGGCTTCATCTTCCCCAGACCGCATGTTTTTCGTTGTGTCTACAAACATCGCATTTTTTCACGAAACAAAACAAAACAGTGACGGCATATCTAGAGAATGAGGTCTGATTGCCATGGTATTTGAATACACGTATGCCAAAAATGTTTGGTAAAATTTCGTTTGGTTTTTCAATTTCAGGTAGACTTTACGTTATGGTGGTGGCTTATGCGTACCATTCGACTGTAGCTTTCACATTAAAAGCTAATCCCGGCGCCACGCTTCAAAGTGAATTACTCCTGGGGTCCGTGCTGTTCTCACATGCAATGCCCAACTCCTTTCGTAGCGAAGGTCATTTTTCTCTTGCATCGTTGTTGAGTCTTGCTGTTTTGATAATAGTTTGTCAACTGCTAATTTAACAACGGAAAAACGATATCGAACAGGTCACGGAGTTCGATGTACTACATGATTTGACGATTCGTCTTCTGGCTTCACTTTTTCGCCACATTCCTGTCCAGTTTCAACACCAGCTTCGAGAGATTAGCGTGAAGAATGGAGTGTTGCAACAACAGTTGATATTCGAAAGCTTTTTCATACTTGTGCCGAGAATTTAGTACTCGACTCTCGTTTGACACGTTCAAGGGGGGCCACCTTGCCTTTCGGCAGTTTGCTGCACCTCGTGTTCTCATGCGCATACCAGCAGACGACGGGCTGTGTAGACATGGCTTTTGTAAATATTAATCATATCCAAGTCGGCAAAGAAAGGCTGGCTTGGCACAGCAGACTTTGCCGAGTTACTCACCCTTTTTGTGTTATGTCTTTTTGTTGTGATTTCCATTTGTTGCTCATTTCGCCGGTTTCGTTTATGTAGGTCTGCGCGTTGTTGGCTGAATGGCGGCCTAGGTTGTTTACTGGACCTGGCCTTTTCCTCCAACTCCAGGCAGGAAGCCTCTTTATCGTGCACTAATGTAGCAGTTCAAGTGTGTTTTGTGTGGCGAATACACGGTTTGCGTCGCGAGTACGTTGTCAGTTCAAACACGCTTATATTTTGCATGCAGGGTGACGATGACGTCTTTGTAAACATACAAAACATCGTAGACTACCTGCTGTCTCTCAGTTCCGAGCAGGCGAGGGACTTGTTCGCCGGCAGCGTGCTCTACCCGTCGCCTCGTATTACGAACCCGAAAAGCAAGTACTACGTTTCGACGAACCTCTGGAGTGAGAAGTATTACCCGCCGTACGTGTCCGGCGGCGGGTTTCTCATGTCGTCGTTGGTTTGCAAGAAAATCTTCGAAGTAACTAAAGTGACGCCCATCATACCAATCGACGACGCCTTCCTTGGTGTGTGTTTGAAAAAACTGGGCATGAAACCTCAGAATCACAAGGGGTTCAAAAGCTGGGGCGTTAATCGTCCGAAAGACATTTGCATCTACCACGAGATCATGACTTTGCACAAGTTGAACAGCGAAGAAATGGTCGAAATGTGGCGTAAGCTTCAAGAGTCTGATTTTGTGGACTGCGCGAAATCGTTTAAAGTTGTTGACGTGCCGGAGAAAAAGACGTGACAGGTCGTGAAGGTGCTCCTATACAACGCACGCTTTGTCATAGTTTGCTGGCAAAGTTAGGTGAGTAGCGTTGTGTTCGTTTTCAAAACAGCTGCGGTTTGCCATATGCCGCAATAAAAACGCTATCAGCGAGCTTCGAGCACCAGTAGATGTATATTCACTTAAAACCGACACTGCGTCCCTCGAAAACCCACTGAGTAAGAAACGGTAAGTAACACCAGTCTTCACGACTTGTTTTCAGTCGTTTTTTTTTTATTTGTACTGCGCTTTTGTTGTTCGCAAACGTCGTCTTTTTCAAAACCTTGCCACGTGTTTCGGTTCCTGACATTCCGATGCAGTTCAAACATCGTAACATTATTGCTCCGTTTTCCCGACGATAACCAAGCTTTCTGTAAACACCGCAGCTCTCCTCGGCCGTTTCCCTGGCCCGACAAAGAAACACTGACGAAGAGGAAATTTACTATTTTTACATTGAATAGCCGTTTGACCGGATGCAAGAAGCCGATTTTTCGTCAGCCCGAAAGCATTGCGCAAATATAAGAAATGCCTAACCGGCAATCAAACCTTCGCAGTTTCTCTTGGACGTGAACAACCCCAAAAGCAAAACGCACATTAAAACTCCAGGCATGGAAATACGTTGTGAAACTATCACGTGCGTCCAGGTCAGTTGCGGAAAACAACCAGATCCGTGCAAATTCAACTTTGTGTGAAACTGCTGAAGGGCTCCCACGGGAATGGTTCCGCTTGCTGCTGGAACTTTCCGCGTTCATGTCTTTAACCGCAGGTCTAAAATAAGCGACTGGTGAATTACGGACGTCGCATGCATTCACCAGCAAGGGATGAAAACATCACTGAAGCCTTTGGTCTAAGCGCGGCACCTGCATCTCAGCTGTTTTTAGACCTGCGAACGCTGAGCATGAAAAAAAGTGATGTTTGCATCCTTTTAAGCTTCCCTAGTCGTTCAGTGCGGACTTTGCGAATGTGATCACTGTGCGAGCACACTCGGCAGTCTTATCCTTTTCTTCACCTGTGTTGACAAACTACGGTGCTGCGGATCTTTGTGAGGTCACTACGCCTAGCGACGTATGTCGGTGATTGCAATCTGATCGTTTGTGGCGTGTTTTGTGTATTGTGTGCCGCTGCTTTATCGCCACCAGGCTTTGTAGGTGAAAGTGGCGGCACTGCGTTTGTTACTCGTGACAAGGTTCAACTGTGTGAAGCCAACCATAGCGAAGCCATGTCCACGTCAGCCACAGTATTTAACGGGCGCGCGTGTACTTCGTTAGTTTGCTGACTTGTAAGCTCAACTAGTCAGCGGCGATTTTAAAACACATACACTTTTCTCCCTCAAATGCTTGTAAGTAATGGTATGCGCACTTGTCACATTGAAAAAAGAGGCAAGTGCCCATGCGTGTTGTGGAAAAGAAATTAATTACATGTTGATAAGCAAAGAATTCAGAAGCCCGCCAGCCTACTACGTATTTCGTACTTGCTATTTGTTGATGCTGAACTGCAGTTCCGATGTTTAGGTGCATGCCATAATGTAGTTTATCTGTAGCTGTCGTTTAGATTCGTGGTATTTTTTGCACTTCTGGGGTCAGAAAGCACGGACGGGAATTGAAATTGATATTCCAGTGTACCAGTAAGTATTCTATGCGAGTGGCTTTCTTCCTGTTATCTCTGCCTTTTAAGGTTGCACCGTTCCTAATTGCCTGGCCCCGGTTTCAACCAACAATGAAATTTTACGAACGCTTGCTACTAACTTTTGATAAGTTCAACATTGTTGCAAAGCCGCTGCTGTTTAGCTCTGTATGTGTGATGTTTAAATGTCGTGTTAGTGACGAGCCACGCGTGTTCAGCACCCCTGCTCCACACATAGCACCTGCTTTTATGTTTCATAGTTTCTACTTCTTCATGTCGCGCTTTAAGTGCCCTCGAACTAATTTTCGCCCTGTCGTGTTCATCTGCTGCTCCCACCCCCTCCACCCCCCGCGAATCCCAGCGCACCATCGCTTGTGGGATCAGAATACGAACGAAATTGGTGTTTCACGAATCTTTTACTCTCAGCTCATGCAGCGAAATTTCTTCCCCGTCTGGTTTTGCAAGTTACGAAGTGAACGATTATCTTGAAACGTGAGTTGATGCATATTGCCTGCTATGATCGAGTGGCGTAAATGATCACTTGTGAGTGTTTGCCGAGACGTCTTAGATTTTGGAGAAAATTCCTTTAGCCAGTAGTCAGTGTGTGAAGTTTTGGTCTTGCTCTTAATACTCATTAGGACGTACATTATTCCACCAAACAACGACATATATTCTTGTTAACCGTTTTTATTGTTTGCTGTTGGGTCATTCGCTCATTGTTGCGTCACATGTAAGCTCTATGTACCAGAAATACACGTTTTAACCAAACGATGCTTTTTTAGTTCACAGGCACTTGTAGCGGCCCGTGTGTAAAATTTTACAGATGCAATTGTTTAGAAAGTGTATCAGGTACTGCGTTCAGCAGCTGCTGCTACACGTGGCACGCTTCGAACATTGCGTTGAGGACGTCAACGACAACATTGCGCCTAACTTCATATAATAATAATAAAACCATATCTACATCGCGGGAGCTGGTGTAGTGTGAGCATCGCTACAGTCCCCCGTCTCGTGTGCTTGTCAACAATGGGCGTGGTCTGGTTCTGAACACGTGGTGCTGTTTCAAGGTGGTACCGCGACCTCGAGTGAATTGTCGCCAAAAATTCCCAAACACTCCTCACCTAACACCTTGCCGCATGCCCTGTGATAACAGCTGAAGCCAAGCATGAAAACTTCTGACATAACCTGTCATTGCCCATTGGTGCTGCACGTTTGATGTACCAAAGCAAAGGTTTGGGTGTGTGTGAGCTCCGAAAAGGTCCATGCATGGCCAAGAACGTAACCAGCTTGGGACACGAGGGGGGCGAACAGTTTTTTTTGGGGGGGGGATATTTTAAATCTACGCATGTCCAACACATTTTTCCTGGGGAGGGCGAAAAATTTTCAACCCCCCTCCCCTTAAGTTACGGGCCTGTGTATGGCTTTCACATGGTCCGTAACATGAGCGGCAAGAGCTGCGTGGTAGGAGTAAACTACTCAGGGCCAGATATTTTGCCAGGCTAGCAGGGCCGAGTTGGGACTCACGTGTAAGGCCCACGCGCCTTCGGATAAGCTGCACCGCTCTGTGTGGTCGAACTTGAAAATTTATCAAGAACTGACGCGATAATAAAATGTCTACACGTTTGCATTTGCATACTTGTTGAAAAATAACAGCTTGCTGCTCAGGGTTCTAGCTGAGGCAAATGCCAACCGACACAACTGCTGTTGGCGTTTGTCCGGCTAGCAATTGTCCTGATGACGCTGCCCATAGCGTTTTTGTCGAGCAGTGTTTCACTACGATTAACATACTCCCTTCAGAATTTGAGTAGAGCTTAAGTACGCTGCCTTCACAAGTAACGCCTGATGAGGCAGCAGCGTTGGCGTACTGCCAGTCACGCATGTGCGAAGTTTAGTGTTGGATAAATCCATGAAGACTTCTTGCAACTATCGGAAATAATTACAAATCTGTTTACGATATTGAATCGCTCTATGGCTGATAGATAGGTTTATTTGGCGCTACTGTATTAACTGCGCTAGATGTACTCTCTAAAACAGCAAAAACGCCGGAGAACTGAAAAAACAACATTGCGCCTAACTTCGGAGCTGGTGAATGTTACCCAAGGTTGCTTTCATTAAACAACTGTTCCTTTGCACTAAATTTTTAAAGTAAACAACGTTACTGCGGATGGGTTCGTGACGTCACTGTTGGTGCAAGGAAGAAAGGTCAGGAGTGGTACAGGTGGCAGCAGCAGGGGCGTAACGAGGTTCGATAGCACCCGGGGCAAGAAGCATGTTTGGCGCCGGCATGTTCGTACCTGAAGTCTTTCGGGAGCAAATGCACTGTATTGACGAAGGTACTTGTGACACTGTTGGGACATTTCGACGCCCGGCGAATTGTGCCCCCCCTCATTACGTCCCTGGATGCCCGTGGAGAAACACTATCTGGGTGGTACGTGATCAGTGAAAAAGGTTGAGAACAACTGAAATGAAGCATATAACATCTTTACTGCTTCTGTTCTTACCAATGTGCCATCGATTGCACCTCTTTCATTGTAAGTTCTTTATAAATCTTCCAATCTATAACCATAATAAAGTACTGTATAGTTGTTGGTGGTTTGCCTACTATTTACTTAAATACGGTTGGAAATACCAACACTACTCATCCTGGTGCCATGTATCTTTTCGTTCTTCTGGATCTGCTGACGGTTTGAAATTTCTGACATTCCTTAACGTAGTATGAAATCAAGCTACAGCATGGGTACGCCTGCTCTGTTACCGTTTGTTGAACTCACGCATTGGTGCAACCTGGCAGTGGTGTTTAACACATCAGTGCCATTTTAGCACATAAACGTCTTTGAGCTGCTGCGATTTTTCAACAGATCCACATCAAACGCGTTTCTTTCTGAGTCTTCTGCCTGTAACTACTTGTTGAATGCACTGGTGTAGGAGGTGGGAGTGCAACCGCACCCTAAAAAGTTTTGAATTGGTGAAAATCCCCTAAAATCCAGGCAAATGGTGAGGAAATTTGGGAAAAATATGCGTAAACATCAGCAAAATTGCTGTATTTTCGTTTATTTTGCAAAAATGGCACCCAAAATGAAAGTGAAGACGTTTTGTTTGGAGATCATCTTTTAATTTTGTTGTTTTTGGGCAAGCTTGGATGAAATTTGGGCAAATATGGTGCTTGAAGTGCCTTGCGCCTAGTGAAAGGTTCAACTCTTTTTCCGGATATCGTAGGCTACAGTGGTCGATTATTTCCGAGATAGAGGACACCAATTTCAAGGATCTTCTCGTTTCAACGTCACAGTTCAGATTTTCGGTCTTATTCCAATAGAATTACAACACAAGTATGAAAAACAAAAGAACAAAGGTTAGTGATGCGGTTATATAGTGATAAACGCCAACACAGCTTATTGTACTTTCAGCAATCATTCATTCATTTCAAATGCATCGTTCGGCAGCGGAAGGCTTAAATGCTTAAAGCCACAAGTGTACGGGAGTGCATATTTTTGGGGATGCAAAAATTTTTTGCCCAAATTTGATCTTGCTTTTTCAAATAACGTATAAAGAGCAGGTCTTAGTGTTAGGACTGAAACGTACCATTGTAAACTAATCAAGGTTTCTGCATGCCTAATTAGGCCTACCAATTACCGGGGTTCAAAGCCCTCAACTAGCAATCAATATTCTGCATAGCTACATATGAACAATGGTAATATTTATTGTGTTGAAAAATGTTAGCTAACTACAATAAAATCCTCCCAAAAGTTGCTGTTAATGCCACTACACGTGGAAGGTGTTGTTCAGAATCTTCATTTTCAAGTTTTTATATGGCTGGTCATAGTACTGATTTATGTACATTTTTGTTAAAGCAAACTGCCTCATACTTTGTAACCCATGGTTCATTTGTGCATGCTGTGTTTTTAGATGCCTCGAAAGCATTCGA
>JGI24021J15306_10005324_pt1 | contig 15268 bp, 10 predicted proteins | sample Ectturendosymbi1_FD_15306 | JGI IMG/M metagenome (IMG submission 15306)
GTAACATTCCTTCCTTTGAGGTCTTATTGCGAAAAAAATTTATACCTGTTTCTTGAAAAAAGTCCAACAATGCATGGTTGCGCGTTTTGATGAAGTCGGATTGTTTCTTTATCGTACCGATATTCCTCCTTATTCTTTGAACAATTCAACCGTATTTTACTTTGTGGCTGAGTGCCCGGAAGTTACAGTGTTAGTTGAGGACGTGTGCTCTGTGCAGGCCACAAAGCCTTCGTATGTCACCAGGACTTAGTCAGAGTTGGACTCTTTTCCGCAAGATGTGATTTTCGTGTCCTACTCTGGATGTAGTATTGTACCTTAAGTGTTCCGAGTTAGCGAACAACTGTGTTAAGAAATTGTCTGTTAATGTAGTGTTGTACGAAGTGTTACGAGTTAGCGAACAAGTGTCTGTAATCCTGTGGTCCTACCACCAACGCCGTTACAAAACATTCTGTGTCCGTTATTATCAATCTGTGTTGAACAGATAGACTGTGGTTGTGCCCTGTGGACTTCGTGTCTGGTTTAAAGATTAAAATATTGAAATAAATATCAGTGATGATTATTTTCAAAATCATTATATGCTTATTGGTAAATATATTTTTGTTATCTTCCTCAGCCTTTTTGACAAAAGCAGTTTTAGGGGCATGGGCGTCGGAAGAGTGGCCAGGTATCCACTAGGATTTTGAAATTTGACATTTTCCTATCAAATGTTTTGCAAAAAAATTGTTTTCTTAGTCTCGAGTGGTGAAAATGCAATTTTGCCACTTCTGGCCCCCCTGCAAATCTATCTTTGGCCCACACGTGGAAAATCCACTATTGGCCCCTCCCTGGAAAAAAACTTCCGGCGCGCATGTCTAGGGGTACATGTTCATCTATCAAAATGCTGAAGGGGTACATGGCCAGAGAAAGTTTGTTAACCCCTGTATTAAAAAGGATACTAAAACCGAAATATAAGCTAAGCTAAGTGCGATTTTTACATTTAGCTGGTCAGGGGGGTCAAATCGCCCCTCTTCCCTCCCGTCAATTACTCCACTGCAACAAACTCATTGATTAAACAAAAATAGTCAATGTTTAAAATATTTGTTACAGTTGATAAACATCAACGCTTCAAATCTTTTATCAGGCAAACGAGATCTATCAGGCTTGAACATTCGTCCAGTAACGCTGAAAATGCGTTTGTTAGTAATCTCAAAATTGCTGACTATTTCTTCTAACTGTGGGTTATGATCATTGGCAAGCCAACATAGCATTGTGCAGGTTTTTGAAATGAATGAACAGTAATGCCAATATAGCTGGACATCTGTCAATTGGACCGAAAGTCAATGGTTAACAAAACCTCACAGGTTTCGTTGAGCTTGTTTTTACCAGTGGATCACGGTTGATATCAGTGTTGTGGAAAGGTACTTTCGACTTGGATTAAAGTACCTTATTCCTCTGAAAGAAAGTTACTTTAGTGTATGCAAATTAACGTACCAATAATAAATTGAACGAACACCTCTCCTCGTAATGTCCCACTATTCTGCTGCCGAAATGTCAATCCATTTTTAAGAAAAGTTCTTATTTTTGATGCTACATCTCACTAGACTAGACTCAAGCCAACAGGAAGGCTAACCGGAACAAAGCGTGAATTAGCTACAAATGCTGTGCTTGCCCCTGGAACACTCTGCTTGCTCCCCTGAAACATAACCATAACAAACGATGATAAATGAGGAAGCCCAGCCACCACAACCGGGGTTTATCGCACAGTGATGTAGGGTGAAGATTTCCAAGTTTACTCGCGAAAGTAATCGTCGATTACGATTAAAATGGCAATGAAAATGATTACGATCATGATTACATTTCATTTTTGGTCAATTCAATCGATTACGATTACTCAAAAAACTGTAATCGATTGTAATCGATTACGATTGATGATTACCCCATGTCTGCTGTGATCACGCCACATATATATAGGTGTTATTCTACACACACATCCCGTTCGTGGTGAATCGCACATTCAATGCAACGCCAACCAATAGGTTGCAACCAGTGGTGGGTTTAGGGTTGGGGGGCCCGAGGCAAGACTAAAAAGGGCCCTTCTGATGACGTCATCATACTCAGCCAATTGTGATAAGCACTTCTGATCAAGCCTAAGATATGGCCGCTCAAGGATACGTTCCTGAGACTATGGCATGACTGAGATAGCAGGAGAAAATGCAAAACGGTGCTCCTGATGCACAGCTTTGAAAACACTGAAAGTGGGAAGACAAGGCTGGCAACATATAAAAGTTAGGCAATAGTATGTTGGCATCGCCCCCAATTCTTCATTTTCGCGCCCCATTTCTTTGCATTCACCATCAATAAACTACAAAGTTTGCCCCTTTGAAAGTTTCACACTCCCCCCCATTGAAAAAAGCTTGATAGTCGGTATCCTGACTTTGTTCACATTCATGTCTTCATGAGAATCTATGAAACTATAAACAACAACCACGAAGATTTAAACACTAAATTTGTTTAAATTTCATCCGGAGTCACTTTTCCATTTCGGCAGTAACAGGAGTCTGTGCGGTTATTTCTTAGATTAAAACATGGGTAAATTATGGTTGGATCGATGATTATAGCCGGAGTCTCCACGGGAGTCGGATTCTTAAATTGAAAGAAAAGCCGGACCCGGATCCGGATTCAAAAATTTTGGAACAGGAGCGGAGTCGGAGTCTGCTCACAAGCAGCGTACTGTGCAAAGACAACCACGTGCACGCTTGACGCGACCGCTGCAAGCAAAACGTTCTGTGCCAAACATAAACACTTCTGCGTCATTTCTGCAAATGCTGCGCTGTGTTGTTTTGCGGCAGTTTTTCGGTATTTCCTTCTCTTAACGTGTGTCCCAGCGTAAGCCAGCAGAGCTCCATAGTTGTCGATGTTGTTTCATTTTCTTGCATCAGGCATTGTTGTTTTATTATCGCGTGATATAACCGTTGTCATGCATGATTTGGCGTAGATGAAGCTCCCTGCTTGTTTTTATGTTATCTAATGCAGTATCGTCTTGCTGTTGTAGGTAGTAGTAGTACAGTAGTGTTAGTGTACGATGTTGCTATTAACTCCACACGCAACGTTTTGATAGTTATTTCTTGTCTTCAAGTGTAGTGAACGTTAATGTCCAAAAAACATCTTTGCACCTTGGTGGTAGTTGTGTTTCATGGTCGGTCGTACTTCTGTTTGTGAACAAGTTGAAGTGTATGTTTGGATTCAGGATTGTGAAGCAAAAAGCAGGTCTTGGAACACCTATCCCTTGGAATGGTTGGGTATGATGAAGATAGAAATGTTGTTTTGTCAAACTCTTTCGTCGCTGGAGTACTTGGTGGCATTGTAACAAGGACTCTAGTTTCACCTTTGGATGTGTTAAAGATCAGATTTCAGGTAAGTAAGACATGGCCACCTACCCTAGGTTCAAGTTGTCAACAGATGCTTACATGAACTATGTCATGTGTCTGTGCATTTGGTGTCTTTATGAGTTTCTGCAGTGATCTAGGTCTGTATCATTATGTTATATGCAATTTTAATGCAGTAGTATAGGTGTTAACTGTAAATGTTTCATGAGTGGATTTTATTTGGCGATTATTAATATTCAGCAAGTAAAAACAGAAATTAGTGCACGGACGCCGGGGCATTGAAGGAACCGGAAGGTTATCGAGTCAATCAATGCCCGTCAACAGTTATATTAGCTTTGTTACTGTCTAGTTTCAACTCGTGGTGGTGCATATGTGTAGGAAAGAGCTGCTAGATGATCAACACAGTTGCATAGGGGGTGCTGGGTCGTAACCAGTCTCAGTGGATGGGTTGCTCAGATCCGCAAAGATCTGGGCGTGGCAGAAAAAATGCTAGTGTAGCTGTGCTTTGTGATGCTAGTGTAGCTGTGCTTAGTAACCTAATTGATAATTTCCAAATGTTTGTACTTTCTGTAAGTTGCTTTCCAAATGTTTGTGCTTTCTGTAAATAGGCTTATCACAATGGCGGCCGTCCATTGTATGCTAATGAGTTCCGATTGTGCCACATGCTGCGCTAGCAGCTTTCACTAGCAAACTAGGTCACCAGTGTAGAAAAAGTTAGCAAAATTGATACATCAATTCAAGCATGGCTGTTTACCATCTGTTTTTAACAATTAATTCACAAAGTTGGACAATATACATTCATATAATATTAGACAAAAAACATCTCAAGAATATATAGTTCCCAGAAAAAGATTGCTGACTGGTCAAAAATCTGTTGCTTATATAGGAGTTAAGATTTGGGAATCTTTGGATCAAAATTTAAAAATACAACCTTTCTATATTTTCAGAAAGAGATGCAAGTTATACTTTCTAAACCAATATTAACCTGTGTCACTTATATGCAACCTTTAGTATTTCTCATGATCATAATAAACCTTTCTCTAGTACAAACCTAAACCTCATTAATATAATACTGTCTTACCATTAGGCTAGTGGGGACCTAACTAGAAAACCACCTGGTTATATTAGGTACCCCGGGAAGATGCAAATATAATTTTGATTGTATTTCTATTCTATGAATTTGCTTATTTATTTTATCTTGTTTATTTGCGAGTATTTTTTATGTTTATGTGTTTGTTTTCCGAATAAATGAATGAATAGCCCAGGGTTGCCAATCACTTGGAAGTTTGTCAATTTGACATTTTGATGTCAGAGATTGTTGAATTTTTTCATCACCACACTTTGAATACAGTACGATTTTGTAAAACCACCAGTGTAGGAAATACCATAGTGAGATAAACCACAAATAAAAAACAACGTAGTACAGTATAGACAGCAAAGAACACATGCAAAAGTCACAAGTAACAAATAATGAAAAACAAATGAAAAAAATTGGGCAAAATATGACATAGTGGACAAATTATTTGTGTGACCAATTTATATAGCCAATGCGAGTCTCAAGCCTAAAAGCCATAACGAAGAAGTAAAAACAATTTTACCAAAACACAAATATTGAATCAAATATGTAATATATATCAATGTAATACAGATGATGGTGGGCAAGCAATGGGTGAAGAGTTAAGGTATGTACAGATGAGCAGGTGGTGAAAGAAGTGAGCAACAATAGGGGTTATAAGTCAGAGAGCAATGCATTGAAACACATCGTTTAATTACAAAAGCAAGCAGCAAGGGTAGAAAACAATGTTTATCCACATAAAAACTATATGATTGTTTATCCACAATATGGTATATAGTGGTATAGGAAATTTTTCAAAGATAATTTGCATCTGGATTTAGCAGTGGGCAATCAACTGCATTTGTTAAGAAATCAAAATAATGATTACATGTGCAAGTACATTATGTTCAGCACAAGAGCAATACGGTATGTATATACTGCATCCTGTTACTGATTTATTGAATACTCAATACGCTTAGTTCAACATATGCTACAACGCAACAAAATTTTTTCAAGGATGCTAGAAAATAGGTCAATTTTTAGTTGAACACCAAATCAGAAAATAACGATAATAAACACAGGGTTTTTTTAAAGGAAAATATTAGGTACCCGGTATGGACCTGTAGGGACCCGATTTCACTGATTCTAGTGACCCTATTTTGTCTGATTCTAGGGACCTGATTTGAAATTCTAGGGACCTGAATCGGATCCCTAAAACACCGTAAAAAAAACTGATAAACATATTGTTGGAATCAATACGATGAACTGACAACCAACGTATGAAACCTGTCAGAGATAGTATTTACAAAGTTACGTGCAATGAAAATGTCATCACTTTGGATATAAGGTACACCTACCTCCACCAAACATGCACAGCCACAACATGGCAGTGGCAATGCTTGTGAGAACTGCTGAGTCATTGCTCAGGTTAAATCCAGAGTGCCGGAGTCGACTTTGGCAGGATCCTGTATTTTTTTACGGATCTGGAGCTGGAGTCAAAAATTGTGAAAAACTGGATCTGGAGTCACTTGTCATTTTTGACAGTAGCAGGATTCTGCGTGGTCTTTATATGCCACTTCTTAGCAAAACATTGCTGAATTTCAGTTCATCAACGGTAGCTGGAGTCTGAACAAAAGTCAGATTCTCAATATTGAAGAATTTTTAGACCTAGAACCGGATTCAAAAGTTCTGGAACAGGGGTGGAGTCGCAGTCTAAAAATGTTACTCCAGTCACCTCTGGTTAAATCCCAACTGTAGCCTAACTCTAAACCCTAGATCCTAAACACTAGGACCCTTAAACCAACCCAAAACCCTAACCCAACAGTTCCTAAACTTGTTCAAGCTGTTATCCAAATCAAGGTAGGGATTATTTATTTCCCTCAATATTTCGCAGTGATCGCACATAATACGAAATAACATTGTGGTTTTGGTTCTGCAGTACCCCCCAAAGAATCGCATGTTATCCCCAAGTGATAATTTATCCCCAGTTTGGGAAACACTGCCCTAACTCTACAACCGTAACCTAAAACCCTAGGCTAAACCTTGCATCTGCAGATACATTGACTCAGCACTTCTCATGCAGTGTTGCAGTCATGGCAGATGAAGCGGTTAAGGTAGGGTACTTCATGCAAGGTGGAATTTTCATTGTGTGTAACTTTGTAAATACTCACCTCCTATGGGTTTCGTGCATATATTCCTTGCCAGTGCATGGAAACCAGTAGCCTAGATGATTTTTATGCTTGGTGTTCAGTTAAAAATTGATTGAAAACTCTCAAGGGCGATGACATGTTTTTAAAAAATCAGTGACATGATCAGTTACAACAGCAAATTTGAGGATAGTGCTTGGCATTCAAGGGCATCTAGCAACTTCAGCCTAGGTTATGTACAAAGTTCTTACAAGTTGAGTGGACTAAACAAAGCATGTCACACTAGTCATACTTTACACCATCTGCAAAGCTATGCTAGTAGTACAGATTTTCCTTGATATTTTTAATAATGTTTTGAGGGAGTTGTACCTTTCTGCTTGCCTCTTTGATGAGCACAAAAATTGGATAACGGGCACCTTCATTTATTTTTCTGTTTGATTTCCTATTGAAAAACAACTTAAAGGAGTAGGATTGAACAGTTAAAGACATGGGCATTTCATGAGGGAATCAAGTTCATGATTTGCTTCTGTCAACTAATTGAACAACTGGCTCAAAAGAAAAAGAAGAAAGTCAACGAAGATAGTTGATCTAGTTGTAATTTTGTAATTGTTTCTATAATTTATGCCTGATCATTTTTAGCCCAAATTGTTTACTGTGACTGGTATTATCTATTAAGTTTTCTCAACTCAGCTTTTGTCAAGACAATTTAAATGAGTTGTGAAGCAAATTTCCACCGCTCCATTTGCCTACCATCACAAAACTGTGCCTGTAGTGTACAATATTTTATGGTAATAACAATCAACTCACAAACTAGTTTTAAGACTAAGAGATATCAGTGATAAATAGGTTTGATATGAGCCACAAATTGTTTACAAAACCAAAAGGAATAGCCTTCCTCCCCTGCTTATGTAGTAGAAACAGTGACAAAATACTTTGATAAAGGTTAGTTGCAAATTTGCTGAAAGTTATGGTTGAAGTCTTTGTCAAATATTTTAGTCATTCATTTATTCTCAGTTAACAAGAAGAAATTAGAAAGCAGGAATGAAATGCTGTGGTTGTTTTGGGTGTATTAGAAGTAACTATGTTCCTAGGGAAGAACACTTCAAACAGTTTTCAACATTTGAAACACGCCATTTAAAGCTTTTTTGCAGAATTTTTGAAGAATCAACTGACTGGACTTTGTTTTCATGGCTTTGCAATGATTCAGAAAACACTGCAGACTTTTGAGAATGACTCATATCATGTTCAAAAATGTGCAAATATGTGCCATACATTTTGAAATACCATGTTCGGATATGCGGATATACATCTAAAGTCGTAATCGATGGCACTACTTTCATCAGCAATTGACATCGTCATGGTGCCTAATAAGTCACAAGCTGTAACATATTCCAATGCTGTTGCAGCTGTAACTGCAAACAATGAGCTGCTAACAAATTAAAGATATGAAAAGAATCTTAATAACCAGAATCAACCTGCAAGGGTGCAAGCCCCAACTTGGGAACACCAGTGTACTGCTGTACTGTAGATAAAACATCCGTGTTAAAATCCAGTTGGTGTTCCTGTATTGAATACGACTCAAGTCTAGAAGTCTCTTTGAACTGATAATGCTTCCCACTATTTCTGGTTGATACTAAATCATTCCTTGAGTTTATGTACCAAATACATTCAAACATTTATCAAATTTGTATTTGTTGGCACACATTAACAAATTTTGGGGTGCCTGAATGTAAGTTGATCCACAGGTGCAAGTTAGTTTGTAACCACTTTTGAACAGCAAAAATAATTGTTTTTGTCTTTGTATGGAAAATATTTTTCATATTTGTTGCTTTCATGTGTAAGTTGAAACTATGTGAGAATAAGTATGTGCACAGTGACACACAATCTATCATTTCTTGGCAAACTTCAAAAGAGATCTCTCTTAGGTATGGAAGACACATGTCAAAATTGTCTATCATTAAGGATTTTTTGGTATGAGAAGGAATATAGGCTATAGGTTTCTTGTTTACTATCCTTTTTTACAGGCATGAAAATTTGAGAGTACATTTTCAAGTATATATAAGAGACAAAGATGCAGAGCTGTGAAATTTGTAAAGCCTTGAATATTGAGCCACTTCTCTGAATAGAGATATCTCAGCTGCTTTGGTTTGTGAGTGTTGGCCAGGACAGCCAACTGCCTGACAGATATATTCTAGGAAAGTTGCCGTGGTCACAACAGCAACCCTGTGTCATAATGCTGCGGAGGCTCAAAATTCCTGCCTACAGTGATCCAGTCACACATTGGAACTTTTGCAAGGCTGATTGGAAGCACTTTTGCCTTCTTACAGGAGAATCTGTTGAGAGATTGCCACCTCTGGACATAACAAACACCAAGAAGGCTTACCAGGAAATATGTGAGAGCTTGTTCATTGTGGCTATAAACAATGTATCCCACCAGGTCATTGCAAGAACTATGTGCCATGCTGGGATAAAAAGTGCAAGACTCTTTATCGCTCCTTCCTCCAAGCCCCAATGGGGACTGAACTCTGACAGAGCTGCCTTGTCCCTACTTCCATGGTGTGACTAGAAGGGGCAAGAGTGCTGAGAAGCTATCAATTCCATCAACTTCTCATACTCCAACCGCAAAGCATGGCAGGTCAAGACACTCTTCTCGTCTGTGCCCAGTCTCAGCAAACTCCATACCTTGCAACTAATGAAGAACAGAGCACACAGAAAGAGGTACTGTGAGTCCAAAAGGCTCATTAACAAGGAGTTATCCAACCTATGGAAGGTCTCAACACCTGAAGGAGATAATATCTCTTACCCTTTTATGCCAGAAGACCTTGCTACTGCTCTCAATCACCAGAAGCCAAGAAAATATATGGGATTGGATTATACTTTTTTAGAATTTATACCCACACCCAGGGGTGCATCCTTGGGGTCTGTTTGGCTGTCATAACAGGCCCCTTTGTGCTGAGGTATTCAGCATTAAAACTGATAAAATATCAAACGCTGTCACCGCATGTCTCTGATTCAGGTGGTTTGGAACAGGCAACAGTGTTTCCCTTCTAACATTACATAATACTTTATGAAACAACAGTGTCACTTCCTTATCTAAGTAGTGCCTGCGCGATGACATGAAACATTCCACATTTTTGAATACTTAAATTGATATTGCGTTGAGCGCATGTGTTTCAGAATTTCCTACTTTGCCAGTGCCAGCTCCAATGCAAGCAAAGCTGTCAGAAGGTCGTACACTGCCACACACATGCAGAGCTGTGTTGTAATATTTCACTTCATGGCGAGAGGACACACTCCAATTGCGACCGTTTTGTACAATTTTGAAACATTTATTGAAGCAGAATTCTTGCTGTGCACCACAATTCCCATTGGTTGCTAGTTTCTAAAAAATTGCAGGCAGTCAAACTTCACTTATGTTAAGGAGTCAGAAATTTTAGAAAGGTCGAAGTTGGACATTTTACCTCCAACTCCACAAACCTGCTCAGTGCTCACCTGTCCATAGGGTGGAAATGCGCAGCATCTCAAATCGAGACACCCATATTTTCCGGAGAACAACTCATCAGTTCATCTGACACCAACAGAAGTGTGGTGCTCTGGATGGATTATTCGATGGAATGCAGAATGGTTGCAAACACTATGAGACTCTGCACTTCCATCCCCACCATCAGCACTCACTCTCCTGGAATGACCCTGCCAAAAACACGTAGGTCTGACTTAGCTGCCACTGCACCAGTGTCGGACGCTTCTGCTCCTGCTTACACAAATGGGGAATGGTCCTTTCTGCGGCTTTTAAGTGTAGCGCAGAAGTTGACCATGTTGGCCTGCACTGTCGAATCCATGACCTCCCCATGGAGTGCATGGGTTGATGTTTCTGGTTGACAAGACAATCAAATGGCTGCTCAACACCGGCCCCAAGATCTAGCCTAACACTGGATTGGAAGAACTGCTCATGTGATAAAGAGAAGGAGATGTGTCCAGAACGCCCCAGGAAAGATTGGCGAGGCAAGTCCTGGTGGCTACATCCATGGCAAAGCAGCTCAGAGATTGTTTAAGGACCAAGTGGTGTTACTATGTCTCTGACCTTGCTAGGTGTGGAGTCAGCTAAACTATCTGAGATTGCTAAAAACTCTTGAGGTAATTCTGTTCCTGTGTTTGCTGCCCCGTGATCCTCTCCAGAGGAAAAGCAGGTTTGAAAAATAAAAATTCAAAACATAAAAAGTTTTCCAGCTGTTGAAACATTGAAATTGTTAAAACTTTCCAGCTGTTTTGAAGCCATGTTGTTAAAATGAACTTTTGGATCTACATAATGCAAAGCCATGTTTAGCTTATGTTAAGATTTTTTTTCAAGGTTCAGATTGTGGCTTTCATTAAATCGAATTTTTACAGCAATAAGGTTAAGTCTTGTGGTACATAATTTTACACTGCACTGGGCAAAGTGTCACAAGTTAAAAGGAGTGGCAAGGAGAATGTAGGGAGAAGCATAATATTGATTGCAGGTATTTAATTAGATTGAATCTTAAGAAAGCTGCAGAGATTGCAGTGGAAGACAATTTGAATGAGAATGATGTGGGAATAGCAATGGTTGATGATGTCACAAACAGTGATTACTGTGACATTTCATCAGCACCCCATGTGATACGACACACCACACTAGACCCAAACCACTGAAAGTGTTAAGTACTGCTCAGTTGACATTTTCTGTGACTGGGTGTACAATGCAGTTCATATAAGGGGTTGCAAATATTCTTGTTGAATTGTGGTTATCAAAACTGCAAGGCTTCCTCCTTATGAGAAACAAAAGCCTCTCATTTTTAGAACAAAATTTGTTTACATTTTATATATGCTGCTTGACATTATGGTTTCATGTGAAATTTTGACATCGTGCATAGAAATGCCAGAGATACTTCACCAAATTTGTGGTTTGTTTAGTTAGAGTCCAATAAACATGTTTTTTGTGTCATGCTGATAGAATTGTGTTCATAGTGTGCTGGTTTCTTTATAGGTGAAATTTGCTTATCAGTGTCAAAACCTAATCACTGTTTAATTCACAATGTTTTCAATCAAGTTGTCTATGCTGCTACTTTTGTAAGTGGAAAAGTCATTGTTTTCTTATAGAAACAAATCAGTTTTCCTCTGAAGCAAAGATGTTCTTTGAAAATTTTTGGAAAGTATAAATTTTTTAGGGAGAGTGAACAATATAAAAAGCATGTTTTGCTGACAAGGAGCTGCTGTTGTGGCAATAATGTGAGGCTTAAATCCCCACTTTTCAATTATTTTAAGAGTGAATTATTTGTTTTGTTTCCCATTGGTTGGGTTTGACTTCCATTGATATACAATTAACATAAAAAAAGCTTCACTGTACTCTGTATGTACTCCATTTGGAGTGTAGCAAGTTGTTAGTGGGTGCCCATGTCAGATTAATATGTGCTGTGACTTGAGTGGGTTTCAACCTCAGTTTCTAGCTTCAGTGGCACATACTTTATCCCAATGAACCAACCACTTAGCTATGCCATCAATGTACTTGATGGTAATTTTGCTTGTGTGTTGGGATTTGTGGTGCTGGGTTTAAATGGTTTGACCTCACTTTGCTCAGCTTCAGCCTGAAAAACTTTCAAGCCAGCTCAAGTATACAGGGATTCTTCAAGCTTCAAAACTGATATGGAAAGAGGAAGGAGTTCTAGCATTTTGGAAAGGCTACATTCCTGCGCAACTGCTGTCTATGATCTATGGTGGCATGCAGGTTAATGTTTTACTTAGAATTGTTTACAAGTAGCATCGGTATGGCTATTAATGCATTAACATTTTTGTTAAAACCATATTGATATTTTAACATCACATCTGCAGGTAATTATTTTGTTGTCTCTGTTTTATTTTTTTATTATAAATGCACCATAAATATCTGCACATAGGCATGTGTATGCAATAACAATTCCAAAGTGTTGCTGTATCAGAAGAGACTCGAGTAGGTGAAGTTCCTTCTGACCGACGATGCTTCCCAATATTTCATTCCCTTGCTGCTTTTTAACACGTAATGGTCTATATGACCAACACAGTATGAATGCCCTAAATTGCATCCTTATTTTTCCTTTAACTGTCGCATTTCATTTATTCCTGATGATGGCTTACGCATAAGCAGAAACGTCGAATAAAACAATGTTTTCGATTATTGTGGCTGTTTTATTTGTCATAAAAATCTACAGCAACTCCGTGCATAGTTTACCAAAATTCCAAAGTATTTAATTATTTTGCTTTACTGTCAGTCGTGTTCGAAACTCATTTGCTGGCTGCTGCAGTATTTGTGATATATTGCAACTCTATGGCTACAGGGTCCAAGTTACTTCCTGTGCTTCAAGATTGTTGTTTCCAGGATTGTGATATTGTGATGATAGTATTGTAAACGTTGAGCTTGTATAATTCTGACTAGGCATTAACAATGAAAGTTGTGAATTATTGGATATTTTTATGCCATGCAGCACAAAAAGTGTTTTTTCCAGATGCGGAAATATTTCAGCAGCCACTCTCAACACATGTACTGTTGAAGAATAATTAGGAAGTTTTTCAGTACCAAAGTTTACTGATTTGTTTCCTGAAGGAACAAGCTGTGGTAGATTTCAGGCACAAGCAGCTCAAAAAAATTAATATTGTTTTATTGTTTACAGTTTGGCTCCTTCCAATACTTGACGACAACAGCCCATATTCTTGTTCCGTACAAACGAGACGACCACCTCACCCGAGCTTGCATCCACTGCGGCTGTGGTAGTCTCTCTGGAGGAGTTGCAACCGTGTTCTCGCAACCCGTCGATGTTCTGAGGACGCGATTCGCTGCGCAGAAAGAACCCAAGGTCAGGTCTCAACCAGGGTTGGCATTAATTATTTGCATCTGGAATTAATGTAGTTATTTTTTTATAGAGCAGTGGTCTCCAACCATTTTGTAACCGCGGACCAGTTTTCCCTGTTCCCTGCTTTCCCGGCGCAGCGTCGCACATACATTTGCTAAACATCGAACTTTAACGCAGCGCCGCAGAAGCGAATATTTTTTTGGACAGGGCGAAAATCCTCAATCTACCAAAAATTGAAAAGGTCGAAAATTTCGTGCGTAATATGAAGGTCACTGTCTATCGAAAGGAAACATTTTCCAGCAAAGAATCAGACACTAAGATCTTACAGAGTATAATTTCGCCTATGAAGTAAGCATCATGAGCTCTTATTCAAATAGAAGTAAACGTGAAGGTTTCAAATTTTTGTGGAGAAAGTGTCCCGATCCCCCCCAGCTGCCCCCTTGTTCATATCCTCGTACTTTTGAGCGTTGCCGTGATGTAAAACAGTAGTTTCAGATAAGTCTCTCGCAATCCTTTTTTTCGTGCAGTTGTACACCAGCCTTTTGGGCGCAAGCAGAGTAATGTACCGGAAAGAAGGCATCCGCTGTTTCTACAAGGGCCTCACTCCAGCTTTGGCCCAAGTCATGCCGTACACAGGGCTGCAGTTTTCTTCATACTCTTTGCTGGAAGCGATGTGGAGGAAGACATCGTTACGGGAAGGTGTGTTTCGTTGTGTTACTGAATACTGATACAACCCAGCTGTCGTCGCCCACCAAAACGCTCTTTCATCCCCGTCTATTCGAGTTCAGTAAACTATATATAAAATGGGAGGCGGGCTCCAATTCTAACCAGTTGGGACCAGGATTGGTCACTGTCCCTGGTTCTGTGTTTTTTTGACGAGAAGGCGAAGGTGTGGTTAAAAAGGAAGATCAGGTTTGCGAACTTGATTTAATTTGATTAAATCATTGCGTTTGGATGCGGAGACATTGCAAAAGTCATAGGGATTCGGGAACCGATGATATTAGCGTTCTTTCAACATTTTTCATCATGAAAGTTATGTGAGGTTCCATAGATAGCCAGTTATTCTTCACGAAGCAGTGATTAATTTGAAAGACTAAGTCTAACATGCTTTTGCTCGCTCAGTTTCTAGTTTTGTGATCTTTCTTTGTTATTTTATAAAACTGTTGTTTAAACAACGAAAACAGTAAGATACAGGATATCAAATAAGAATGAATGGAATGATGTGTGAGAATCACCTTCATTTAGCTCAAATGGTGGTTTGGTTTTTAATTTCGAAACGAAGGCATTTTAGATTCAGACTGTTTTTTTGTGAGTTGCATTTCCCAAATGTTTCAGTTTTCACAATCCCTGCGTTCACGCTGATTTCAAGGTTTCTCTTTTCCCGGTTTTCCACCTACAGAAGAGATGCATTGGCATTGTTAAAATCGTACTGTCCGTCCTGACAAGCATCTGAGTTAATTTGCTTATGGCTTTACATTATTTTCATAGGACACAAGTTCTCGTGTAGTTGAGATGTAGGCGTGCAATAGACTTCGTACATTTGATAAATCGCGTACTTCGAAACTAATGCTTCGATGTTTGACCCTTCCGAAAGACAAAATTGACAGGAGGTCATTACTGGCTCACGATGTAGTTACATGGAAGATAGCGTCAACTCTAGTGACGCTTGATGTGATGTAGGACGGGCCAAGCCATTAATGCCGGTTATTTGCATTTCAAACAGAACCAAATACTGGGAAGAGAATAAGCTATGTGTGAATTGTACTTTTTTAATTTGCTAGATCAGAAAAATAACAAAAAAAAACAAAACTACTTTCAGAAAACCTGTATCACGTTGAGTAGAGGCTTGGGAAAGTTGTGTGG
>JGI24021J15306_10005325_pt1 | contig 15268 bp, 16 predicted proteins | sample Ectturendosymbi1_FD_15306 | JGI IMG/M metagenome (IMG submission 15306)
CAGGCATGATCAGCCATCCGCCGATTTCTGTCGCCGACTTCAAGTCGCACGTCGAGCGGCTCCGCGCGAACGACAACCTCAAATTCTCCGAGGAATACGCTGTGAGTGTTTGCTTTTATCAGTTATCGCTCAAGCTATTCTTATGTAGCTGGCAACCGCGATGTGGTGTGGTAATGCGGTGAAACGAAACCCGCCTTGTATTGAAATCGCTTAGCTGCTTGGTTCCAACCATCGTACTGGAATACTGTGGTCAAGTACGGTGTGCGGCCATCGTTGTCGATGATTTTGCGTGACAATGTCTTCTTCTCATTGCAGTCAATCGACCCTGGCCAGCAGTTCATGTGGGAACACTCCACGCTAGAAGTGAACAAACCGAAAAACAGGTACGCGAACGTGATCGCCTACGACCACTCCCGCCTCACCCTGTCGCCGATCGACGGAGTGCCCGGCTCCGACTACATCAACGCGAACTACATAAGCGGATACAGGTTCGGAATGTCTTCTGGCTCCTTCGCCGTAATGATTTCGTCCGCCTACTTGCTGAGGCTATGTGAAGTGGCTTTGCGCTGCTCCCCGCTATACCTGAATACCAGCATGCACCTTTCCGAGTGTGGCTTTTTCGTAGCTGTGCGTTGTCGTGACCCCGTTGTACCTGGGTGCAGGAAACAGAACGCTTACATCGCAACGCAAGGCCCGACGCGCGACACGACCGCCGACTTCTGGCGCATGGTCTGGGAGCAGCGCTCGTCGATCGTTGTCATGATGACCAAGTGCGAGGAACGATGCAAGGTCGGTTTTTGTTGCTTCGCCAGGCCGTTGTTGTCCAGATTTTTCGCTGGATTTGGTTCGTTCACACACTCAGTCTGCACGAAATAGTTCTTCCTGGCTTGCAAGCTGTTTTTTTCAAAAGTCTTCGATCAACTTCTGCTTGGGTTGTCATGGAAATGGGTTATATTTTTAGGTGAAGTGCGAACAATACTGGCCGACCCAGGGTAGCGAGCAATACGGTCTGATCAACGTGACAGTGATGGAGGAAGTCGAACTGGCCACCTACGGCTTCAGAAGCTTTGTTCTTCAAAAGGTGGGAAGCTCTAACGTTGTGTAATGTTGAAAAGCAACAGAAGCAACTTTCTTTTGCCTGGTGGTCATGATAACATGCAATAAACACTGGTGGCTGCACGTACGTTATGGGCTACCACTGTTTCTAAAGCGGTACTGCACCGCGTTTAACAAAGGTTCTACGTAAACCCAGGGCTTAGAATTTGTCCTCGGGATTTGAAGTTGATGAACTGCGCGTCATGTGGGGCTGTAACGTGCAATGTCAATTGCGTTGTTGCTTTTTGAAGAATGGCTCCAACGACCGACGCGAAGTTAAGCACTTCCAGTACACCGCCTGGCCCGACCACGGGGTTCCTGAACACCCCACGCCCGTGCTCAACTTCATGCGGAGGGTCAAGACGTATTACCAGCCCGACATGGGTCCGATAGCGGTCCACTGCAGGTGAGCTCCCCCCCGACACTTCCCGCGCAACTCGACCAGTAGTTATGTTTCATTCGATGCGTAAATACGTTTGACTGTTTCTCTTGCTGCTGCTGGCACAGCCACTTTGTAATGCAATCTGTCGAGCAGTCATCATACATCCTGGTCACCGGGAGAGTGCTTCTGTTTGACAGTGCTGGCGTGGGTCGAGCTGGCTGCTTCATCTGCATCGACGCCATGTTGGATCGGATGAAGTTCGAGGACACGTTGGATGTGTATGGCCAAGTGACGTGCATGCGAGCTGAGCGAAACTACATGGTGAGTTTTGTAGTCTTCGTGGTTGCCGTTTACTCCGCGAAGCCACAGTTGTTGCTGCTGGAGCTCAGTGACTGCGTGCTGATTGGCATTAAGTACCCAGCGACTTCGTTTCGTGTGTCTTCAGCGGCTATCGAAGCTTTCTCTCAATTAAATCGACACATTTGCCGCGATCCCTTTTCTACTACTTGCGGTGATACTGTTGCCATTAACGTTGAATTCATAACAACCCACGCTGTTCTGCAGATGTAACTGAAGGCGGCTTCAGAACTTGTTACAATTAAAAAACAAACTTGGGCTGATGTCATGTGACAGCAGCATGGCGGTTCTGACGTCGCTGTGTTAAACCTCGACAGCCGTGTGCACATGTGCGTGTGCTGANCAAATATTTTCACCNAGGCTGTGAAAACGACGATGGGCGTCGTTGCGATAGTCCGGCTGTTTGAGCATACCGCGTTTTGCTACCAGGTCCAAACCGAAGATCAATACATCTTCATACACGACGCACTGTTGGAGGCAATAAACTGCGGCAACACCGAACTCCCGGCCGGCGACCTCTACAACCACCTCCACAGATTGACCACCCCCGCCAGCGACTCCCCCGTCACTGGGATGGAAATCGAATTTAAGGTTAGACGTGAAATATTATGTTTCATATCGAGCTGGCAGACTGGCGGCTAACAGTCACCCTTTGCTGCTAAACTCACAGCTGCGCCAATTTAATTAGCATCGGCATTTTCCTTGGGTCGGTTTGAGGCGGAATGCCCCGGTCATAAACCGGTTGCGCGCTACATGCGTTTAATGCAGTTGCCTTGTCCCTGCAATCTGCTTTTTGTCTGCGCAAGCCTTGACTTGCATCTTGTGCGATTGTTAGCGCTTGGCAAGCCAGAAAGCATCCGCTGCCCGCTTCGTCAGCGCCAACCTGCCTTGCAACAAGTTCAAGAACCGCTTGGTTAATATCCTGCCGTACGAGGGCACCAGAGTGTGCTTGCAGCCAATCAGAGGCGTCGAAGGATCGGATTACATCAACGCGAGCTTCATCGACGGATACAGGTGAGATGGCGGCCTTTTCTCTGGTAGGGATTGGTGAAGCTTGTGGTTTAGCGAAAATCGGTTTTAACGAAATTGCAAAAGTTGCTCGGAAACGTCTTCTTGCCCCTGTTTGAGTCCGGCGCACAAGTGTTTTTTTTTCGTACGATTTAGTCCAAGATGTTTTTGTTTTATAAATTGAGCAACCGTACAACCTGGGGGATGAACCTACGTTGTTTACTTGATAGCTTACGGCTATGTTTGACCGCTTTGTCATTCCATCTTTACGCATTACACAGTTGCACAGTCGCTTCTCACTGTCTCGTGGCCACGCGGAGGCATTGGGAGGCAGCTCCCCCCTAAATTTTTTGTGTCCCCCAAATGTTCTTGTGCCCAGAAAGATTTGTTTTAAACATATATAAAAAAGAAAAATCTTGCCCCTCCAAAAACGTATTTTTCCACCACAAACCTTCAAAGCCTGGCTTGATTGCCTCTCCGTGGCAACGTAACCTTCTTCTGTCTCCTCAGACAAAAGCGAGCTTATATCGGTACGCAAGGCCCGCTTCCCGAGACCACCGATGACTTCTGGCGTATGTTGTGGGAACACAATTCGACCATCGTTGTGATGTTAACCAAGCTGAGAGAGAACGGAAGGGTAAGAAATCCGAGCTGATGTATATTTCAGGAACAGGACACGGTCGAAAGCAGGGGCTTTGCATTTTCCAATCTCATTTTATTGTTTTGACTGATCATCACTCGGGGCTTCAACGCTTGCATTGCACGTCGGGAAAAGCGCATTTGCAGAACGATAAATCTTAAGAACACTTTATATGGAAGCAGTAAATTATACAAGCCATCTGAGATAGCTTGTGTTTGGCCAAACTGCTCTTGTTTGACCATGTGTGCGAGCTCTGGGGAAGATGGTTATTCTTACTGGTTTGCCTGTTTTCTATGTTAAAGAATCACAACCGCTTTAGTTTTCTAAGCAAGATACTCTCTATGGGGCTTTATTGTTAAGGAATCTTAATAACCGTTGATTGTTTTCGCCCAGGACAAGTGCCACCAGTACTGGCCCGTCGAGCGGTCCGCCCGCTACCAGTATTTCGTCGTGGACCCGATGGCGGAGTACAGCATGCCGCAGTACATTCTGCGGGAGTTCAAGGTGAGCGGACGATCGTAACTGCGCCTCTATGATTGGCCGCCTGGGCGCTCATAAAACCTGCGCACCTCTTGTTCAAACCTCTGATTGGCGATCGTGTTGTCATGGTGAGGAAACCTTTTCTTCTTCTTTGAGGTCACCGACGCCAGGGACGGACAGTCGCGCACTGTGCGCCAGTTCCAGTTCACCGAGTGGCCAGAGCAAGGCGTGCCCAAGTCCGGCGAGGGCTTCATCGATTTCATTGGCCAGGTCCACAAGACCAAGGAACAGTTCGGCCAGGAAGGGCCAATCACCATCCACTGTAGTGCGGGCGTGGGCCGCACCGGGGTCTTTATCACGCTCAGCATAGCGCTGGAACGCATGCGCTACGAGAACTTAGTGGACATGTTCCAGGTTAGTTTTCTCAGCGTTACCTGCTTCAATGAAAACAATACCTTGATGAGATCACATGACACAGTGGCCTTGGCTTTGCTTGTGTTTTTACCGGTTGCGTTGATGTTTTCAAGTACATCCCGTATTTTAAAGCAACAGGCAGTGCGTTGTTAGATAAATGTTTTAACTTCTGGTTTATTTCAGTCGTGACAATACTGTTTAATTCGTTTTGAACATGATTGTCTCTATTTTACAACCTGCTGCTGCTAACAGGGTTGCGGAGTCGGAGGTAAAATGTCCGACTCCAACTCCGACAATTTTCAAAATTTCCGACTCCGACTCTTAACATAAAGTGAATGAAATTTGGCTGTCAACATTTTTGTAGCAACTAGCAATCAATGGAAATCGTGGTACACAGCAAGAATTCTCTGTTTCAACAAAAGTTTCAAAAAGAAATTGTAACATTTCAACAGGATTCCCAACTTAGGAGTTTGATGTGAAAAAGGATCCAATTGGGCTATCAGAGTCGGACAAAAAAAACCTACTCCGACTCCTAGTGTTGTTAGGAATCCGACTCCACCCAAAAAACTCCGATTTATTTTCTCCTTAAAGTCGCCCTTTTGTGTCACAAGATAAAGTGACTGCGTCTCTTTATTATTTGTCGTCACACAAGCATCGGAGTGTTGGCGCGGTACTATAGATCACCGCAGGCCGAGAATCTGACCTGCAAATACTCTTCTCTTCGCAGACGGTGAAGATGCTGAGAACGCAGCGCCCTGCCATGGTACAGACGGAAGACCAGTACCAGTTCTGCTACCGCGCCGCTCTAGAGTACTTGGGCTCGTTCGACCACTACGCCACCGCGTGATAGCGCGCCCCGGTACCTGGACTTGATCACGGGCGTCGGGCCGCACGTGCTGACCCCTGCCAAGGGGTGCTTTTCCTGATCGAATCGTGGAGAAGCGGTGGGGTCTGTGGACTTGCCTTCAGTTTTAAAGAGCTGACGAAGCCAGCAAGAACCAAGAAAGGAAATTATTCTGCTGGATCTGTCGGGAAAAGCCGTACATTGGGCTTCCGTAACATTGGACCACGACGTTTTCGTTCCGCAGTAGATCGTGCGTTCTCTGTTTTTGATGATTTTTCGCGAAACGCGATGCTTTTATTTTGTATTTTCCTGTTTCAAAACTCTTTTTTACCTAATTATGCGTTTAACGTGCGTACCAGTTAACTTAGTTTGCCTTTGTTTTCTCGTTTCGTTTCCGACCATTTACAAAAGCCCACTGTGGCTTACAACGCGGTAGACGATTTCGGTATTTGCCAACAGTGATATGTCAAAATTGTAAAAGAACAAAGGCGGTTATGTGGGTTGGACCAACAAGGCGTGGACGAATGGTCGTGGCAGGCTCCTCGCTGTATTTGTTTCAGAACTATGTCTTAAGTTTCTGCGTCTTTGATCGTATTGTGTTGCCTGATAAAGCAGACGGTTTGGCGGCCATCGTACAGAAACGTAATTCCGGTGACATTTTCACCATGCTCATTCACTAAAGTTAGCATTTTGTTTTTGAGAAAACATCAGCGAATTACACCACTTGCTCCAGCTGGCACCGAAACTAGCTGTCCTTTGCAAATCAGCGTTTTTCAGTTTTCCTTTCCCCGGTTTGCTGGGAATTTTTTTGTGGTGTTTGACCTGTATCGCCACCCGCTGGCCGCTTTTCGCCATGCGCGAACAATGACGCATATCTTCGCTGCGCTTCTTATTTTATTTTTCAAGCCGTCGAGAGTCTCGCAGATGGATTTATTATTCACTGTACACCCTTCGCTGTCTTCCACCACTGACTTGCGAGCCATTCTCTTAAAAATGATGAGCGTCCTGAAGTAACTGTCGCACATGCCAAGATCGCTCCAATTCTCTATTTGTGTCCTGGCCGATTCGACCGGTGCGCTATAAAACTACGCGCAGAGAAGACGTGACAGGGAAACATCGAGCCATTTTTCTTCAGGGTTCCTACGCAGTCTTAAAGTATGGAAAAAATTTTTGCCATTTTTCAGTCTGGAAAAAGAAAATTTTTTGGTCTGTTTGTATTGACAAACAAAATAAGTTTCCAGACTTGTGTTTTGACATTTTCATATTTTATTCAAGATTGATATAATTTTGCTTGTGTGGTGTGAAATATTGTAGTGCCTGTATTTGAGCTGGGGTTGGTCACGAAAATATTACGTCTGGATAAAGTCCGGAAACCTACATTCAAAATTGCGTAGGAATTCTGTTTCATCCACGCACGCACTTTTTTCTACGTGCAGTTTTTCGGGCCCGAACATCGCTGCTATGATGGCGCCGATCATGGACGAAACGCGAAGCGGAAAACTGGCGACTTTTGAACCGCGTGAAAAATAACTACAGTCGCTCGCCAGGTGTCGCTGGCGCTCTGACACTGGTTGTGACGTCAACTAAGACGAGGATTGCGCTGGTAGCAACCGTGGTCTGGTCTGTGGCAACACGTTAGGTTTGTTGCTTTGAAATCCACGCTTCCTCGATTTTCTTGACAATTGCCTGTTTTCGCCCAAAAATATCGGTCCTCCATCGTTTTTCTATCCTCTTTTGGCAAATTTTCCGCAATGAATTGTCGTTCGTTTCGATTTGCGACCGGGCTACGTCATTATTTGTTGAAAACGTAACATTTTCGTTTGTCGCTCGCTACCCTGGTATTACTTGTGATTTTGGTCTTTCTCGCTCGACCAACTTCGATTGTCCTTTTTCCGGCTGTTGCTTTCGAGCGCTTGCCGCAGACGAACGCGTGCGCGCGGCGGAATTTCCTTCAGCGCTGGCGACCGCGTTCAGTAAAGAACGCAGAACGCCCCCGTCTTCTGTTGGCATGCCAACGACGTGCCTGGAATGGCCACGCACGATACCAAGCTTCAAAAGCCTGCTTGCTCATTTTCAACCTCCTGCAACCCATCGTGAAAGAACGATGTTAACTGCAGCCAACTCCATCCAAAGCTCCCGCTGCATCCATCAAAGCTTTCGCCGCATTTTTCGCTCGCTTCCTTTAGGATAAGTTTTCGACAAGGTACGCATCGTGCGTTAGTTGCGGTAAATCGTCGTCATAAAGTACTTTTCGTTTGACGCAAAAGCGCTTCTTTGCGTTGAAAGAGAAACTTCGGCTGCAGCGTGTCTTGTACATAACGCTCGAGTGCGCTCCTCCGAATCGCGACAGTGCATCTACGTCACCCACTGTTCTATGTCATTTACTACTACGTCATGCAGCGTCATGTTTTCCGTAGCGCTTCGCGTCACCAGCAGCTGCGTCGTCCCACGCCATATTAAAATAGTTTCCGTCGCTTTCAACGCGAGGGCAGAGAACTCTGCGATGACTTTACGGCGCCGTCGTCGTCGACGCGCGACTTCCTGTATCACCGTTGTTTTCTGTTGTCAACACGTCTCGACCAATCGCATCAGGATCTCGTGGTTGTTGCGTCAGTGAGGACGGAAATGACGTTTGTTTCCACCTGGAATGCACAGTTGTGTCGCCAGCTGCTGCTTCGAACACACATCACGGAACACGTTTGAAAAGAAACCTGTTTCGTAGTTTCCCTTCAGAGGTATCCGCACTTACGTGAGGTATTGTTGCCAGCTCCACAGGTTCAAACCCATCTGTCAAGTATTATTGGAAAGTATGAGCCCTCGAATCATAGCTTGTAGTCTTTAATGCAACTGAACTGCTTTTGCAAAATCTGCAGATGAGTTATTGCTGATTGCAGCACTAGTTACCGAGCTTGCACAACGCCGCGTTTTAGTTGCTTGTTCCAGCTGGGCTGTGTTCAAGTAGTTTCAAGAGGCAAAAAACGGTGAGCACGTCCTGTAATCAGGGTTGCGCAGTCGGAGGTTTTTTTTGGATAGAGTGGGATTTTTATCCGACTCCGGAACCCCCGTTGAATAATTCCTGCATCCAGGAATGATTAGGAATCCTAACTCATGGCTATTGAAATGTACAGTTTCTTTTGAAACAGAGAATTCTTGCTGTGTACCACGATTTCCATTGGTTGCCAGTTGTTACAAAATTCTTGACAGTTAAACTTGATTCACTTACTGTTCAAGGAGTCGGAAAATTTGCAAAGGCCGGAGTCGAACATTTTACCTCCGACTCCGCAACCCTGCTTGTAATGCTGAGGATTTTCGTTGTCAACAGGCAACAAGCGTAGTTGCTGCCAACTGAAGATTCAGGATTTATGGCTTTTGTGACGGTTGTTTTCCAGGAACGAGCAAAGGCGCATGCTTAACCAGAAAATCCACGGTCGCGATGTTGGTGGTTCATGCTGATGATATTTGCGACAAAAATCTTCAAACCTTAGCGACATTCAGTGAAATTAATCGAACGATTCAGTCTTGGGTTAGCATGCAAAATGTTCGGGAATATCGACATGTTTTTACCCAAAATATGGACCTAACAAACCCTTTGGGGACCGCAGCCGCCGATATATCGTCTAGCTCGGCGTTTTGTCGACGATAACTCGCGAACCACTGAAGGTACATGGACAAATAAAACATTGCAAGAAAGGTTTCGTGACATCTTTCAGATGAGTCCAACAAAAAGGTATGTTTGCATTTAGAATTTTGAGAAAGTTAATTTTTTCTATGTTTTGCCCATTTTGGGCAAGATTTTAATCATTTTCAAGAAAATATTTTGACGCCTACGTTTCAGCTTCTTCGAAGCGTTTGTTTGGCTTCGACTGTTTGCAAGGACTATACCTAACCACCAAAACCATAAAAAGTAACTTACCATTGTTTTGGGGTTGGGGCAAAAAAAGCAATTTTTTGGGTCTTACGCTAAAACCGTTGCCGATTTTGGATTGCACCATTGGAAAGAACGCAAAAAGTACGACCAGAAACAAGTCGTAAATTCGTGTTGTGAAGTAGGTTGGACCTCATCTCTCTTATAGTAGCAAAGCCGTTATGCGACTTGAGCACTTTACTACCCAATATTACTGAAATCGCCCCGCTAACCTTAGTGGCTTCCGCCACTAAGGAGGATCCGCCCCTGCCTCTACACGATGATGAACAGGTCCGGAACCAGCTTAGGACACCAGGTGGGGTGAAGAGTGTTCTGAGAGGGGCCCAAATTTTTTGAGCAATGTCCTATAGTTTTAAACTATTTCCATCACATTTTCTGAAGGGGGCGAAGAAGTTTGCAGGAGGGGCTTCCCCCCCCTGGTTATTTTATGGCCACCTTGCCCGCCGGTTTCGTGGCCTGACGTTCTTCATGGGCGAAATATTCCCCATTTTACAATAACCTTAAGCCGATCAATCGTAGACCCGCTGTGGTTGAGCATAGTCCAGTCACATACATTCGTACTCAACTTACAACATCTCAACCCTGTGGCTAGATGTTGGAATCAAGCATTGGATTTTGGTTTTGGTTGAGCATTGGTTTATTCCAAAACGTGAGAGAAACATCGATCAACAAGGTTAATCAGCCAAGCCATATTTGACAGCACTTCGATAGAAATTTTGCTGTAATATCGGAAACGTGACATCCATCCAGCAGCAGTGATTCAATCATGAATGTCTAATCATCGCAAATGCAACGCTATTTATAGGCGAAACGAAAAAGGCGAAAACAGGTGCGAGCTGTGCGGAACACTGAACGTTCACTTGCATCTACGGCAGCTTACTTGGTCTCCGCATTATTGCCGTGCGTGGAGCTGCTACCTTGTGTTAAGTTTTAGTTTGTTTTTTGTCACTAGAGGCGGTGCAAGCACGATGCTACGAGGTACTGACGCGTATGCATGCACGCAAGACGATAGATTCGCCGTTGACGATATTGTGCTGAGACGAGCATTGCAGCTGTATTGCGCCTTTCAACCGATGAGCTCTTCGAGGATCGAAAATTGGCTCGCTCTTTATCGGTCCAGATTTCAACAGCTCCTCGTCGGGCCATGCGATGCCTTTTTCTTCTCTCTCATCCCTCCTGTCTACCTCGTGTACGCTGCTACCTTCTGCCGTGTACCCGTTCCTGCTCCGTTTACGCGGCGAAGTTGCTTTCCTGGGAGTTCGCTTTTCTTCATTGGGAAGGTTGTTTTCGTGGAAAGCTTCGGTCGCGTTTGGTATACAGCGGCTCAAATCCCAAGGTAGATCGCTAGCATCGCTTATTGCGGCTTTATCTTGGTTTCCATCGTCCGCTGCAGTTAGATCTTCATAACGTACAGTGACTCGGTACGGCGGTGTTGCAATCCGAAGGTTTACGTCATCGGCTCTCAGTAACGCTTGTCGTATCGCTTCCAAGTTGAGATCCTTGACTTGCAAGGCTTCGGGCCACATATACGCGGCCAGAGGTTGAGGCATAGGAGCAGAATGGATATATGATACGCAGATGTTCTCATATCTTCGGCTTACGCCCACGTAATATCTTTTTCTGCTTTCGTAGTCATCTTTCCGTAGTTGCACGCAAAAAGAAGGTTTTGCTTTTGACACGAACCAGGATATTCATAAGAACCCCGTTCACTTCTGCATTGGATAGCTCTGCAACCACTGTATGATCAGGTTTATAATATATCGGGTGCCTGAAGACGCTGCGTGTTCGCGCCATTCCTTTATAGCACAAATATAGATTTTCTACGATATTCATGTTGCCTAATGCCTCTGAAAAACACAAAAACGAGTTATTAACATATCAACACATCGTCATTTTTTACGTTGGTACAGCTCACTTTGTGCTATTTAGCGTTCACCTTTTCCCAACTGTCGCACCATTAAATGCGGCCATTACAACTTCGTTTCAGCAAACTCATCATTCTCTTCTTCGTAATTAGAGAGATTACACGACGATTCAATGTTATATATTTGCAGTAGGTTATTACTTGGCACAGAGCGAGTGAGCCTCGGCGCGTTTGATTGCCACTCTACGCTTTCTTTTCGGACGTGGCTGCTGAGAAGAGCGAAAACATCAAAGTCGTTTGTACGATCGAGTCGACTGGTGGGAAAGCGCATGAGACTTGTTGCTGGAGAGTTCACTAAAAACGGGCTGAATGACACATGTTGTGAGCGACTTGGCGTTCTAATTCTGGCCACAACAGTTACAGGTCTGGTGATGAAGCATTTTTACGCGTCATGAGTGATGGATTTCGTTGAGGGTTAATCGGGTCATTGCAATGTTAAAATATCTCTTGGCTGAAATAGTATTTTCAGGTAAACATTTGTGGTTTAAATCATTGCGAGAAACAAAAAGCTCAATAATTCATATGAAATACAAGTGCTAACCAAACTTGAATTTTTCAGACTTTTTTAAATAAGCTAAAGATCAGAATAAGAATATTATACCAATACTCACGGTCGCATGTTAAAAGCGTTTATTGATCTCGAGTTTTAAATACTTCGTGCTTCGTTTATTTATGTTGTTCAATTAAATTTAACCAGCTGTAATCCGCAGAAACTGAAATTCCTACATTGCAACCGAAACATTGTCAAAGGACATTGACAATTTTCGGCTGAGCGCACGGCGAGAATATCCTGAGATCTCACCAGATGCTGTTCAGATCCTTTTACCTACGTAGGTTAACTTTTTCGTCTTTAACACGGAAAAAGAACAAACGGATCTGAGCTGAAATGTGTTGCTCAAGACGAGCTGGGAGTTTGTTTGACTGCCATTGCGCTCCCTATAAAAACAATTTGTGCTCGAAAGCAAGCACATGGGTAGCAACTAATACACTGTAACGAAATATTTTCTGTTAATAAAGTATTGTTTGTTGGAAAGCGCTTGTAATTTAAGTTTGCATAAACGCACAGATAGCTTCTTATCTAAGTCTGAATAAGCAGTGATTTGGTAAAGTCCGGGTGGACTCTTTTGAAATTTATGTCGCGTGGTATGCCGTGAGCAAAAGTAACTTTGAAAACCACTTGTAAAAAAATTTCCTTGTTTGACTGGCTCCAAATAAAGCAGTCATCAAAAGCTAGAGTGATTAACTAGATTTCAGCAGTAAACAAACTCTATTTTGAGTTCAGTGAACATAAAAATACGGTTTAGTGATAATTTTGCAAACAATTCCAAGCTTGTTTGCTGTCAAGTGCAATTTCCCCTTACGAAAAGTCTCAGGGTGAAACAAAAAGTCTTTGCCAAAACTTCAATCTTGTCCGAGGGGATTACCCTGATCGCCAGCCTTTCTGAAGCGAATTGGGTTACCTCTCGCGCAGTCCATCAGCCCATTTTCAACGAATAAATACTTTGGATCTACACATTTTAGATGGGGGACAGTCAAAAAAGTGGCACGTAAAGTATTTTTTGCTTCACTACCCATGCAAAGTGTTTCCAAAACCAAATACGCCACTTGAATAATTTTTTGTTTATTTTATTTCATACGCTTTTCTCTTTCGTGTTTTTCCCTGGTGCTAAATCTTATAGTTGTCCAACGGTCTTATTCGTGTAAATGACGTGTTTAGACTTTGCCGCAGTGCAGACAGTAAATTGCCGTATTTCTCAGAACTTTTGTCCTTTTTGGAGATTAGAACTTCTAATCATAGTGTATATTAATTTAATTTGATTTCCTTAATATAAAGAATCTCAAACGTAAGAGCAACAGTGCAGCCGAACCGACAAACCTGTTCATTCTTTTGGTGACTCTGTCGCTATAAGAATCAGATATGAAGCAGAAACGGAGGTGCAAAGCTGCGGCTAGCGGCTACAAAAAATTATTTAATTCATTGTTTTTCACACTGCTTATTGGCAGTGCAAATATCAACGGGATCTTCACCCCTTTGATATCGAAAACATTTTGCTTTTGACCTATGTTCTGTCTGGTAAAGACTTGAATGGCAAACGGGAAATACCCAAGCGTTGAAACATTGCTGTTTACATCAGTTTTATTGCCAGGCAACCGTGGGGATTTACCTCCATAATCCCCCGAGTATCTCTTATGGTGTTGCAATCTTTTGTTTGCCAGCTTTTTTTCAGGAAACGAGGGGCTGCGCTACGGACAAGATTGCAGGAAAGCTGTAGAATAAGCTCATCAGTTCGAGAATTTACTCACTGAAAGTAGTGCAGCGTAATGTATCAGTCAGATGAACCGAAAATAATTTAAGCTTATTGGAAAGTTAATTGTGGAAAGATAAGCAGATGTTGCTTCGTATTTGTCGTACAGTTCGACAAATGAGGTTGAGGACTGTTGTTAACCATTTTCAAAATACTTTTTACTCAAACTGAAATTACAAACTGCGTAGAAAATGCTATAACAGCTAAAAGAGATGTTTGTCGTAAGTGGAAAATGAATGCATGAGGGCGTTAACCATTTACATGCACCTTTTAAAATAATAACAAAGAGAACACCGATATACTTACACTTGTACTTAAGCTCAAGAAGACCCTAAAGCAGTGGTTCTCAACCTTTCTGGTGAAAGGAGCCGAATCCAGACCTACGACTTTGTTAGAGATCCACACTAAATAAATTTTAACACAAGTCAATAGACATGTTCTGTTTTATAGCAGAATGAAGTATGTTACACAATGTATTAGAGGTTTTAGACCCCGTTGATATTTGCACAGATTTTAGATCCCGTTGATATTTGCACGGATTTATCCCATAAAATCCCGTTTACTTGTGCCAATAGGTATAACGAAATGTCAAAAATCCTAATGAATTTATTCATGAACAATTCCACACGTCTGTTTGGCAGTCTTTGTACTAAGTATAAGCATACAGTGGACAAAGAGTTTTTATTAATGCATGGGCGCCATCCAAATTGCATATGCATGGCCACAGGCTGTGTACCCCTGCTACAGGCGAACTGTCGTTATAGCCGAACAACATTGAATCGTTCCTAAAATGGTGTTTTTTGTGCAATGCCGGAGCCTGGAAAGAGTTAAATGTTCTTCGATCAGGATTGTCCCCAACTGTTTCCTTACTACGCCTCCCTCATAGTCGGTAATTATTTTGACTTTATTTTTCAAAATTGTAATCAACGTTTTTTCTTGGGATATCGAAATCTTTTGCAAGTTTTGCCACTTTTGTACAATTTTCGCCACTGAACGAAACAACCACGTTATACTTCTTCCATAATGGGACGTTGCTTCTTTTGTTCGACATTTTACGCACTGCTCCAACTAGACTATCGATCAAGCTGACTACAGTCGCAACGATCTTAATAAAGTACGGTACAGATCGGTGAACGATTTGCCTCGATTGTTGCTGATGGCGTAACTCAGGATACCGTTGTTACGTCACACCTGTCGTGACTCAACGTTTAGCCACGTGACTCCGTTCCTGTTCGCTGATAACAGATCTGTGGTGGCTCCGCATAGCAAGCTTACACTTCAAACTGTGAAGAAAACTTGTAACTGTCATTATAAATGAACAGGGGCGTAATGAGGTTATAGATGGCGCCCGGGGCAAGAAGCAATTCCCCCCCCACACTGTTCGAATCAGGTTTTTCGGAAGCAAATGTACTATACTGAAGAAAGTACTTGTGACATTGCTGGGATTTTTCGGCGCCCCACGCGGTGATTCGTCGTCTCCATAGTGATGTCTCCATAGTGATGCGATCCCCGGGGAATTGTGCCCCCTTGCCCCCCTCGTGACACCCGTGCAGGTGAACAAAATATTCTGCGGGCATCGACGAAAAAGGGTCGCTGTATGCGAAGTAACGATGTAGCCGAAGTCATTATAGCCGAACTTTATACGTTAAAGATGGGAATTCATCCGGAACCGACGAAAAAGCGAAATTATATAGCCGAAGTCGTTATAGGCGTATTTTGCTTTTTGAAAAAAGTTCTGTTGTTGAAGTGTTTTTTGTGAAAAGCCTATTGTACCGTGGAAACACGATGCAAACTGCACTTTGCTTGCATGCGGTGATGCAGTAAAATTTTGACAAATGCAAATTCGTTTTCAAGGTGCCGATGGTAAGGAAATACAATTAACGGGTTAATTCT
>JGI24021J15306_10005326_pt1 | contig 15267 bp, 11 predicted proteins | sample Ectturendosymbi1_FD_15306 | JGI IMG/M metagenome (IMG submission 15306)
AGCCCGCGAGAGCTTTCTCAGTTGCAGAAAGTGTTGCAAAAGCTCGACTTCAGATAATTAATTGTCGTTTCAGACTTTCCTCTACACTGCAACAAAATAGACTTTGGTGACCCACGACGAATTTATGTTGACCAATTTGGCCCTTCAAGTTTTCTGAGTTGTGCAGGCCTGGGTTATAGCCTGCCTTCACGGCAAGGTTCAGTGTTGTGCGCGACTGGCCCGCGATGTCCACCACCTTGTTGTCCCAGTCGCTGCTTACCTAGTTGCCTGCACTATGACAGAAACATGTCTACATCCATTGTACTATATATGATTTTACGTGCAGGCAATTTACCGTAAAAGACAGGATAATTTTAGTGTCTGCGTGTTCGCCTAATCGTTCTCCTCACGTACTCACATAAAGTTTCTTTGAAGTGCTGTGTGATTGCTGGTTGCGAAATGGCGTCTCGCGAGCGTTAGTAAGTGAATCTCTGCACCGGAGCTAAGTTTGAAGCCGAGTTTGCCACATGGACAAAAAGTTATATCGCGTGTGCATTGCAAATTTTAGTGCAAAGAGAATCAACGCTTGGAGGTAGTTTCTAAATTTGGGACAATGACAGAAATTTTCAATAACGGCGGAAGTCAGGTAACTTTACTCCACAGGTGAAAGAAAACAAGGAATCAATGGCAAATTTTTAATAGGAAATCGATTTCACGGTACACTACGCATCGTCAGTACTATCACCTTATTCAAATATAATCTATTTATAACATCAAATAGAATATATTTGAATAGGATCTATTTGAATAAGATGATAGGCCTGACAATGCGTAGTGTTACGTGAAATCGATTTCTATTAAAAATTTGCGATTGATTCCGTTTTCTTTCACCTGCAGAGTGAAGTTACTTAAATACTGTTCTTAAAGGTCTAGCTACGCAAAGTTGGAATCATCGCAAAAAGATGAAAGCAGAGCCCAGTCGGTCGATTCCTCGAAAGATTATAAAATTAGGGAACGTTTTTTTTCAGCAAAGAGGACGAACAATCCATGGATAAACATATATCGTGACGCTTAACTGTGTGTAAAAGCATAAGCGCCCTCGGGAGCAGTAACTTCATCTTCTATTTTAAATCCTATTTAGACAAAATAATTTGTCACTTTACTTGATGAGGAAGTTCCACTTAGTGCTTTGCAGTGTTTATCAGAACTGAGATGTGATTTTAAATCCGCGATACCTTTATATCAAACCGAGATGTATGTTCTTGGTTTACAAAGTAAGAATTGTGCTTCCCATTCTTTTCTACCTTTCCGGAAGCATGGATGTTTTGCCTTCATCTCGTCAGTAAATTTACATTTTCGCTTAGCCATTTTTAACAGTAAAAAATTACAAAGTTTAATCTTTAGCACTAAATAATTCTTACTGTGAAATCATTGCGGTTAGATTTCATAAAATGCATTATTCCAAAATCCCAAACATTGAAGTACTTTTTAACATTTCTCCCTGACGCATATTTGGCCACTAAAATCCCGGACATGTCCGGGAAAAACCTGACGTATGGCAACCCTAGCATACTCCCAATACATTTAATTGGTGAGCCTTGTCAGTAAGTGACCTATGTGCTTTTACTATAAAAGTTCTAAGTTTCTTATTTGGCTGTATCCGCGCATATTTTACACAACCAGGTTGAGACATTTTGCATGCAACCACAATTTCACGCCCACAGTGGCCGCCACGCATATGCAATTTGCAGAAGTTTTGTTTTTCTTTAATTATACTACTACCAGGTCAATGACTAGTGAGCAAGATTTTGCATAACTTTTTGTGACCACACATTATGACACGATGTGGGATAAAGAGGGTTTTAAACTAGGGTATCCAAAAATCAAAAGTGTTTTCCACAGATTATGGAAACTTTATATTTTGTGATGGAGAATTTACTTTGAGCAAACACCTTACCAAACCAAAAACCTATTTAGAAAAAAACAATATATTAAATTTTTTTGGATTTAAACTTCATGTCATCAACATGCTTTTGTAATTTGTGTCTTATTTAGCAAGTGCTACTGACAGTACTGAGTTTTATATGGTAGAAAAAAAAGAAGAAACAAAAGATAATTCTAGCGCAAAAAATACTCCAGCGCTTGAAGTGAAAGAAAAAGAGGTGGTCTCGAGCGCCGAAAGTAACCAGTTGAATGATGCGGTCAAAGAAAAGGATGAATCTGTGCCAGGTGCTGGGCAGAAAACCTCTCTTGATTTGACAAGCACTAAAGAACAACGGCCTGCTGAAGAAAAACCCATCTACCCTCCAAGCCCTCCGATCCAAGATTCGGAGAATATCAACGGCAGCACTGAGGCCAGTGCCACGCCAGTGGATTTGAGTGACACCAAAAAACCTCAAGCGGACGGTCCCGTGATTGTACTGAGTGATGATGAAAATTCGAAAGAAAATGATAGCGAAGACGTTTTGGTGGAAAGATTGAAAAAGGTGGGTTATCCCAGTTGCGAAACGCGCGCAGTGACCACATTCATTGCTAAAAAGCAGTAATTATTTTAAAAACGTGGCTAGCACGACGGGCATCTTAACTACGTGTGAGCATCGTGCAGACAAAAGCGATGCAACACTTCTGCGGCGTCCATATCATATCTGGTGGTTGTGCTGGCTACAAGGTTGCAGCCCGTTTCTCAGTCAGTACGGCGGCTTGGCGTGAGCACGCCCACCAAAATACTGTATTGAAAACGCAAACCTTGAAATTTTGTCCGCAAATCTTGTGACCTTTGGCACGATCAATAGGTCTGAGTAGAAGTTGGAATTTGTTTTTCATGCTTGGCGTTCTTGTTAAAATAGACAATGCAGCGCAAGGGTTTGAACGCAAATTCAAAATCTTTTCCGCAAGATTGCCCTGCGCCAAAGCGTGCAACGTCGAAAGAGTAGGCAAGGCGCATTTTCGAGCCGACTGTCGCAAGATGTTCACTCGACCAGTTTTTATCCGTTCACGTGATACTACTTTGGTGTACGTCACTTAATGAAAACTTTCATGGAGTATTGACAAGCAGCAACATCAGCTTATTCGCGTTGTACGCGTCTATTGCAAGTCTCGGTCAATTTATCGATCGCCTGATAGCTTCGTTTTCGCGAAGGAATGACTGGTGTTTTATGATGCAGCTTCGAAGTGAACAGAGAGCTTGCATCAAGAAATTCCAAGACGAGTTGCGAAATGAAGAAGCCAAACTAGTTTTGCTGAAAAAAATCAGATTAAGTCAGTGTAGAAAGGTAAGTGAAACAGTTTCTTTCAATGTGTTTTTTATTTGCATGCACCGTAACATCGAAGTTCATGTCATTTCAGGTGGAAATGCATTGTTTTTTTATTTTAGTATTTGTTCTGCCAGATGAATGATTGCGTCTTAGTTAATTTTATTGTAAACTGAAAACTGTACCGTCAACATCAGCACTGGTCTGCTGCCTGGGTTGTTGGATTNCCGTCTGGGTTACGATGCCTGTCTGAAACATAGTGAAAATAGCCGCCCCTACACAGACACTTACATNTAAGTGGCGTAAATGTCAGGTTTTGCAGAATTATTTTAAAGTTACTTGCTTTTTGAGNAAGATTTTTGTTANAAGCATCANGAATGCGTTTACGTACTGGATTTATTTTTACAAATGCTTGGCCCAATGCGGTTAACAAAAGTAAATCGATTTTGCAATCACTGTTTTTTCGAAACCTGCCCGTGGGACTCATATAAATCACTACAAATGTAGAGAATAAATAAACGTGTTTGCAGCGCACGAGTTTTGCCAGATGGATATCTGCACATTGTACATGCAATGCTGTATAATGCACACTGCAAATCATAATGCACACTGCAAATTATAAATATAACAAATTATATACTCTACACGTGCACCAGACATGCGCGAATTACTGCCTATGGGCCACGTACAACACATTAAATCAGGAGTCTCAAACTCAAAATTGCTCCGAGGGCCAAATGACGACTTAACCGGAGATCCGCATTATTACTACCCGAGGTCCGCATTATGACGCTGACGCAACAATGGCAGTACGCGAAGCTTATTAGAAACAGCTTCTGCATATTATTTCCTGCGAAAGGTACCGTATTTTCGGGACCATAAGGCGCACCGGATTATAAGCCGCAGTATCAAAAATTAAATGCTGGCTGTTCTTTTTTCATACATAAGGCGCACCGGGTTATGAGGCTCATTAAATGAAGCAAAACTTTAAGTCAAAGTGTTTTCAACTCTTTCGCAATAACTCCCGAGTGCATGAGTCGCCACTGGGAGTTTAATCTGTCATTACATACGAGGGAGTTTGATTTGTCGCACATGCCTAATCCCCTAGACGCGAATAGAATAAAGTAAAAGTTGTGCGCGTGTTTTATACGGTGTGCGGCAATGTAGTCACGAGCCCCGCAGCGTAATACGATCTGTGTTATGTGCTAGCTGCTCTCGGACGCTGCTCATTGCAATTGTTGATGGTTTATTACGCAACACGATGGTCTGTTTACAAAAAAATCGTAACTAGCAATTATATAAATAGCACCGCTTGCCGCTTTAGATTGGTACAAGATGAGAAAGCACAACCAGATTCATACATAAGGCGCACCGCATTATAAGGCGCACTTTCGATTTTTGAGAAAATGAACGGATTTTAAGTGCGCCTTATGGTCCGAAAAGTACGGTATTAACCCGGTTAGCCGCAAGCAAACGTAAGAACGGCGGTGGGCCACTGCTCATAGATTGACGGCTAATTTACGGATCCTGCCAACATTTTCATGCCGGCGAACTGGCATTCAAGCGCCAGATGCTGAAGTAGTTTTCATTTTCATGTTTTTGAAGGAATTCATTTTGGAAACAGCAGGTCTCTATGCACCCGAGAGTCAATGCAACTTAAAACAAACAACAGCATCACACAGGACAGTTGCTCGTCGTGTGGAACAGATTGACGAAGATCTAGCAAGCGAGGCGATATCTTTGAAATTATCTTCACGGCGTAAAAGATGCTGCTCATCTCCTAATTTATCAGAGGGATTAACGAAAATTTTAGATAACAAGGGTAGCTTTTCAACATAATTAGTATGAAAGGAAAAACGCGGGGAGATGACTGTTCTGGCCTGGTGTCTACTTTATACGGAAAATATGAAGCTACCATAGTGTAAACTTGTCGATGTCACAACGGATGGATCTTCAACATGCGTTGGCTTCTGAAAAAAATACAGGATAAAGTAAATGAGAAAGATCTTCAACAGGAGGTTACTTTATTTTGTTTCATGATACACCAGGAACCTCTGTTTAATATTGAAACTCGATCATATCGTGAATCCAGTCATGAGAGTTGTGAAATTTATGACCAAGCAAGGCGACTTCAGCCGCTCAGCGCCGTCAGTTCATTACATCTCTGGAAGAAACTGTTGCAAAATCACCGAGACTTGTCGCGTCCGCAGGCAAATATCTTCGGAAATAATGCGAAGTCCGATGCATTTTGCGAAGTGAGCGGGACTTGCTGATGAGCTGAACGTGAGGCTTCAAGCAAAAGCACGACATGTACACAAATGTGGGAGCTGTCAAATGCTACCTGTCTTCACTCTCCAAGCAAAGTTCTAATAAATGTTTAGTTAGTTATTCGCAGCGGCCTGAAGGAGACCAGCGGAAACACAAGAAATGCAGCAAGTCGCTAGACGGCCAGCACAGAGTTTTGTGGTCGATTTTCTAATTTTGAACATATTGACATGCTCTCCAGCCACAAAATTTTAACAGCAACACAAGAGCTGCATTTAGAATCGATCGATCTGCAATGTGATCCTGTCCTCAAAGAGAAGTTCAATTGTCTCAACTTGAATGATTTGTATGCTTCACTTAAAGAAATTGAATTTCCAAACCCCGGAGGATGACACGGAAGTTGTTGGCATTGTTTGACTCAATCTATTTGTGCGCAGGCGTTACGTCATTAACGTTAAAGCGACCGTGACAGAGCGAAGTTAATTGAGTAATGTCTCAAATCTATCTTGAGAATTGCCACCACTAAGCTAACTCTATCGTAGTGATGAACAAATGCGAAGCTCTCGTTAAACAGAACTCAGATACGCTTCAGGCATCTAACTGTTAGTTTCATCTCATGCCCGTGTGCTTGTCGTGTTTAATAAGCTCTGAGCAGATAGCCAAAGGCATTGGGATATTAGTCTGCGTTTATTATTGTATAGGTTTAATTTTGCCTTTTAGTTTCGTAGGTGTGGTGCTTGATGGTTGCACATGGCTGCGGGGCTGCACAGATTTGTTGGTCAAAACTATTTGTTGATAAATAAATAGCTGTTTGCGCCTCGTCAGTCACCGTCGCGATTTAGTTGATAAAATTGTAGAATTTGCAAAACAAACCAAACATGTTACTCGGTCAAACTATGAAACAGTCAAAAGTTTCGCTAGCAATCACCCCTCTGTCAATTGCCTAAGCATCTTTGTTAGTTTGTCACAATATGCTTGGAAACGCACAAATGGCAGTTAGTAATGAGTCAGTGGTGGATGACTTGTACTACAAACATACCAACGTGTTTGACACCATTACTGATGCAGCGAGTTGTTTTAACGAACGACTAGCTTTATCTTGGGGTAACAAAGGAGGCCTATTGCTTGAAGTTGCAAATGTATATGAATATTAATCAAATAATTTTGGTTCTGAATTGAATTGAAAGTACTGTGTGTTACAAGCGCCAACTATAGTGCTTGTTCAGAAAGTTCTAGAGTAAATAGCAATGTGTGCAGTACACATTGGCTGGTGCAGGGCTCAACCAATTTTTACTCAAAAAGTCTACTTTTTCGCATTTTTTGGATTTAGTGGCTGTAAACATAAGTTTTATACACATTTCACCCAGGCTGCTTTTTTTCGCTTAGACATTTCGGTCATTTGTCCCATGTTGTATTAAAACTTGCCGTAAAAGTATTCACTAACCTATATTCTTGGTCATTATGACCGTATTGACATCATTTTGTTCGGTCACTTAAAAAAAATCGGTCTATAACCGAAAAAAACCTAGCACCCGGGTATTATGTTTTTCTTCAAAAAATAAGTTAATCAACAACCCCGATTGATACTTAATATAATAGGCCTTTGCAGAGATGTGTGCTTGCCATGCGTACCGACTTCGCTTGATTATGACCTACTACATTAAGAAGAGCAGTTTCATTGGTTGCTTTGGCGTTTGTTGGCTTGTAGTCAGCACTCAGCATTGTTTATTTTGCAGCCCTTCGGTCAGCCTGTATTTACCGCTCACAATCATCCGCACGCAACCAGCCATTCGCACTCTTCGCAACAACGTTCTCCCAATGTTGTGGTGGGTAGCATGCTACTTGAAATAAGCTTTTAGTACCACTGTATTTGTGAGCAAAACCAATAAGGTCGATTAAAGCTCAAAACTCGTGGCAGGGGCGAAACGATCATTGGACACCACTGACAGATTTTTAAGGGGGAGCTCACTCCTTAATTTTGACGCTGCGCTTTGCCTATAAGTTCAATAGCAAAAGCAGGTGTCAAATTATCAAAAATATCGCCTGTTACAAACTTGGGTCGTTCATAGTTTGTACAAGACACCGTAATAGTTTACAAATACTATTAATAGATTATAATTTCCGTTTACTGGATTTTCTCGCCCAACCAAAGCTCGCGATGAGGTAATATTTCCGTTTCTTTTGTTACTCGAAGGTCAAACCAAACTCAGCGCAGATTGTGCCACAGAATGCGTCGAAGCTGCCGCAGAAACCCATGGCAGCGTCTACGTCACAAAACTTCTCCAGCAAGGTCGGTCGTGTTTGTAGTGCGTGCGTTTAGTGCTTGGCTTGCACTGCTGCGTCTGTACGGTCGGTTGTGTTGATTCAATTTATCAATTAATTTTTTGTCAAAACGGCTTCACTGTTCTGAACCATAGGTAAAAGAAAAGTGGCGTGTCCTGGCCTGATGAATTACTAAAATTCATCGTTTTGCCGCCTACAAACTGTCACGCGCGTTTCAAAGTAGCGACGACAATGCTACCATGCACATCTTGCCGTTCATGTTTTTATCGAAAATGGGAGAAGTTGCAAATTTATTTTTTTTAACTCTGGCAGCTTTCCGGCCAGAAAATTTGCTGCATTTTTTCTGTTAAATCCGCTGTATGCTGCTTGTCGCGATGTGGCTTTTGGTCAAACCCGGCGCCGCCATTGCTTTTGAGAAACATTTGTGTGGCGCGCCAACGAAACAATCCCAACGGCCAATCGGAAATTTACCTTTGCTCGTTTGGCGTTGCGCAACAGTATTTTATTTACGCCACCTCCGCTCTCAGGCGTCGTCGGCGCAGGTTCAAGCGAACCGCAACGCGATGGCGGCGATGCTTCAAATGCCGCAGCTCGTCGCTGCCGCTGGCGGATCGCACAACGCCGCCGCTCTGCTGCGTGGACATCCGGGACTTAATATGCAAGGAGCGGCCCATTTGCTGCTTGGTAAGAACGGACGAGTCTCTTTTTTGCTTTGCAAGGCCAGCTTAGTCCTGACATGTGGTTCGTTCGAAAGCCCTATGTTTACCTGAGCTGAAATGAATAATGAATAATGAACCCCTGCGCTTTTTCGTCAAATAGTTCTATCTGAATAAGAGACGATGAAGCCTAGGTAGTAGGCGAAATCCATCCTCTGTTAAGATCTTAGTGTCAGACTCCTAGCTCTGAAAGGATTCCTTTCGATGGACAGTTTCCGTCAAATATGTTGAAGTAGAATTGCCTTCTTGTGCCTTTCATTCTTTTGCATACCGCACCACTGCTGCTGCGAGCGGGTGTCGCAAAGGCCGCAAATATCGCTTCAAATGGTTTAGTTCGTTAAACTGCAGCAAAAACTTCGAATGGTGGGTAGCACGCTGGTTGTTATAAAATCTAGTTACCTCCTATCAGCGTTGGTTGCCATTCAAATTCCGATAACATACAAAACGGAATCCAATTGGCTTTCAACGTCACTTTTATTTTTNTATAATAAATCTTGGTGATGTTGCGTGGGTAGTTGTCATGGTTGCACAACAAATACGTGAATGTTGGAAGTCGCTTGGCTAAGTTGCAGACTATTTCTTACGATACAGCCGTTACGATTCGGACCGGAGATCTACCGATTGCAATAAGCTTTATCCAGCCTGATATATCAGCTTGAGAAAGAAAAACATGAAAATGGTTTTCACGTGTATTTTTTATGCGTTTGTCGTTGCTTTTACCAAAGCCATAACACCGCGCGTTATTGTATATGTTTGTACAATTCGTTTTGAATTTATGTATAGTTCGTGTTAAAGTAGTCAAGTTCAATGAGGCTATTCCTGCCAACTTAAGTTAATCCAGAATCCTACTCAACTGAGTATCGGCGCATTCCAGGCAGTCAGCAGAATGACTTGACCGCCAAAATGCAACAGCTCTTACAACAGCAGCAGAAATTACTCCAGCAACAACAGCAACCGAGACCAGCGCCCAACTTCAAACAGCAACAGGTGCGAACTAGTTGTGATTTTGGTTGGCTCTATTCCGATTTACAAATAACGTGCTGCGGTTCAGGAGCCCGCTTGCTTGTTCCTTCGTTTGTATTTTGAGAATTTTTCTGCGTGTCCCAGCAATAAGATTTGCCATTTCCGTTGGAAAGGAACATTTTGTAACTTCCTTACATTGTTTACTATTTGGAGCTCACTGAATGCTCAAATCTTCGCCTCAAAACGTCATCATCCAATCCAGAATCTTGCTGCTTCAAAACGGCTCGATCCAGCTTATAACCAAAACGCGAGCAATATGTGTCAACTTTGTTCTCTTTCCAACCGATTTTTGTATTATTATAAATCGCCAATTTTACAGTAAATCGTGCAAACTCATTCTCCTGTTCAACTGGAGGTATTTAGTGATAATCACCGAATTTTTATTCTCATGGCTATAAATTAAAACAACGCGACATCCATGCTCGATTTTCTTTTCATGCGAAGTGTTTGTGTGCAGGCATCCGCCAAGCTCGCATTGCGGAAACAACTGGAAAAGACTCTGTTGGAGATTCCTCCTCCCAAGCCTCCTCCGCCCGAGATCACTTTCCTCCCAAGCGCTGCCAGCAACGAGTTCATTTGTCTTATTGGCTTGGAGGAGGTGCGGTGTCGTTTGATTTCCAAGCATTTTGTCCCTTTCCAATTCAACAGTCTCTGGAAGTTTTGAGGCTAGGTTGTTAACAACTGCAAACAGGAAGTAACTGGGTACATTTGTAAGACGATTTCAAGTGTTTCCGTTAAAACTACAGTCGTTTTAAGCAGTATATATTTGGTAAAATTGTAATTGTTTGATTCACCACATTCACCACAAATTATTTGATTCACCACCTCCGAGTTCGAGGCTCGTGTTTCCGGCCCTTTTTCTGCTTATTTGTAGCGCCATATTGTCGGCATGGTGCCTTTCGGTTTGAAAACTGGAAAAAAAACGCTCGAATGAATTTTTGTGATGTTCACGTTCGTTATTTGGTTGAGGATGAAACAATGACCGATTTGTTCATGCCAACTGTGCCATTCATTTGTTTTGCTGCAGGTTGTCTCGAAGATCCAGGCTTTGCAGAATAAAACCGAAAAGGCTGAAGACAGCGTTCTACCCCCCTTCGTTTGCGTGCAATGTGAGTTTCTGTGCGAAATCAGTTCTGTTAAGACACAGAGTGAGGCTGAAAACAGGCCTAGGTTGCTTGATGAGGTTTTGGAAAGTAGTTTCAGGCAAATGTGCTTGTGTCACAGTCCGTGTTGGTTCGAATGCGAAAATATTCTGTAATGCTGGTTACAGAACATGCTTCTTTTGATTGATTTTGTCTTTTCGTGAGGATTAATTACGTTGTTTTCCTCCTTTTTTAATGTGCGAACGCTGACTTCACGAAAGTTAAAATTTTCTTGTGAAAGTGCGAAACGCATTATTTTATCTGCGAAGAGAGAACTTAGTAACGTGGTAGAGGTGATCCAGCTGCAATAATGCTGCCTATTCGAGGCTGAACAGGTGTGAGACTACTTTAGTTAAATATGTAGTGGGTGTAGTTGCGTACTAAGTCATGCCTTGCTGTGCTTGTGTGATTGATTTCGGAATTTTAACCCTTAGCCCTTGGGTTAGATCCGTGTTCAGTGATTGTCGAGGTAGGTTACTATGGTGACGAGTTCCTACTGGAAGCTTTTATTTCAGTGCAGTACCCTTCTTGAAAAAATTATATCTGTGTCTACAAAGTATTTGGTCCGTTACTAGTTCCACTTAAAACACGCTCGACTCAAATATACGCAAAGTTGTGGTTACGTTATGACTTGCAAAGTTCGTCATTCGCCTTTGTGTGCCTAGCAACTGATTTTGATGTTAGGTATCGGGTAAATGTTCCTTAGCTTCGTCGAACAAATGGTGCAAAAAAGGTTGAATGAATTTTTGCCGAGAAAAAAACAGCAGTTGCAAAAATGTGCTGCATATCATTCATAATGTTTCGTGTAGTTTTTGTTGTGTAATTGTGCAATGCCTATTCCTCACGTTTTCATCATCAGCTTTCAGGCAGAACTTGCGTTTGAATATGCTTTAAGTATTGTTGACTGTCCAAGTAATGGAGGCAGATGCCAATATGACGTAATTTGGCTGCGCTTGATTGATCCTGTTCGTTCACAATCAATCTTGGGCGAAACAAAACATTGTGGTTTAGACTTCAGTAATGAAACGGCCACATTTACAAGTTTGGTGACCTAAAAACGCCTGAAAGAAAATTTGAGAGCCAGACGCTGTTTTGGGTACTTGTTTTCAGGTGTTATTTGCCCGATTGTCTTTTTTTAAAAAGTAGTAAAATTAGGATAAATGTCGAATGTTTTCTGACAAGTGTGGATATTATGGCATGGTGCATTTACCAACAAACGATTTTTCTATAAAATGTTGGTAAAAATTTGCTATGCTATCCACTGTCAAACGCGAACTAGAATGTAGTTCTTAATAGTGTTTCACTCTACGTTCTAACGGCGACTACAAAGCCACTGTAACAGAACAGTATTCTTCCGTAATAAAAGGCAGTTTTTGTAAGTCTTCAAATAATTCGTGTCAAAGAAGTTCTTGTTACCGGTACTGTAAGCTGAGATTGGTTTGTTGGATATCGTGTCCTACTGAGGCAAAAATACGAAATCGATTTCTGGCAACAACGCCGAGAACATTTCTGTGACACAGGCTTGGTCACAAGTTCACTTAGAGTCCCGTGTGGTCGTCCGCGATAAAGGCGTGTTATTCGTCAACCGCTTGTTGTCGAGTCTGAGATGCGTCTTCACTTTCTTTTCCTTACAATTTTCCTGACTTCACACCGTTTACCTTTTGTCTCGGTAATATCCTACTATTACCTTCGACGACTTCGGGCATTTTCGCTTATTTCCAGCAACCACTTCGGGCATTTTCGCAGGTGAGAAGGACTTCAGTCCTTTGTGGAAAGTGAACGCCGATCGCGACCAGGTGATGTGCTTGCAGTGCGTGATGACCAATCAGAAGAAAGCTCTCAAAGCCGAGCACACCAACCGTTTGAAGACAGCCTTCGTGAAAGCCCTGCAGCAAGAGCAGGAAATAGAACAGAAAATACAGCAGCAACAACAGGTGGTTCTCTACCCCTTCGTTCTTCGGCTTTTTCGCAGTAACCGCATGTTTCGACCAAACTGCCTGCAGACCGTTATGTGCAATCAGGCCCGTGTCCATTGGAGTGCATTCGGGGTCAGAATTCCCCAAATGTTTTTGTACCCCCCAAATTTTGTTGTGCCCGTAAAATTTTGTATACAGTTAGTTTTAAACATAAAATGAAACCAAAATCTTTCTCCCCTAACATGCATTTCACCCCAAACCTTAAAACGTGGCTGAGTGCAGTCACCACACACTTTCGCGCTATATTTTTGGTGATTGGCATGAAAAAGCCCAGAACTGACCGAAAGGAAACCTTTGGGCTTTGACAGGTGTAGCTGTGACGCACACCGCTCGTCGGTCATCTTCCTTGGGAAGGCATTCCCAAGTAGCGAGCATTTTGTCGCAGTGTCGGATCACACATACAATGTCGCAACCGGGCCACATATAGCATATAAGGCCACATAAGCAAAAATCACAACAACAACCAATGTTCTCATCAACCTCGCAACTGCATCGTACAATTATTTCAGATGCGCGACCATGAGGACGAATGTACCAGATCGCCATGGGCATGAAGTTGGCTGTCTTGCTGTAGGTGTCAAAATAGCCCCACGTATTTTGTTCTCCCTAAGCAGGTTTGCTGTGCATTCTTCAACGCCTTGCGACTGACGTAGTTGCTCGCAACCCGGTTTAAGTGTTGGCGGCGAACCGATGCGCCGCAGGGAGGTATTTTCACAGCGACGCGCCAACAAATCGCCTCACGTCGATTTCTTGATTTTAACGAACTCGCAGAAGGCGTCCCAGGAGAAGGTGCTGACTGGCAACGAATCGCTCGAAGCCGCTGTCGCCGCCGCCGCTTCTCAGCTTCAGAAGCAACAGCAGCAGTTGAAGAAATTGCAGGAAAATCAATTGCGTCATCACCAGCAACTGCTCCAGGTAAGGGCGCCGGATTTCCCGGAGATGCAAGTCGTGTGCTGCTCAAGTCACAGCAGTTTTTTGGAAATTGCGTTGAAACACATGGCGCCGGAAAAAAAACGGAAAAGTAATTTTTGCATTATAGGTCGAAATAGTTAGAAAGCGGAAACATAAAGGCCAACTTGAGTTTTGTATTGAAAACAATGATTACGTTGCAAATAACTTTCGTTCTAAAATTAAAAGCTTTGGCGAAACCATTGTGAAAACTGAAGAAAACAAATTTGAAGGCCGCACTTTAGTTTCGTATATTCTTCTATCCTGTTTCGTTCATTCACAGAAATTGGTGCCTTACTTTTCAAGCTGTTTTGCAGCACGGTGGTTTTAACTTATAATTGCAACAGCACTGGATCTTTTGCTCGATACCCATGCTGGCATGAGTTTTGCCAAGTTCTAATCGTTGGATGTCATACCTGTTTCTTTAACTTTGGCTGATTTATAGTATTGGGGGATTCCTACGCTTGCTTGAGTTATCGACGTCATTGATATGAAGCACGTTAAATGCGTTGAAATAGCACGTTCAATGTGTTGAAATGGCACGTTCAATGTGTTGAAATGGCACGTCAAATCTGTTGAAATAGCACGTCAAATGTGTTGAAGTAGTACGATAAATGTGTCAAGCAAATCTTTCTCAGAGAGCTCAACAGCAGCTCCAGCAGCAGCAGCGCAACTTCGCCGCCAGCTTCAGGCCGACCGCTCAGCAGATTCGAAACGCGATGGCGCCTGTACAGTTCGGAGGCTTCAACCCCGGTAAGTTCCAGGCGCGCGGATTCACCCCCCAGTCAGCTCCAAAACGTCCGAATCGCAACATCTTTCACCCGCTTGCTTCAAAACATCGCTTTTTATCAACGGTAGAGGTGCAGTTGTTTAAGGATGTCAACGAAATATCATTGCGCAGTCGGCTTTAAAGCTTCCAGTAATTCAGTGATGGCACGTCGTGAACGCATTCCATTCGTATACTTCCGCTATCGTTTAAGAAGTCGGTGCGCGTGGGTCACGCGACTTCGCATTTGTTAACATGTGAGGAACGCTAAGAAGATGTATTAGTGATTGCCGGCAAAGCCGCAACCAGCTGGTATCTTCGGGTTGGGGAAAACTGATTGCTGTTACTTGTTGCTGTATCTAACAAATAAACACGTTTTTGAAAATTTAGCGAGGGTGCAATTGCCCGGTTGCCTCCCCTTCTTGGTTGCGGGCATGATTGGCAACGTGTGTGTGACTTGGGAAATTCGCCATTTTGTGCATAGGGGATTATGTAGGAGTCGATTAAAACGGTATGATATGCTTTGTACGGTGGGTGAAAAACTTACTGCCGAGAAAGTTCAAGATGCTTCACGTGATTTAGACTTTGATCCCGCTAAACGGTAACGTTACGCTGTATTAAACAAGATTTGGCACGTACCATACGAACGCAGTTGCTCTCACACACCAACCCGTGCTGCCTAAACAACTTGCAAAAGAATAACAGGTTTAGGATGAAAATCTATACCTGCCGGTCAAAATTCAAGGCTGGCACAGGTAAGCCACAAGAACAGTACCGCAGCATGAGTCCAACTTTTTCCAAGCAAACAATTAATATCAAAACACATGAGATTCGATCAACTTTTAGCACAGATGGTTTAGTTCTGTTCGCCCCTCTGTGGAACGTTGCAGGAGCCATTTTCACGTAGAGGCAACAAAA
>JGI24021J15306_10005327_pt1 | contig 15265 bp, 6 predicted proteins | sample Ectturendosymbi1_FD_15306 | JGI IMG/M metagenome (IMG submission 15306)
TATTTGGCAAATTGACTTTTCCTGGAACAAGGTGGTACGTGATGAGAGTACGGGAGCCACAAATGGTACGCGATCAGAAAAAGTTTGAGAACCACTGCTGTAAACCTTTGCAGGAACACAGGCAGTCGCACATACAACCCAGTGTTGCCATTTCAGCTGTTTTGCTGCTAGATCTAGCAGGTTTTTCTCACTGTTAGCTAGAAATGTTTCAATCTAGAAGCTAGCTGATTTTCTAGCAGGATTTTGAAACCCGTTTAGCAGGTAACAAATTCCTGGCCAAATATTTGTTCCAACAATTTTTAGATATGAAAACTTTGACACCTTCTTCATCAAAAAATTCTTTACCTTTCTGACGCTTTATATTGGGCAACACAAGACCACCAGGCACAACTAGCTGGCTTTAATCGTTTGGATGCGTAAATATACCATTGCTATTACCACTGGAGTTTCTATTATGATGCAGCAAAGCTGCTTCAAGTAGAATATTGCATCATTATAACAAGCAACTGGATGGCTTGGTGAAGCGTAAATGATTTGCTTCTGTGCTTAGTGAGCGCATTGGGTTTAAAAGATTACATTGGCAGAATTATCCCACGATAGTCTACATATGATTTTTCCAGGCGGTTCAATTATGCCAGGAAGGCATAGGCCTAATGTCTGGTTCATTGATAGGGAGTGCAAGACCAATTGATACAGAGCTTTACAAGTCGATTTTGAACATCCCAAAATAACAGTTTTTTTTCAGCAGATTTTAGCTAAAATTTTGTGACATGGTTTTAAGCAGGATCTAGCAGATTTCGTGACACGATTTAGCAGGTTTAGGTGACAACGATCTGGCAACCACTGCATAACCGTCAACTATGGACTCAATTGGTGCAGCAATCCTTAGGCAGTGCTCTTACGACCTTAAACTTAGGGTTATGGGACAAGAAGAAGAATGCCACCATTGGGTTTGCAGCAAAGGTGGACGAAGTCTTAATTTTTTGACTCCACATCCCGTCCGACTCCAAATGATTTGCTCCACATCCGCTCTGCTTCCGCAATACGTGGAAATATTGAAGTCTGACTCCGGCTTAACTCCGCAAATTTCCAAATTCTACAATAAGGTATATGCATATTGCTTGACAGTTTTTGCTTGATGTAATTCCGACCTGCATAACTTTTTTTGTTAAAAGTGAACTCTTTGCCTGCTTGAAACAAACCACTTCATAAGACCGTCATAAAAAATTCTATTTGAATAAGGGCTGATGATGCCTACACCGTAGGCAAAATTTATACTCTGTAAGATCTTAAAGTGTCTGATTCTTTGCTGAGAAAGGATTTCTTTCCATAGACAGTGACCGCCATAAAGCTGATCGTTCATGGTTGCAGTAACTTCAGTTCATTCTATCGGGGACCTGAAACCCAACAACTCACTGACAGCTGAGCAGCTCCATGCTAACAGTGTATTCCCACAAAATAAATCTGTAATACTACAGCTTCAGATATAAATTACAATGCGCATCTAACTACCACTCACTTTGCACTTCAACATTGGATGAACATTAGATACTACACACTTGCGGCAATGCTTAAGCCAATGGTAAGTCTAGATTTCTCGGTAAGCTTCAATCGATGGCTGTCAACAAGTTCCTTTCGTTGATACTGGATTAGTGTATGGTACATCAGCACCAGAAAAGCACCACAGGCTAGGCTACATTGAAGATGCCTGACAATAACCATCAATCACACGCAACTAGGATCCGGGTACGTTGGCCACTTCCCTGCAAATGAGCACATTGTTCACCTTTACAGCCTGCCTGACTGAAACTTTGAGCTGATTTCAAAACCACATGTATGACTGAAAAGGGTCGTAGGCGGCTAGACGAGTAGGCGCTCGATTTCGCATGTTAAAATCATATCAGAATTTGTGCACACATAAGAAATGCAAAAACTGACCTTTGACCTTAGAAAAGCTCAACAATGCTGTGACAGCAACAACTATGCTTCAAGTAACTCTATGAAAACTATCCAAAAAATTTTAAAGCAATCGTGACTTGACCTATGCAAAGAAAACGAAGAAAAAATCAATGTCCTCCTCTGCTCCGCCAACTAAAAAAAAAGATTAAACTCCACCTCCGCCTTTTTGTGCACCTCTGGTGCGCTGTGCACTGTGCAGTTGCATTCAATTGCCTCTACGGTTCCGTTCCCTCACTGCCAGGACCGTAACCAGGGTGGCTCAGGGGGGCGAAGCGCCCACTAGAAGAATTTTCATCCCCCTGGAAAAATGTAAAATGTATGGGACATCGTTTAGAATTATTGGACATAGTGCAAAAAATTTAGGCCCCTCTCAAAAAACTCTTCGCCCCTCCTGGTGACCCAAGCTGGTTACGGGCCTGCTAACTGCTGGCAGTGATGAACACTATTTTTAGTTGTGCTTCGTTTTTGCATTTCTCTGTAAAATTTGTATGATAAAAGATTAGTTCAGGATTCACTGAAAAAGTATTTAAAAGGAGAAGAGGTAATGAGAGATTAGTCGAGTACTGGTAATATACTTGGCAACACCTTGAAGCACTCGGCAATCGCATCAAATAATGCGCGCCGGTCACGCCTTACCGCCTAGACCAATCATTATATTCAAGATTAGTCATGTGATCTAACGTAAACAAAGGTGCATTCAAGTGATAAGTGATCAGCTTCCCGCGACAGGAGGTCTTACTTTTGATCTGGCACTGCTGATTGTAGTTGATCCAGTGAGGAGCTGTGGCTGTGTTACTTGGAGTAGACTATGGCGAAAGGCCCACAGCTCAGAGGTTACAGTAAGCTTAATTACAGGTTATCCGCATTTTAGTTTGTGATAATCTTGAAAGACTGGCACAAACTGCAGTTAACTGCCATTTGATAATGAGTGCTGCATCTGATCGTACCTTTCAATATCTCAATTTCTGCGGTGGACTGTGTGTCCTGGGAAGTAATTTAGGCAGCTAAATGCGACACGTATTGCTTCAACGATTCTACTGCATGCCGCAAAATAAGGGAAACCTTCTTGGCAGTATGGAAATAGGAAAGTTAATGAAAGGATCGGTCTACATAAAAAAGAAGCAGCGTATTTTTGGTCTTGGTGAGATTCACTGTATTCGTTGCGAAGTGGCGTTTGGTTTTACTCTTTAGTCAAAATCAATCTTAAAAGTAAGACGTTGGAGTCAAGTGAACCATTTTAGACACGTAAATACAAACGACTTCTTTTTTGTTCAATTAATAGCCAGAGTTTTTCTAATACTGTGATCGATTTCAATTAAAGGTGACTTGATTTGTGGCAGTGTTTTAGATTTTTTGCTACACATTGCGCGTAGCTGTTTACTTTTGCGGATAAGTAAAGGCATGTAACTTTAGTGTAGCCATGGTCAGTGGCGATTCTAAGGGGGGGTCTGGGTGAGCCATGACCCCCAGATTTTTGGTTGGCCCCCTGCTTTGCGGCCCATTTTTTTTAACTTTCTCGTTCAAGGTCGTTTAGTTGACAGCAGATAACTTTCAGTTAGCAATATTTTAAACGATAATTTAGAAATCCTCTAGTCTAGCCTGCATTCAATATTTCCCAAATGCATGATAAGTTGTGTTGTATTTTTAGACCAGCTATGTCCAACCAAAATGGCTTACTGGGCCAAAAGTCATGTCGCTATCTTAACCAGGGCCGCACATTTAATGACATACTAATGAGGGTCGCACAATGAATGACTAACTTATATCTGAGCAAACTAAATTTAGCTTAACCTAATACACTAAAAGCGTTCGAAGCCTAACTGCAATGGTAACAGACATGATAAAGTGGCACTGAGGAACACCAGCATCAAAATGTCAAATTCAAGGTTATCAAAATGAGGTCAGGTTGTCAGTTGTAGGAAACTTTTACTGGAGCGAAAACCTAAACTGGGCCGCACAAAACCTTCGACTGGGTCGCGGGTTGGACATAGCTGTTTTAGACGGTCGGGTAACTAGAGATATTTATGACGACACACACCTGTAGTTGCTCGGATCCTGCGCGAAATTTAGTCAGACCGCGGTCGTAGTGTTGAAAAATTCATTTCGAAACTAAGAAACAGTCGCAGAAATGGGAAGATTGATTTTTCGTGCGTTTCAGTGTGAGATGGAACTGGATTATATTACTTTCTGCAGATTGTTGCTTGTCCCAATAGCAAAAGGTTTGTGAAAGCGTTCAGAATTGGTTTCAGTTAATTTATCTGAATTATCTTGGCTGCAGTATTGCGTTCTGCTGCCTTGTGTATATGGCTTTGAAACATCTTATGTAAGTGGTTCGTAACTACAGTTTTAACTCTACCCACACATGTCCTGCAACCTCAGAATTTTGTACGGATTTTCTGTAATGATTTAGAAGCGATTCTTTCGCCTATTTCAGCTCTTTTCCCCGGAGTTCAAACACTTTTATCAGGAAAACACTTGAAAGAATTCGCGAATCATATGCATTTAGTGAAAATGATTTAAAACATCAAATAACTTTTCCAAAGAATTTGCTTCGGAAGGAGTCGAAGCCGCCTATATCGCTCGAACATTTCTTTTCATTTATGGCTACTTAAAAAGCTGCGTTTGATTGTACTGGCAGCTGTAACTCTTCCCGTCATCAGCGCTTCATGCGAGAGAAGTTTTTCAAAAATGAAATCAGTGAAAACATTTCCCAGAATATCTATGACCAGTGAAAGTGTGGGTAACATTCATCTAATTTCAGTTGGAAGGTACGAGCTGAAAAATAGATTTATATGATTTCGTTGATGAATTTAACAGTCGGCATGACAATCGAAGGAGTAAGTTAAACGTTGAGGTGATGAGGATATAAAATTCTAACGTTGACTGTGGAGGAATCTGCGTGAGAATTATATTCCTCATTGTCTATTTGCCTGAATCTTTTTAAGTTTAGAGTTAGTGCGTGCTTCACTTATGGCAAGACATTACCCCCCTGGAAATTGGGAATAAGAACCAACGCTTTCTAGAAAACGTGTAGTGATGAGCTTGCAGTTCACTCATGGCCGCTTCTTTGCGTTGCCAAACTTTGGAGCGGATTCTTCTGCTGTTGGTCTTTGTTGCGTAACAATAACAACAGCAAATCTTCAAAGGTTCACGTCAAGTTACGATAGTTGGCTCATTGTTGCATGTTGCTGTTGAACGCTGATGTATCGGAAGGTAATGCAGAAAGACAGTGACTGCTAGTAGCAATAAGCCGCGTATTTTTATACTGTGTGAAAAGAAGCTTGAGTGAATCTGTAGCAATGCATCCACAAGTTTGAAATATCCATTGCTAGTGTGAGACTGAGTGTGACCAATGTGCCTGAGTGAATAGCTCAACTCAACCAAACGACTCTTATGCAATATGCAGGCGACTTCTTTTCACACACTGCGTGGCTCATTTATCTATCTATGCAGGGTTGTGGAAACACGTCTTCATCGTTAAGGTTTAGTTATGAGTTCTGAATAGGCAAGTGCAAAACTGTATTTGCTGTGGCGAATAATTCATTTGCTCAATATTTTTAAGCCTGCGTGGCGTTCTAACTTTAGTAAGTTGTCCGATAGTCATTGTCAACTTCACAGGTCTACTTCTCATTGCTTGAAACAGTTTTGCGAGAGTGTCTAACTTTCCTGTTATTTTGCCACTAATGTTGTTCTGACTGTTGATTATATTGTTAAATGACTAATTTGTAGAAAGGGCTCGAAAGATGAATATTAGGTAATTTATGAAAAGAAAAAGCATTTCCGATAGTCGAAGTGAAGAAAACATTTCAGACCAAATATTGAGAAGTGAGATTCATCCCGCACAGACTAATGAGAGCACTGCAAACGTACAGTAGTTGTGGATTTTTCAAGTCCAATTTAGACGCAGTTATCCCGATTATACCCCATTTTTCCCGATTTATATGCCCTTATGTCCCGATGATATCCCAGCTCAGCAAAAACTGTGAAGGATATCAGAAAGTACCCCTTTTGTCAAACTCGTATACACATAGGCGTACGAGGCAGGGGGTCGGGAGGGTCGGCCGCCCCCCCGGGCTTGAAAAAACGTTTATTTTCAGGGCAAATTTTTTCCGCCCCTCCAGTAAAATGCCTTCCCGTACGCTTATGCGTATACACTTCCACTTGAATAGGATTTTAAAAGGATGCGAATCGAGCGCGTGCTTTCATAGGGAATTTTCTTCGCCGTGTAGATGGGTTAAAAGCGTTTTGTGAACGTCCACTTGCATTGCATCGTCAGCAACCCGAGAAGGATAAGCGAAATAGCGAAATGTTGACGTTGCCCCCCTGGAAAATTTCGGCGGCCGCCCATGAGTGTAGCCTACACTTACATACATTGAAATAGCTTTATGCTCATCAGTTCATCTCCCAGCAGGAATAGGCTACTGTTGTTATGGCACCAAATAGATTTTTGTTATGACACCGACCTTCTTGTTGTTATGACACCGAGTAGATTGTTTGCATTTCTCAAGTATAGCAACCTCTGTCGCGTCGTGCAACATCTAGAGCAGCTATGTCCAACCGAATTCCTTACTGAGTCAAAAAGCATGCCACTATCTTAATGAGGGCCGCACATTGAATGACTTACTTTGATCTTAGTAAACTAAAATTTAGATCTAACTGCAATGGCAACGGCTGTTTGTCACCTCACTCCGTACGTGTAACTTTGATGTCATAGGCAAGTTTAGTGCAAGTGGAACAACAAGGGAAGAAATCAGAAAACTAGATATCAGGGTTGCCAACTTGGATTTTTTGAAGCCAGGTGTTGAAATTCCGGCTTTTTGTGACCTCCTGGATTTAAAAAAAAGTCAAAATAAGCCAAACAAAATCTGGCTTTTTTCAGTTGGAAAGACTTGACCCCGAAAAAGGATTGTCAGAGTTGCGTATTCAATATTACAAATCTCATATGACGAGGGTCCATGAACATGCAGGATGCGAACTTCCCCTCTTCCATGTAGACTTTGGTTTCAAGTTCCTGGCTATAACTTACTCAGTAACGTTTATCCAAATGACATACGCATGATCTAAAAAAGCAATACACAAAACTGTGTTTTGTTGATAGGGCAAATGTGGTATTTTCAGGCAGCATACCTTAGACATACAGTAGCAAAACTTTAGGTCGGTGTGAAAAAGTACAAAAATCCTGCAGGAGAAAGCACTTTTGATAAGGTTGCAACGTACGCACTGTGTTACTTAGCAGTACCAATTTCAAATGCAGATGGAACATATGTTCTCGACTGTAACTTTAACAAAAACAACGTTAAGGAATCGAATGAAGCTTGGGACGCTAGATGCACTGTTATGTACAAAAATGGACCTCAGTTTTAAAAAAATGTTGCAAAGATTTTACTGTTACTCCAAAAATTGCTCGATTTATGTAATAAGAAACAAATGTTATGTATGACAATGTAATCACGGGAGAAGAAAACGTTTTTGAAGATTTGATATTGCATTGCATCGGTGTCTGTGATAGGTTGTAATAAAGTGTCCATCTTGTCTTTGCTATCCGGCTTTTTTTCGTGACGACGTCTGGCTTTCTTTGGTGACGACAGGTTGGCAACCCTGCTAGATATACGTTTTGCAACAAGATGTCAGTGGACACGTGGACATCTCCCGCTACGCTGTATAGATGTGATAAAGTGGCATTGAATACCACTGCATCAAAATTTTCAAGATTCAGATTATCAAACTAAAGACAGGTTGTCCGTTTGTACTTATACAACAGCGAAAACCTAAACTGGGCCGCATGCGGGCCGCGAGTTGGACATATCTGATCTAGAGTCTACTAAGTCTCTATAGCAGTGTTTCTCAACCTGTGGGCCATAGCGCAGTTGGAGTGGGCTCACGGAGTTAAGACAAAATATGTTAGAATAGAGTTATCTAGAGACATCTCATCACTACAGCGTGGGAACACATTGATTGTGTACAGCAGCCAGATTGTGACTGAATTGCATACAGGAATAAATTCGCTACTTTAGAATAATGTGTGTTTGTTTATGCGTATTAACGCAAAGACTATTTTAACAACGTAGTGGGCCATGCACAATTTTTACCAAACGTTATCTGGGCCACGTAAGTAAAAAGGTTGAGAAACACTGCTCTATAGGCTGTCTGCGCCGACACCAGAAAGCGACCATAAAGAAAGACTGAATGTGCTTCCGCCTGACGGCATGCTCATTGTAGATGATGCAAAGTCTTGGACACACCAAGTAAAACGAAAAAGCTTCCAAACACCATAATAAAGTAGTTTAAACGTGCAGAAAATAGAAAGTTTACGAACTCTGAACAAGATTGAACAGGCACAGTTGTGTGAAGATAAATTGAAACTACCAGACAAAGGCGTGCATGGTGGTGACGTGAATCACAGAGCAAAGAAATGCAGTTGGTCTCCTACTGATTATAATCTGGATATTTACAGTTATGACCGATAACTAACTCGGTGTGAAAAAAATGCAATAATATACAGATTTTGTTGAAACTAGAGCGCAACTATGTGAGCTAAAATATTTGGATAATCTGTTTTTGGGTTTAACTCTGCTACTAGGTGCACGTCTCCAATACTAGACTTTATTTGACGACATACTTACGCTAAAAGCATTCGTAGTCACGAGGTGAATTTGAACTTGTAATATACCTTGAACAACCTACTCTCGGTTAATTACGAGAACAGGTTATCCAACGTTGTCACATACTTTTCGGTTTTCAGTTAGTGGCAGCCTTGCTTGTAAATGCTCAAATAGACAGCTATGATACAATCTAAACAGAATTCCGAAGAACCAATCTACAAATGTGGTCTCTCTGAATCAAGAAAGTATCATTGGAGAGCTCTTTTTTCATTCAAGTCACTCGCTGTCATATTCAGCTCTCTGTTGGTCGCTCTAATGGGATCGGCCGCTCATGGAGATGTTCTATTTTTTGGAGTCTTGATTTGGAAAAGCTGGAATCAAATTTCGTTGTTCTCTTCGTCCTCTGCAGAACATCTCCAAACAACCAAGTCGGATGCGATTACTGGAAATGTCACTGAGCCCAACAAAGCAACACCAAGCAGCAATGTCGATGGGGATATTGGTTTTCTAGAATCGTTTTATCTAAAGGATCTTTCTACCTTCGTGCTGTCGTCGTTGCTGATCTCATATGCAGTGTTTTTTGGCGTTGGGGGGTTTCTGCAATGGTAAGAAAGTGCAACAAAATGAGACAAATTATTGCTATGTTTATAAAATGAAACTTTGTGAATTTTGTTGAGGAATATGCAACTCATGAGAATTCTTATCTTTACTTTCGCAAGCAATTTGTTTTAGCGAAGTTCAGTTTTACGGTCAAATAGTTTTCTGTTAGGGGTGCATTTCACAGCTAAAGTTGCGTACAAAATAAGAAAAACTGATGTTTTCTCATTTTTAATGTTACTTACACCTCATTAATCTATAATTAGCGTGTACTTTACAAAACAAACCGTATTTGTAAAATTTCCAGACGTCTGTTAATATTATCTAAATTGCCCACTTAAAGAAGTCTTACCGTTGGTTTAAACAAAGTGTATCCGTGGATACTGCATGGTTATGGCAAATGAGCATTGTCTGCTAAACACCAATATTTTTCTTGTTAATTGCCAGGTTTTATTTTTCTGCAATTTGTTTGGTCGACTCGGCTACAGTTAAAGCTTTTAGAAATGCTGTTCACACTTGTAACAGCTGTTTTCAACATAAATTGATTCGATGGATGGCCCCTACAAATTTGAAGCTTTTTTTTGTACTTTGGTTTCATTTTTCCGTTTGTGTAGCAAAGCACTTTGAAACTAAGCATGGCTATCTCTGTTTGTCGCCCTTGGTGGAGTTTTGAAGCTAATAATTCCTGTTAAATGTCATATAATCTGCATATTTTTAAGGAAATATTACATACGGAAAAGGAACTGCCCTCAAGAGTGGAAATGCCAACCCGAAAGGTTTCTTACCAAAGAGGTGCGGATTTTGATTCACGGTTTGTGTAGCTTTCTCAGCAAAGTAACTTCATTCAATAAGCAAAATTCGGATTAGCTTACTTCTTATTAGAAGTTTTGCTGGTCTTTAGTGTTCGATTGATGGTAAACATAGGTTTAACTCTGCGTAACTGGTTACATTTGATACACTTCATCAATTAGATTTCTTGATGAAAAAAGCCAAATCCTCTTTACACTAATTTCCACTGAACGTGGTTCTGTAGATTTCTTCAGGATCGTGTATTTGCAAGTTTTATGTGGGCTTAGGTTATTGTATCATCAACGCAATAAGTGCGAGTGTGATACTTGTATTCCTGAACTTCGACCTAAGCGCAAAAACATACCATCCCCGGTCGCCTGTGGTTCAGTTATTTGAAGTAAAAAAATCGGTTTCTTCCAGTCCCATGAGCTGTCGACGAGTGTACATGAAAACGAATACAACATAATTGCACAACTAAGTAACAAACTCTAATGTTCTCTAACAGCGTAAGCATTGCTTGCACGTTGTAGGTCTGACGATAGGTAGCGTCACGTAAAATCGATTTCCGATCAAAATTTCGCTGATGGCATGGTTTAAACTCTTCACCTGTGTGGTGACAAGTTACTTGTTCTCTAACAGTTTGTGACAGATGACCCCAAAACAGAGAACCAATAAAAATTTTATAAAATCCTACAGAGATCCAGAAAACTTCAGGCAATTTGCTGCTTTTAAACTTCAGTTTGTCTACAATCATTTCCCAAAGTTTTAGTCATTGAACATAAAAGTCATGTTCTTTCCAAAATATGCTCCAAATGGCCTCCACGGCGTTGGAGGCAAACTTGCCGACCGAATCCCGTATGGCATCAATGTTTCTTTGCGTCCTCGCGCTCACCGTCCGACCAGAATAAGTGTCTCTCAGACCTTTCGAATTAAGATTTTCCGCAGTCCCACACTCTCTAAACTTCTGAATCCAGTCAAAAATTCTGCTTTTTGATGGAGCATGACGACACTGAAACTTTCTCCGAAAACTTTCTTGCACTACTTTGTATGAATTGTTAGCGAAATAGGCTTCCACGCAAAATGCCTTCTGTTTGGTTGACCAAGATATGGTGGGAAAAGCTATTGTTGCAATGTTTCATGCACTAAGTCTACTGTCACAACCTGAAAAAGAAAAGAGGATTAATTAAATTTGAAAATTTTGTTCAAAGATTTGCGGGTTCTGCTTTTTTATCACCCTGTATTCTCCTATCACGAACCCATAAATTGGTGTCAATTTCGTTATAACTGATTTCCATAGCAGGCTACAGGCTAGTACTGAGTTTGTGGTATGTGATTTTACTTCAGAATGAACGACATGAAATTCGTTTGGGAATGGTATGTTTGTTGTGCAACGGCTCCTTGTCTGGTGTGATCACTGCGTACACGTACAATGGTGGTCCCTATAATAAAGTCTACTACAACGTCAGCGACTATGGATGGTTGTACTTTTTTACGTCGGCAATGGTTTACTTCATGATGTTGGATGGCTTCTCTTACTATTACCACAGGTAAACTGGTATGGTTTGAAGTTTGGAAGTGCGTACATTGATGATGAGTTGCAGTTGCAACTAATAGTATTTTGATGTAATCAGCTAAACTGCATGTTTTTGTGCTGATGTGTAGCTCTTAGTATTCCGCTGTTAACAAAACACAATTTGTAAGGCAATGAGACTGCACTGAAAATGAGACATTAATTACTTCATTAGTTAGCTTTATTACTGCGTAGTGAATTCAGTGAATGATACTCGCCTGGTTCTTGACCCGATTCAGAAAGCTAAATTCAGACAGACTTACTGAAGTGAGCAAAACTTGGTTATTATGATCGTGTTTGACATCTGTAAAAACCCAAACTGAACAGTTGTTTCTGTGCAAGTCTTCGTTACGGAAAGGCGCTCGCTTATATAACGAGAGTGCAGTTGAAAAAATTGTCGATCAGCAAAAGTTGTTTTGCGTTCGCGGATAAATATTTTTCGTAAAGATATTCCGCAGTATTGATATTTTGGCCGCATCTATTTTAGAATAGGAAGTAGCCTGAAAAGAAGCATCTAAGCCTCACTTCAGCAGCCATGGCAGCTGCACGCGTGAGTTGACTGTTGGAAAAGCACGGAACTAACTGCTGATTACAGGGAACCGTGCGCATGGAAGCTATAAATCATAAAGAGCTTAACTGCAACAGAAACAAAGTGATGGATATGCGTGGGCATGAGCTGCATTACTCCTGACACCTTCGGAGAAAAACCATTGCATGCCTTTCTAGCATCTTTGCGAACAGAGTATTTTCGAAAAAGAAGTAACCGGTTTACTTTTTAATGCTTCCCTGCTGCACCACAGTTTGACAGTATACCTTCCGCTGAATGTCGGCAAGGCATGGTTTTGTGAATTTTTTTTATCGGTTTTGTTTTCGATCAAAGCGGTTCACTCGCCTGTGAAGTTTGCTTGGCATTGTGATGACACACGGCAAGTCGCGGCTGGTTCGCTTGGGACTCTCGTATCGCAGCAACTGTTGCTAAATTTTTCTCAGTACCAATCAAATATTTGCCACCAAGCAATTGCGCATTGCTTGCCCTGATATTAACTATGTGCTGAAACTTAAATAGAAGCCTACGGTAATATCCTGGAAGTATAGTTACATGTTTGATGAAAGTGAATTTTTTTAGTAGATTAAAAGCTTGTCTTCGTTCTGTGACCACACATTTTAGTATCAAACTCGTACAGAAAAAATAGTTTAACTTTTGTGCAAAGCGAGCAAAGCGCCATTGCAATTAAAATTACTGATATGTTGCTAATTGTTTCTTCCTCTGTTGATGATTTAAAGCTGTTGACGGAAAGCTAAGGAAACGACAACAGTGTTCAAATTTTGATAACAGTTAGGCCACGGTTGTTACATAAGCTCTGATGGTTGTTGAGCGAAATAGGAGTTCTGCATTCTGCAAATGCCTTCCGCCATTTGAATTTGCATCTTTAAACAATGTAGCTGTGGTATTCGTTCCCACATGTTATTTTGTGCGTACAGCTTTGCACTGCTCAAGCAAAGCTGCTTTTTGAAGCAAAATGGCGTTTGTGTTCAATCAATATTTTATGCAAATGGGGAACAGCGGCATTAGCGACACGAATGAAGCTTATCTTGTTTGAGGAAATGAATCGAACTGCTAAGTTTTGTTTAATGTGCTTGCTTTTGTTTAATGATTTTCTGACTAAAAAACACTTGAACATATAATTTAAAAAATGAGAATGCCTCACTCGGATTCAACTCGAAATAAAAGTCTGTGACTTCTGCTCATCAGTGGTTGTGTAACATCTTGCGCTGCTCATTTTTAAACATACACACTGATTGGTTAATGCCTGGATTGAGCATCTGATCTATGCGTACGCATATCTTTAGAATATTTTACTGGAAAACATGATTTTGTGAAATAACACGTTAAGCTTTAGTAGCATTCTTTTGCCTCGGAATGTTTATTTTTGCGTACTCTTTTGTCTGAGGTTCTTAGGAGCTGTTGCTTTTATTTATCTGTTAAAGAAGGTATGTTTCAAACGTTTTTGAAATGGTACTGCAAACCGTTGAGAATACATCCTTACATGGCTTATGCTGTCGTGTTTGATCAAGTTGCCATAAATGTTTTAAAGACGCGTCGCGCAAATCGGCTTTGACATCGAAAGTGTAAGTTCAAACAAGCTAGGTATGTCCATGCTTTTAGGCGTGCCACGAATCAAGATGAGCAGGTTGACAGTGATTGAAAATAAAACGAAAAACAATGCTGCACTGCTCATTTTCAGTTTTCAGCTCATCTGACACTAGGTTCCATACTTACACAATCAATCTCACGTGATCAATATTTTGTTTTTTTAGCATACGTGCACCAGCAATTCTTTTGGGTCCTATGCAATGGTCATTACTGCTTGCTGACATGTGTCATGATATGAAACATAAATAGCCGTCGTCGTCGTTGCTGTCGACATAAATAACCATAATTGCATGTTTGACGAAGCGGAAGGAGTGCATTTACTGCATGTCTGCTATAACGTAGAATTGTGACGTCAGTAGAACTTACCATGTTGTTAACCAGTTACGGCTTTTTGCTGCTAAAAGAACTCTACTGAAATGTTGTTTCATTTTTGTTTTGTAGCTGCGTTTGCCCTTGCTGCGATTTCTCTAATGAAGCTCAGGGTATTTCGCCAGGTGCAAGGCATAGCAACCAAGATTAGTGGTTGATTATTTGATGCAGAACTGTTGCCACCCACTGGGCTTCTAAGTTGTCGGGATTGTCAGATTGCCTCTCATCACCTGTTTTGCTTACTTGCAGGATGCTCCACTGGCCTTTCTTTTACCGAAACTTCCACAAAATGCATCACCGCTACCACGCTCCGACGGCGTTCAGCGCGGTGGCGATGCATCCGCTGGAATCAACGGTCTTTCAGGCATGAACTTGCAATGCGGTCTCTTATTTTTTTACTCAGCATATATGCTTCTTGACTTCAAAATAAAAAAAGATATTAGTACATTTCTTAGCTAGTGCTCTTCGATCCGACTATTTCAAGGTTTGTTTCAATTGCTAATAACTCTTTTCCTTCGCACAAGACTGTCGCGTTTGCAAAAAATTTGAGGGGTTCGAGACTTGCTTACTGAAGTGCTGAGCTAAAGAAGAGTCATTGACTTTCGCGCTTCGCAATCACCAGAGCATCGTCCACGAGACACCCCGCATCGTTCGCGTATGATCCCCATTACTGTGATCATAGAAGAACAATGTGAAAATATTTTTTTTTAATTTGGAGGGGCCAATGCCCCTTTAGACCCGATGCCACTACCTTCACGGTTGGCAACTGATTGTTTCCAACCGCTGTCAGACTTTTCAGCAGCGTTACTTCTTAACGAGAGTACCCACACGCAAAGGTCAATTACGAAGGCATACAGGGAAGGCGATTGAGCGAGCTTTATTACTTTAGCAGTGCTTCAGGACGAACAGATTTGGAGGGGCCAATGCCCCTTTAGACCCGATGCCACTACCTTCACGGTTGGTAACTGATTGTTTCCAACCGCTTTCACACTTTTCAGCAGCGTTACTTCTTAACGAGAGTACCCACACGCAAAGGTCAATTACGAAGGCATACAGGGAAGGCGATTGAGCGAGCTTTGTTACTTTAGCAGTGCTTCAGGACGAACAGGCCTGAACAAAAGACACTTCTAGGATCAAGTATGTACTTTCCACGATGGGTGTAAGCAAGGAATCGATCAGCAAATTTTTAATAGGAAATCGATTTCACGTAAAATTACGCATCCT
>JGI24021J15306_10005337_pt1 | contig 15258 bp, 13 predicted proteins | sample Ectturendosymbi1_FD_15306 | JGI IMG/M metagenome (IMG submission 15306)
TATCTTTTTGAAACATTGAAAAATTTAAAAAATTTTGTTCCTTTTTCATCTGTCCAAAATTTTTAATGATTTTTTAATTTTTCCATGACTTTCGAATTTTTGTCAATTTTCCATGACTTTCCAGGAAAATTTATTTTTCCAGGATTTTCAATGATTTTCCATGACCGTGGGAACCCTGTACAATGCGCTTTACAGAGTACCAAAAACTCTGCGCCAGGTTCTGATCAAATCTGCTATAAATTGCTTAAACACCTACCCGATGACTCACTCCGAGTCCTTGTCCGCTTAATAAATAGGGTTTGGGCAACCGGCGCCCTGCCGACGTCAGGCGTCATTCCATTGTTGTCACCGTACATAAACCCACTAAGCCAGCTCACTTGCCATCGTCACACCTACCCATCTCTCTTACCAGTGCAGTCTGTAAACTCATGGAGAAAATGATTGTCTCAAGATTGAAATGGTTTTCAGATTATTATAAGCTTCAAGATATGTCACAATCCGGTTTCAAAAACAGAAAAAGAACAACAGACCCAATTCTTCACTTACATGACACTGTACAGAAATCTTTGGCAAACCGACATCATGTTTTGGCAATTTTCATCGATCTTGAAAAGGCTTACGGCATGGTGTCACACCAAGTGCTAACTATTTAAATGAGTACAAATGGGAATTAATGGTAGAATGTTCAATTTCATCAACTCATTTCTTTCCCGTCGCACATTCCAAGTGCAACCAGGTTCCTCCTTGTCCACCCCCAAAACGTTGGAAAACGGAATTCCACAGGACAGTGTTTTAAGCGCGATCCTGTTTACGATTGCAATTAACGATCTTCCTAAATCTATCTCGTCCCCCTCAGCACTCTATGCTGGCGATTGCTGTTTCTGGGAAAATGGTTCAAACATTGAACAACTTTATCATCTTTGCCAAACTTCTTGGAATAAAATAGCAGCATGGTGCACGAAATGGGGTTTTAGGGCATCTCCTTCCAAATCTGCAGTTCTTTTTACTAAGAAAAAGAAAATCGTTGCCCATAAGTTGACACTCTGCAGCAGCAATATCTCTTTGAAAAAAGAGTACAAGTATCTTGGAGTTATCTTTCAAAGAAACGGGGCTTACACATCTCACGTAGACGATGTCCACGGCAATTGCTGGGAACGATTAACCTCAGGATGCTTAAAGGTACCTCCTGGGGTGCTAGTAAACAACCTCTTTTGTCCTTATACCGAACATTCATCTGGCCGGTCATCGAATATGGTATGGAGGCATATTTCTTCTCGGCTTTGTTGTCAGTTGACCCGATTCTTAAATTCAAAATGAAGCATTGTGCATATGCATTGGTGCAATGAAAAGCACAACTCTTATTTGTCTTCAACATGCATGCCAAGAAATGCCTTTACACCTCCGGCACAAATACCTATCCTTAAGACTCCGAGCTGATTTATGTACGTTTTCTGCCCTTCCCGCTTTGTCAGTGGTTGCTGGCAGCTGGCACAAAGCTTTTCTGGATGTAGTGGGTTTTTGCTCCTTCAATCAAATGACAAAGCAGCTGTGGCCAAACGACCATTTCAACGCAAGCACTCTCCTTATCCCCAACAAACATGTCTGGTTAATCCCTCATCCTACCATAGACTTGCACATGCAAGTGTACAGTCACGCTTCCAACCAAACTGTCATTCTCCAGGCCTACCTCTCCCATTTACATGGACATTACGCACACCATATCCACATCTACACCAATGGTTCAAAAACTACTTCTAGGGCTGGCTGTGGAATGTACGTCCCACAATCCGCGAACAAAACGTCCATTGGGCTAAACAAGTACTCTTTCGTTTTTACAGCAGAACTCTATGGCATCGTTACTGCTCTTTACTGGATCTTCGCCATAAAGAGTAGAACCTCGGTTATCATCACAGACAGTCTAAGCGCGCTACAAGCCATCCAAAATGTTAGTTGGAAGATCAATCCACTTATAAATAGAGTATGTTTTTGTTCCCCAAATCCTCCAGGCCGACACTCGGGTAAAGAACACTCTCAACACGTTACCCTATCCGGACATGTGCCAGCACCTCTCCAACATTTGCATAAAACTTAAGAATGATTACTACCGTCACTGCTTAACTGGTACAGACTACAAAAGCCTATTCCCCACCATCGACGGAGCTACATCCAGTGAGTCCGACTCCCCTCAACTTTTCTGGTTACACACCGGACATTGCAGGCTTAACAGTCACCTCCATCGTCTCGGCCTCCATCCAACTGGCAAGTGAGAACAATGCCTAGTTCCAGAAACAGTTGCCCACTTTCTTTTCGCTTGAACAGCCTACCATTCTGAACGCATCAAATTTAAGCGGACCATTTGAACATAGACTTTACACTACTCTCAGTCCTATTCAAAGACCAAGCTGCGAAGCATGTCGAGGAGTTTCTGTGCACATCGGGCAGACAAATTTAAAAACCAATTACAAAAGGGCCTGGCGCTACAAGACCACGCTGTCGTAAAGCGCTACTAAACTCCCATAATAATAATAATCATGTTGGCCGTGCGATGGCGACGCAGCGTTCTACCGGTGTCACTTCTTTGTCTCTGAATACTGCTTTTGTGTCACAGTTTAGTTGATTTTCTTTTGTTTGTTAAAGCTGTCGTTAAATATATTTCGTTCCTAGTTCGGTTCAATTTAACAAACAAAAGTGCTCAATGTAGTCTGGAGTTAACGCCTTGAAGCCCTCTCGGCTTGAAATCGATGTGAATTCGGAAGCTGCGTGGAAACACTGGAAAAGGACATTCAAAAACTTTATCACAAAACATGAAGCACATGAGAATGGTTCAACTTTTAACAAGTTTCGTTTACTTACTAACTTTGTGTCTGCGGACATCTTCGAGTTTATAGAAGACTGCAACACATATGAAGCAGCTGTCATCAAATTCTCGAAGACTTATTTGTGAAGACACCAAATCAGATATTTGCACGACACTTATTGGCAACCCGCAAACATCAAAGTGGTGAATCTTTACAGGAATTCCTGCAAGCCCTAAAAATCTTGAGTAAAAACTGTAATGTAAAGACGCTGCTAGTGAACAATACTGCAAGGAATTATGCACAGACGCCTTCATAAATGGACTTCTATCTCCCACAATACGTCAACGTTTACTGGAGAGCAGCACTCTTGACCTTAGAACAGCTTTCAATCAAGCAAACGCATTTCATTAGACGCGGCTCATCGCAACTTCTTGGCTTATTGTCTACCCACGATGGTTGCTGCTACAGAAACAGCCGGACCACCCGTGACGCTTGATAAAGAACAACCTGTTACTCAAGACGCTTGCGCATCGCCTCAACATTTTGTTGCAATGTCGAGTGGGAAGAAGTGCTGTTTCTGCGGTTACAACTACCATGATGGAGAACATTGTCCAGCCCAGAATTCGTCATACAACAAGTGCGGTAAACGTGGACATTTTATGAAAGTGTGCAAATCTAAACCCAGTTATCAAATCTCCGCGGCTTTATCCTAAGATCAACACTTATGTACTTTGTGTCCTCATAGTCTGTCTGCGGCAATGTTACCCATCTTCATGAAAGGAAAAAACTATGCGCGCTGGTTGATTCCGAAGTAACTACATCAGTAGCACTGTTGCACAATCGATATGTCTCGACATGTCACCAACGCAACAAGCAGTGTCGATGGCACAATCAAAGCTATCATGCAATTTAGTCGGTTTCTGTGTTGCCGATGTTTCGATAAATAACCAAATCTACACTGGGGTTACATTTCGCATTATGGACCACCTCTGCGCGGACGCCACACTCGGCCAAACGTTTCAAAAACAGCATAAACGGCTTGTAATAGAGTATGACGGCCACCGGGAGGATTTTGTTGCGTCTAAGTCAACCGCTGGTGCTCTTCCTGCTGCATTAGTAGTGTACCAACAGAGACCTTGTTTCCAAATTTGCCCAGGAATTGCAGGCGAATTGCTGTGAAATCTCGACATTACAGAGAAGCAGACAAGCGCTTTATTGCCAATGAAATTAAGAAACTGCTTGACGACGGCGTCATCGAATCTAGTCGATCACCTTGGCGTGCTCATGTCGTTGTTGTTGGAACCGGGGAGAAAACACGCATGTGTATTGACTGTTCGCAGACAATCAGTTTGTACACAGAACTGGATGCATACCCATTTCCTAGAATAGATGCTATGATAAATCGGCTTGCAGAGTATGCTGTTTATTCTAAATATGATTTAAAATCTGCTTATCATCAAATTCCCATTCTTCACTCGGACCGGAAATACACAGCGAAATACACAGCATGCAAATGGAAACTTGTGGCAATATAAAAGCATCCCATTTGGATTCACTAACAGTGGTATTAACTTTCAACGCACCATTAACCGTATCATTGAAGAAGAGAACTCAAAAGACGTCTATGCTTATCAAGATTACGTAATGGTTTGTGGCAAAGATCAAAATGAACACGATCTCATCGTGAAGAAATTCTTAGAAGCCTTCAGATGCCACAACTTGTCATTCAATGAAAATAAAACTGTCAAATCTGTTTCTAACCTCAACGTTCTAGGTTACCGAGTCCAGCATAAACTTATTCAACCAGACCCTGAAGGATTAAAACCTCTTCAAGAATTCCCCCCACCTCAAAACAAAAAATCATTACAGCGGGTTTTGGGAACGCTGGCATATTATGCAAAATGGATTCCAAAATTTTCAGAAAAAATAAGACCACTAGCAACAGTTGAATCCTTCCCTTTAAATGACGAGGCTTGTCAAGCGTTCAGCAGTCTTAAGAGGGAACTCGTGAATGCATCCCTCCAATCCATTGACGAAACCTTGCCATTTTTGGTAGAATGCGATGCATCAGATGTTGCCATTTCGGCCACCCTGAATCAAGGTGGACGACCAGTTGCTTTCCTTTCTCGCATGCTGCATCGAGGAGAGTTAATGTATCCTGCTGTAGAAAAGGAAGCAACAGCGATTATCGAAGCCACAAGAAATTGGAGAGATCTTCTCCTTCATAGGCACTTTGAGCTCGTTGCAGATCAACGATCCGTCACATTCATGCTGGCCAATCGCCGTCGAACAAAAATCAAAAACAACAAAATCCAAACCTGGAGAATGGAACTTGCACCTTTACGTTATACCATTCGCTACCGACCAGGTAAGCTGAACGTTGGTGCTGATTCTTTTACTATAGCATATAGTGCATCTGTGAATCAGACTTGTCAGACAAATGACATCCATGATATGCTGTGTCACCCAGGTATAACACGACTGATGCACTTTGTTTGAACAAGAAACCTACCTTTCTCTACAAACGAAATTCGTAAGGCATGTTTGAATTGTCGTGTCTGTCAAGAATGTAAACCTCAATTTTGTAAATTACCCCAAGTGAATCTCATCAAACCAACGGTCCTACGGAGCACATTAGTATAGACTTCAAGGGCCCTTTGCGGCATAGAGGTAAGAATAAGTACATGCTGACNATTGTTGATGAGTATTCGAGGTTTCCGTTTGCGGTGCCATGTCCAAACATGCACTCNTCGATTGTCATCGAGTNCCTTCAGCGTCTTTTTGCACTTGTAGGATTACCAAATTATGTTCATTCAGATCGAGGTTCATCATTTTTGTCAAAGGAACTACAGTCCTATCTGCATGGTCTTGGTGTAGCAACCAGCAACTGCACTCCATATCATCCAACCGGTAATGCTCAAGTTGAGCGATATAACGGTATCATCTGGAAGGCAGTCTCGCTTGCACTGACGTCAAGACAGCTGAATGCTTCCGATTGGGAGTGATCTGTTCGCTCTTATGCACCTCAACGAAAGCAACACCACATGAGAGATTTTTCACTTTTGACCGACGATCAGCAAACGGCACGGCTTTGCCCACATGGCTGATGATTCCAGGCAAAGTGTTTCTCCGTCACTTCGTTCGTTCTAACAAAGATGAGCCTCCTGTCGATGAGGTCGACTTACTTGACACTAACCCGACATACGCTCGTATTCGATATCAAGATGGAAGAGAATCAACAGTCTCTCTCATGGATCTTGCGCCTTGTCGATCGCTCGCGACTGAAAGTGAATCCGCCACGTCACGTGACGAAACTACTACGAACATTTTAACGAGTCCAAAGAATCCGTTGAAACACCGTTGCATTTGCAAGAGCAAACGGTGGCCGAACCCAGGGAAGGGGGAGTGCGTCGTTCAACTCGTAGTAACAAAAGAGTGTCTCCAGTAAGATATGTGGCTGAATAAGCCAACAACTTGTGCTGGTGAAAGATTGACTTCATTTCGTTTTTTTTTCTTGCAGCCTTGCATATTTTGGCCTCTTCGATATTGTGCTTAGTATCGCATGCTTTGTTATTGGGCGGGGAGAATGTTATAATGGCCAACGCGTTTGCCGTTCGGTGCTGCGTAATCAACACTTGTCCCGCTGGCCTTATCTGCGCGTTGCTGGTGTTCCCTTTAGTACTAACAGTTCTTGTTGGCCGTGCGATCGCAATGCAGCATTCTACCGGCATCACTTCTTTGTCTCTTAATATTGCTTTTGTGTTACAGTTTAGTTGATTTTCTTTTGTTTGTTAAAACCGTTGTTAAATATATTTCGTTCCTTGTTCAGTTCACAATGCATGTTTCAAACGCAATTTTTGAGACAGTGGACGTGTGCATTCTATGAGAGAAACCAATCATGTTTTTAGCTGTCTCCAGTAGCCAAAAACCTGGAAAAATAAGCCTCCTAATGTTTGTTTGCAANCAAACCATTTTTGCACAAAAACAAACTTTTACTGCCAGTACGTTAAGGTAATGTAACGCAAAACCGTTCTTGTGCANTGACTGGAGTGCACATAAGTGTGCTGATTTTTTTGTTCTGAAGCAACTTTGCTNGGAGCTCATCAAACATATCTGGGGTCATGCGAAAAGAGGTGAGAGATCATGGCTTTTGCAAATGCCTCATGTCGTAAACAAGTGGTGGAAATCGCCTGAAAGTGTAGGTTTGATTAAAACCTTTCCAAAAGCAATTTCGAAACGTGTATCTTACAACACATTTTGTTTAGCAGTTAGTAAATGATACCTCAGTTGTTTATTGCAGTTACTTTATTTTAGTGGATAGTAACGAACCGACAGCTAATAGTACGTGCATGCACGTCATTCAAACAGACTAACTTCTGTAAACAAGCATTACTAATCCATTTGTGTTCAACCTTGCTTCTTATGCATACAACAATTTTCAACAATAAGCAGAATATCTCATGACGACGTGCCTATAAAAACTTAATACCACATAACGATAGAGCATGCATTTATGCAGGCTACCGCAACAAATAGAATTAATCTACGAATACATTGCAGCAAATTTAACCGAACAACCCTATCCAATATTGGCCTATAAGGCAGACTGCAGATCTTACGGAAAGGCGAGGTTTTTCTGCAAACATTTTTCTAGAGTGAAAACTTGTAGGCAATGGTGGTAGAAGTAGCTTAATATCTTAAAACAACGACGTACTTACAGTCAACATTTCGTTTAGCCAGAAATGGGCGCACCCACATTCGACGCTTACTAGCTCTTTCCAGTTTCAAACGTTGCTTTGCAATTACCAGATAAACCAAGACCAGTTTTAACTTCAGTCGGCGAGATCACTTGAAAAAGTGAACTAAAAACCGGCAGTGTTAACCTTCACCTTGATCCACATTTCACACAGCCAATGGGCCAGCACCAAGAACCTTTATTGTCTCCAACAAAATTTTTTGGCTTCAGGGAAACCATATACGCGCGCGTGTAAACCTTCACAAAATTCTGCGCTGCGTTTCACTGCACTTTACTTCACTATAGTGTAAATCGGTCTTTAGAAGCACACAGTGCCGAATTGACTGTAACGGCGTTCTGTGTCATGTGACCCTGGTCACCGAATTGTAACGCCGTTACCAATTGTAACAGCGTCCCAGTGTCATGTGACCCTGGTCACCGTCCCGTGTCATGTGACCCTGGTCACTCTATACCAGCTATGTCCAACCCGCGGCATGCGGCCCGAGCCGAGTGTTTTTTGCGGCCCAGTTTAGGTTTTTGCTGTAGTAAAAGTATCCTACATACTGACAACCTGTCCTTAGTTTGATAATCTTGAATTTGACATTTTTGATGCAGGTGGTGCTCAGTGCCACTTTATCACGTCTGTTACCAATGCAGTTAGGATTCGAACACTTTCAGTACATTAACTTCAGCTAAATTTTGTTTGCTAAGATCAAAGCAAGCCATTCAGTGTGCGGCCCTCAATAATATGTCAATCAATGTGCAGCCCTGGTTAAGATAGTGACATAATGTTTGGCTCAGTAAGCTATTTGGGTTGGACATTGCTGGTCTATACGCTTTCACAGTCACCACAAGACTGGACAGCCAACACTGCAATGGGATAACAGTCACATGCGCAGCAATCAACCATTAAAGCTTAAAGCAGGATCACAGCAGGCAAACGTGGTAATCAATGCACAAACGCGATTATTACTCAAGGCACAATCATATATGTCGTGACATAGGTGACTGAAACACTTACTGACCGCAAGGTCTAAATAAGTACTGCACATAAGGATGAGAAACTTCTAACAGTAACATCTAACTAAAATTACAAAATACTTCTACTCCAACATTATTGCTCACACAAATGACTACAGTAGTCTTGAGATACAATTCTTAAAAATGGACAAATGTTTTTTCATGGCCAGCGCACTTCACATATTGCCAATTTTGTCAAATTTGATATGAAATGGCCGATCAGGCAACCCTGCTTTGAATTGCTTTCAATGGTCGAGTACAGTTTCTGAAATACGACAGACACAAACTAAGAATTCCACTAACGTAACCAAAAGGAACAATGGACTTCGCTCTTGGTAAGCCAAGTGCACAACCAACAGTTGGTCAAGCACGCAATTGCAATTATTTACAGCAAACTAAACACAATTGAAACACACAATCCAGATTTAGAACAAAATTGCAATTATTTACAGCAAATTAAAAACAACCGAAACACACTATCGTCATATAACGTAATACAAATTAGCAAGTGCACTCATCCTGCAACCGCAAACAATAATGCGCAATGAACCATTTACGTGGCAGACAATGTAATTCCACAGCCTCAGATGTTCGATCTTTACATTCTACCAGAAAATCTCGCTGTTTCGAACGAAAGAATTTTAGCCATCGACTTTGAGATAAGACACTTTGGATTTGCTTTATTTGTCACGATTGGGTCTGCGCGGTTTCTTCATTGCAGTCTTGAGGTTGTTTACTTTCTCTGACCTTGTGTTGGCCTTTCAACGTTTCACATCTGTTAGCATTGCTTGTAGATGATAGGACTGATGTTGCGTAGTGTTACGTGAAATCGATTTCTTATTAAAATCTTGTGATTGATTCCTTGCTTCTTTCACTTGTGGAGTGAAGTTACTTGAATACAGATATGCGCAAGTTTGAATCATCGCAAAAAGATGAAAGCAGATCTCAGTCGGCTGATTCCTTTAAAGCCTATGGAAAACCTAGAGCTTTTATTTGTTATTCTTTACAGATGCAGACTTTTCGTCAAATCAAACCTAGCTTAATGCGTAACTGTTGGTGAATGCCATACATAAGTTTATGAAAATTTATTTGACTGTAATTGCTTTAAAGCATCCAAGCCGTTAGCAATGGTAGAAGCGCTTAAGCCACTCAAACCTCGGATATTTGATATCAGAATCACTGGGCCAACGATGGAGAAAGAGGAGAAGCACTGGAAAAAGACATTTCATAGTTATGTTTCAGCCTACGACGCAGTTGGGGAAGTAAACATGTTGGATGTACTAACGAATTTTTTGTCGTACACCGTTTAATAGCACATTGATCAGTGTCAAACGTATGATGACGCAATTTGCATTCTTGACTGTTGGTACATAAAAGGTCCAAATGAAGTACTTGCTCGTCATCTGCTCGCAACGGCCAACAAACAACCTGACCAAAGTTTAGAAGAGTTTCTGCAGGAATTGAGGCGATTGAGCAAAAATCGCAATTTCCACGCAGTTTCACAGAAAGAGCACAGAGATGGATTCGTTCGCAACCCATTTATCAGTATGTGATAATTTGAATCGTTGAAAACTATCGCCGACGCTTCCTTGCAAGCCGTCGATGAATCGTTGCTTTTCGTGTGAAGTGCGATGCTTCTGATGTGGCAGTTTCTGCTACGCTGAATCAAATGGGTGCAGCCTGTTGCCTTTATGTCAAGGTCGCTAAGTCAGAGCGAACTGCGCTACCCGTCCGTGGAGGAGGCAACAGCGATTACTGAAGCTGTGCGAAAATGGCATCATTTCTTAGCGGGTCGTCAATTTACTCTCGTAACGGATCGACAATCCGTCTCGTTCATGTTCGAGAACTGCGGGAGGACATAAGTTAAAAACAACAAAATTCAGTGCTGGCGATTGGAACTTGCATCGTTCTCTTATAAAATCCAATACTGACCAGGGAAGGAGAACAACGCAGCCGACACACTTATGCGAGCGTTTTGATCAATGACTTTGTCATCCTGGAATAACACGTTTACTGCATTTGTGCGTTCTAAGAATTCGCGCTTTTCGACTGACGACGTAAAGCGTGTCTGTTCATCTTGTAGAATGTGTGCAGAAATTAAACCATGCGTTCATGTGTCGGAAGTAGGGATGTTGATTAAGCCACCAAGCCATTTGAGCACCTAAATATTGACTTCAAGGGACCATTAGCCTACCGTCAGTCAAAAGTCTGTTACATCCGTCAGCATGTGACTATGATCACCAACTTAATGCAGTTGATGGTTTTCACCTCCTGTTTCTAACTTTGGAGCACAAGTTCAAGAGAATGCATTGTTGGAGACTGAACTTAATTTCATACTGTGTGCCACAGATAGATCAGATTTGTAAGCATTTATCTGTTTATAAGATAAAAACATGTAAATGAGTTCATGGCAGAAATCGCTGTTTTAGGGTCAAAGCTAGCTTCTCTGGCAAAACCAGATTTTTGGGCCAAAAAATATCCCACCTCCCACGCATTTTACACCCCTATGCTTATATAAATTGACATAGTAAAAACATTTTATATCTTTGGCCATAACTTTTTCAAAATAGCCATTTTGTCTATTTTTTTAAGACTTTAGCCATAAGCTATGGAAAATACCTGGCACCACTGAGGCCCTGCTTCAAAGGGTCTAAATTGTGGCAACAAGTGTTTACACTGACCAGTGACCATTTTCCTGTCTCCATAGGCAAGTTCTGTAGAAAATGCAAGATCACAAAACTGTTACTGCACAGAGCTTGATTTCAGAAGAGGTGAAAGGTTGTCCAGCGCATTGAAGTTTTTTGTGTGCTGGTCTCACACATCCGACGAGCTGGGATTAGAGTTGCAACAGTGATAACTGTTTTAGGAACCTAAATTCTCACGGGTGTTTTTGCAATTAAAAAGCATGGTTTAATAATGATTAACAATTGTGCTTTACTACTGTAGTATACTACATTTATTTGATGACCTTTCTTGTATATAGATTTGATTTAATCTTTCAAATTGCAGAAGAGAAACTCTGCTGGCTTTCAATAATTTGAAGTATTCTGTAACCTAGAATGAGTGGGAAATGCAATAGCAAAAGTAACAAAAATGACAAAACCTTCAAATGCAACTTTGTTTGTTATGATCTTCTTTTACAAGACTACAAATAAAATTGATGTAACAGACTTCTAACTGTAAGTTAGTAGAAAATGTTGTAACAACTTACAAAAACACTTTTTTTACCTAACCAAAGCAGGTAATCCCAACTTCTTCTGTGCTGTCCAATCTGCATCGTTGTCTTTAAAGACAATACCATAATTGCCATTCAGCTCTTTCATCAACCCAGTTCTTGGGCGACAAGAATATTGTTTGGCCTGCCTTACAAATGCCTGTGAACAAATAATTTTAGTACACTATGTGAACTGAACAATCTTATAAAACCTAGCATGCATGAGTTAATAGAAAATTGTATGTTGTGGTGGTTCAAATAATCCATGTTAGAAGTGATATGCTCTGGAGTTCATCCCATGTGAATTTATAACAGAAACTTCACTTGTAAATTTCAACAATTTGATGGATTTGGAGATCAAGCAAACCTGCGAGACGTTTGCCATCATTGTGCAATCTATTAACTTGACCATTTTTTTCCAACAATCTTAAATTTTAAAAACATCTGTAGAAACAACCCAAAATTTTGAATTGTTTTTATGCGTTCATCTTTTAACACTGTTTATCAAAAGAAATGCTTTCCCAACAAAGAATCAGACACTTCAATCTTACAGAGTATGTATATATTTCACCAGCAAAGTAGGCATCATCAGGTCTTATTCAAATAGAATTATATTCAAATAGTTCATCTTTTAAATTACAGAATTGCAAAAGATGCATCCCTAAAATAAATTTTAGCTGCTGCCTACACCTAGGTTATCACATTTTCACATAGTTCATTCCTATTCAAATAGTTAATGTTTTAACTTACAGAAATGCCATTCATTTCTGTGGAAAAGGGGTTTTGTGTGTAAGGTATGCTTAGATACAGTCCAACAAGACTGAACAGCATGCATTTCTAAGAGAACTCCATAAAACAGCACCAGCTGCAGATTCGGAAATGGCACAAAAAGTTCAGAAGGTTGCTTACTAAGGGAAAAAGGATCTGGAGGACTACCAGTCTCGAAAGAGACGGTCAAGCAAGTTTATGAAGCATTGGCAAAAATAAATATACTACCACCTTAATATGTGTCATGTCACAGCCGGCGCCAGGGGCGCATCTTGGGGGTCTGTTTGGCTGTCATGACAGGCCCCTTTGTACCACAGGTACTTAGCATTAAAACCAATAAAATATCAACCACTGTCACAGCAAGTCTCTGATATGGGTGGTTTGGAACAAGCAACAACATTTCCCTTCTAACGTTGCATAGAACTATTACGAACCAACTACGTCCCTGCCTTGTCTCAATGGCACCTGCGCAATGATAGGAAACAATCCACATTTTTTAATCCTCTAGGCCAGGGGTTCCAAAACTGGGGTACATGTATCCCTAAGGGTACATTTAAGGTTGTCAATAGAGGAAAAAATGTTTATGTATTATTCATTTCAAAATTTTTATACATATATTAGTGAAAATTATTTTTGAAAATCATTATATGCTTATTGGTAAATTTATTTCTTATTTTCCTCACCCTTTTTGTCATAAGAAATTTATTAGGGGTACATTCTCATCTATCGAAATGCTGAAAGAGTACATGGCCAGAAAAGTTTGGGAACCCCTGCTCTAAGCACTGAATGCACATATTTTGGAATTTCTTCCTCTGGCAGTGCCAACTCCAATGCAAGCAAAGCCATCAGAAGTTCATGCATTGCCACACACATGCAGAGCTGTTTTGTAATATTTTGCTTCATGATGAGTTGACAGTCTCCAATGGCGATCATTGTATTTTGCAGTTTCGGCCTAAATTTTCTCTGCTGTTTATACCTACTAGGTTATCACAAAATTAAATAAGTTTAGGCCTTTCTCAGAGTCACGCCAAGTAATATGGGTTCATTTTAACTGAAGCTATATTTTTACAAGAATTTCTGGTATTGAAAGGTGCGACAGCTAGCCTCAGAAATTGTGGTCACATTATCTGAACAAAATATCAGTCAAACATTGTACTTCGAAAATAGCCTGTTCAGAATTGAGCAGTTGACGATGTTGTTTGCTGCGCAAAAAGTCCTATGTTGGTTTCGAGTAATTCACTTTTACATTACAATGTAAAATCATCAGATCAATTGTGACTCAACCATTCATCTCCGCAGTAATTTTGCAAGTATATTTATAACACCTGCCATCTTGATTGACAGCGCACCATAGACAAAGTTCTGCAGCCGATTTTCAGCATCGATTTTACAAGTGTATGTGCGTATAGACAAACAGTTTTTATTGCTGTATGGCTGCCATTTTCTGAAAGTCCAACAAGCTAAGTATCTTTTCAACACCATTTTTGTAGGAACAAATGGCGATTGTCATGCAATAAATGTGCTGTGACCAAAGTCAATGATAATTTGGAAATCTTTCCTTGTGTGTTTTGACAATGAGATCAATACCACTATCTATTCTAAATGGTTAGTTTCGCTAGACTACTATCCCTACTAGCTAAGTTTGATTGGATTTTAGGTAGAGCTCGATTGATAAGGCCTTTTTGAGCCAATATCAATGTTTTCATTTTTCATTGCCGATAACTGATACCAATATTTTGCGACACTCAAACCACAGTTGAAACACAATACTTCAGTGTAATGAAGAAGCATGTATATAACACGGAATTCTCCACAAACCTGAGTCACTAAGACAGTCAATCGCCATAACAAGTAGACTGCCCTCATTTGGTCGCAGGCAGTCATCTGCTTACTGCGCAAAAAGCTGAGAACGAATGTTACATCATACAACGGTTTATTGGGACGACTGCGGAGTGGTCTGAATATTGTACACTACTCAATGCAGTAGGATACAGAGAATTTGCGCTAATTAATCAGAGACGAAGTAGCAACTTGGGTTTTTGAACACTCCATGCAGAAAACTAGCGTAGTGGCCTTTATGAGCAAATATTGCCAATATGCTATATATCGGTAAAATTTTGCCAACATGATACTTTGTCAACATCACAAAATTAATCAGTCAATTTCTAGTCTTAAAAGAATTGTGGTTACATGCTGAAAAGTGATATCAAAAGCTGCCATTCTGCGGCAGGCCCTTTTTTTCAAGCAATCTCACTACAGTAGGTTTACCTTTCAGAAGGGCCAGATGAGAAAAAAAATAGCATTTAACTCGTTGGCTGCCAGCCTACGGTATATTCGTACTTCAATTTCGGCCTAAAAAACAGCAGTTTTCGGTTGCCTTACCAACGCCCTATCTCCTCCGTCGATTGCGCTAGAGAGCTGTTCAACAGCTCAAATGGATTGGCCAGTCCAGTAGATTGCACTCAAAAAAAATTTTTTTGGTTGTGTGGTGCGGATATTTTGTGACTGACGTCATAAGTAGTTTTAGGGTCATTTTGGCTCATGTTGCCTGGCCTAGGGCCCAACCACTAGGCCAAAGTGTTTCGCTGAGGTTTTCATTGGAAACTAGACTCGAGTCCGAGTCTTTTGTGCCTTTGATCGACTTTCTAGCGTTTCTGGTTCAAAAGTTATGATCTAAAATAAACAAATTAATTAATTACCTAATTAGCTAATTAGTCAAATAT
>JGI24021J15306_10005338_pt1 | contig 15258 bp, 10 predicted proteins | sample Ectturendosymbi1_FD_15306 | JGI IMG/M metagenome (IMG submission 15306)
CCCTGTCAGGAGGCGAGTCACGCAAGCCGACAGAGTATTCTGATGCAGGCCCACGAGGGTGGTGCAGCCGGTGCGCCACACCGGGGCCCATGAGAGTCTAGGGGATCCATGAACCTCAAAGTTCAGAATTGAAATGTGCAATTATGAACAAAGTTCATATTGTTTTAACTTTGTTTATACAATCTTGTGCAATTTAATTGGCTAAGATTGTTGCTTTAAGTCGATACACAATGTATCGCCATTTCTTTTGGTGTGCGTTTGGGAATATCTCAATTGCTGCTGTTGCATTGTTAGCCTCTGGCTACGACTATGCCTCTGGCCCCTATATTTGTTCGCTTTATATCAAAAAACTGGCCAGTTTATTTTGAACTTGTTTTACAAAAACCTTTTTTGCTGAAANCAAGTTAAATATTACAATTTGTCCGGAAATTTGTTTCTGCATGAAAGTCCATTNAAAANGTACTTTTTTGAAGTCATTGACTTTACGTTGTTTTCTATCTACATATTAAAGATGCTGAGGGGCTCAAAGGCGTCCGCAAAGGTTTTCAAGGGGTGGAACTGTTGACATTTTGCTTATCTTTTTCAGTTTGATGACGATGCAAGTGCAACACAAATGGTCGTTCACAAAACGCTTTTACCTTTTCACACCATAAAGAGAATGCCCCATATTATGGCAAGAGACAAAAAAATGCGCTTCTTTTCCAGGTATATTACGGATAAATTACATAGGCTATCTGCACATTTTCAAAGCAGGGAACTTCTTTTCAAAAAAGCATTACCATGTGCCCATGGTCTTTAACGAAACCACAAATTATGAATTTACGTTACAAAACTTGTCAGTGTCACATCGAAACAAGAGCTGCAAAGGCCTAGAAACTCACTCGGTAACCAGAACTGAACCTTAATGATCAAAAGTTATTCCCACAATCCTGCATAGACTTATTCCAACAAGTCACGTAGTCTTTTATTGTCTGAAAAGCAGCCTGCACAAGCGTTGTTTATTTAAACTATCCACTCAGGCACAATTGTCAAACCCACAGTCTCACAATAACAACCTTGTGGAAGCATTGCTGCGCTGCAGATTCATTTCTTTTCACGCAGTATAAAACTACATGCCTTGCATTCAACAGTCACTGTCTCACTGCATTACCTGCCAAGATGTCTGCATTCAGCCATCCAAACAGTCACATGCGGCAAAACGTTTACCACCGTAACTTGAAGTCAACTTTTGAAGATTTGACACCATGCTATTGAAACGCAATAAAGACAAACAGTAGAACAATTCGCTCGCAAGTTTCGCATCCTGCCTCTGCAGGCAAAGGACCCGACATGAGTGAAATACAGGTTCATGGCTGCAGGGCACCAAATAGCGAAAGTGGCTCATGTGTAACGTGAGTGTCATACCGGCAAATAAACTGTCATTGCAAGAAATGAATCAATTAACCGGAACTTTGCCGCTGACTTCAGGTTTTTTAGATATTTTTGAGGCATAGTCCCAATTTCCAGTGGGGACAAGACCCATCATTCCCCCCATGCGGACGCCCCTGGGAGGGCCCCTTTGGAACATTACACATGATTTTTGCTTGTTTTTCAAAACGTGTGACTTGCTTCAGAACTTAATAAATGTGATTCTAGAATGGTTCATCAGCTTTTAATCAAAACAATCCAAAAAACTAAGTACGAAACTCTCGAAGAGTGGCCCCACGGCATCTCTGGAGAAAGCGAAGCCCGAGGCGACAGCCTAGTTAGCCTCTCCTGATATCCACTTCTGTTCTCAACTACATACAACAGAAAGAACTGGCTTCAATAACACTATTGAGCTGATTAACATCCTACGTGATCTTACAAAACATATGTTTCGATTTTTCCGGCACGTCACGCAGNATTTAGTGCATTGNGGGCGCAAGGGTCTATGCATCCCGAAATTTGTCGCATAGCTAGTCATTTTGTNCTTTGAAAAGCGGGTTGTTCATCTAAAATCAAACATTTTGACCCCTCCAAAANTTTTTATCCCCCCAAAATTTTGGGCTGGCTACATTACTGGACAGAGGTCTATTTTTAAGACCACATATTGTACACACGAAATATCACAATTATCCAATTTTTGGGGCCACTCTAAGCGATTTTGTCTCGGGTTCCTAGATTTACTACCCACCTCTGGCTGAGAGTTGTGCATGTTGGTATATCTGTGACTTTTAATGGCAGATATGACCACTAGGAAGCGGGACGCGTTGTTAGACTTTCGGAATACTGAAGGTACACCCAAACAGCCATTACAAATAATTGCAAAAGGTATTAAAAAAAGACAAGCTTTGATTTACTTAAGCATTGGTGAATGGTGGAGTTCACATAAGCTCAAGTACAGTACGACGCCACCTACTGGAGGCTGGCAGAAAGGCTAAGAAACCACTAGAAAGCAGCTTCTTAGTCAAAAAATGGAAACAAAGAATTAGTATGTGCAGAAAGATAAATACTGCACTGTAATAAGATTAAGTAATTGCAAGAAAAGTCTTTCCAGATATGAGAAGAGCTTTCCTGATAGTGGAGGAAAATTCCAATAGGACCTTGCCCCATGTCTTTCATCAAAAAAGTAAAGACGATTTTCAGGAAACAAAAATTAAGTATGTAAGATTGGCCTGGAAACTCGCACGATCTTAACCTATTGCGAATTTGTGATCAGTAACAACTTCTTGGTTACAACAGTTGTATTGCACTACTGTGACCAAGCTAATAGAGGCCATTAATCCAGTGTGGTTTTGGGACAGTAAATCAAAGAAAACTGACAAAAATTGATAGAATTCATGCCAAAGCGAGTAACTACATTCTTGCATTTCTATTACTGTATTAGGTTTATGGAATTACTAAATTTGCTTTGTTCGTGAGAATTGCTATAGCCTACTATTAATGTTAATATTTGATATATAGTTGTGAAATTAGCAAATAACTGCGTTGCGTGCATTCGTTGAGATCAGACTTAGACATTTCGAATTTAACTAATAGCATTGGTAAATGGCAATAAATGTTATAATTCATATTCTAGTCATAGTATTGGAATGCTAATGAAGCTCTTAATCAGTAATGATTTGTAATTTATAAGGGAGTCCAAAATTGATCTCGCACCACCACATTTTTTCTCTCAAGGGCCCTGTTCCTATCCTCAACCACTGCTACCAGTCTTTACAGCAGGAACAATCTACTTTCCTGAAAACAGACTGCAAGAAGTACATTACAAGAAGAGTGCAGTTAGGACTGGTTTAGAAAATTTTATTCAAGGAGAAAGTCACGCTGATCGCAAAGACGAATACTTCGCGACCCTGGCGACCTTTGAAAGCTCTTGCGGCCCTAAGCGAAAGCAGCTGCGACCCTGCTTACGGTCGCCGACATTGCTTTGGGAATCTACGGTTTGTATAAGTCAATATGGAACCCAAGAATAATTCCTTCTGCCTGTTACATTCTCTTTTTACACCCATTCCAAAACTCAATTACTGTAAACCAGCTATGTCCAACTCGCCGCCTACGTATCGCATGCGGTCCAGTTGAAAATTTTGTGCGACCCAGTTTAGGTTTACCCTGTAGTATATGTAGCCTACATACTGACAACCTGTCCTGATTTTGATAATCTTAATTTTGACATATTTGATGCAGGTGGTGCTCAGTTCCACTTTATCACGTCTGCACTGGGTGTTGGGAGATTTTCATACGTCCACTGACACCTAATTGGCGTGAAACGTTTTACTAGTTTTCTGATTTATACCTTTTTCTATTGGCACTAAACTTGCCTATGGAATAACACTTACGGAGTGGTTAAAGGAACCAAACAGTTGTTACCATTGAAGTTAGGATTCGAACGCTTTCAGTAGGCTACATTAGCTTAAACTAAATTTGGTTTTCTAAGATCGAAGTAAATCATTCAATGTGCTGCTCTCATTAATAGGTCATTAAATGTACGGCCATCGTTAAGATATTGACATAATATTTGGCTCAGTAAGGAATTTCGGTTGGACATAACTGCAATAAACCTTGATATAAGCGCTCATATTACAAACCAATCTCTCTTATGAACACCGGTTGCAAGTAAATAGAGAAAATCATTGATCGTCGATTAAAATGTTATTTGGAGTACAACGACCTGTTGAACATAGAGCAATCTAGATTTAGAGAACGGAAAAGAAATAGTGACCACAAGATTGGCCTCCATGATGCAGTACAAAATCGTTGTGCAAAGGTGCAACAAGCATCATCTATGCTTGCAATCTTTATCAGCACAGAGAAAGCGTACAACATTGGAAAAAATTATCTAAAATTTTTGAAACATTGCGTCAGCGGTATATGTTCAAGTCCATCCTACCATTTCTTTCAAATCGCTCATTAAGAGAAGGATCAAGTCTTTCAATAGTTGAGACGTCCGAAAAGGAAAGACCACAAGGGAGTATTCTGAGTTCAATTCACTTTTCCATTATGATTAATGATCTTCCTCGCAATATCCCATGTCATTGGCTCAGTGCGCTGATGATTTCTGCTTTTGGGAAAGTTGATCCAATGTCAGACAACTCGCACACCTATGTCAGAAATCTCTCGGCAAGATTTTTCAATGTAGTGTTGAGATTGGTTTAAAAACTCTACCTTCAAATCCGCCGCTGTTGCTTTCACAGAAAAGAGGAAGTCAGAGCAAGTCAAGCTATTTTGAAAACCAACGCCCTTTTCGTACGTAAAGTATATAAATGCTTATGTGCAATCTTTCTCATGAGTAGTTTGTATCACTCTCATATACAGCACGTTTTTGACAAACGCCAGAAACGGCTAAACATTATACGATTACTCAAATGTACTGTGCTTATTGGGAAGCTGCAAAATTCCTCTCTTGATGATTCATCGGACAATTTATGATCAGACATTGAATACTGCATTAAAACGCTATTCCAGACTCAGTGATGGCTTCTATAAGCTTAACCAGCTTAACCATGGTGGTAGCTTACAATCGTTTCTGTGCGGCGAAGTTTTATGATACTCTGAAGATTCTCTTACGTATTGGAAAACTGTATATATTGACTCAAACATCACGTAAAAGGTGAAAATTATGATCATCACTTTATTAAAGTACTGCTTCAAATCAGTGTGTAATTTCAAGATTCGCCTTCCGAGTATCCTCCTTGAAGTGTCTCTCATGTTTTAGTAGAGTATCTTGATCTGAGTTTTAAATATGTCAGTTTCCACAGCATGGTGTAAGTCCACAATCGTTTGATCCAAAACAACGTTGCGTGTAGAACTGCCGGTAGCAGTGATGCAAAAGCATTAGACAATGATTTAATGGTTTAATGTGTTATCTTGCCAGATCACAATGAAGTGAGTTGCTTCTGTTGCTGGAACCAGAAGAAAGATTGACTTTCTTAAGATGAGCCCATCTTGACAAGATCATTACAAAAAGGTGGGAGAAAAAGTGCAAAAATTTTACATCTAAACTCTTTCCTGGAAGCAAATGTTTTCCAAAGGGGAGACTTGTCCCCTTCTGTTCAGACCTCTCCCACAGGATGGTGATATCAGGAGAAAATTGCTACTGCTTTCCTGAAGACGCACATGAAGTTGAGCGTTAGTGTAGAGTAGTTATAACGCCTCGAATCATTGCTAACAGCATAATGGAAATGGTAGCACATCTCCAGAGTCCGGGACAACATTCACTTCCGCCTTGGGTGTTAGAAGTTGTTTGCCCTAAAGCAGTGGTGGGCAATCAATTTGGCTCGGGGGCCATTTTGAGAAGGCTACGTTTGGCGGAAGGCCGTACCTCCTTAGTCAAATAGAAGCAAGTCTTGGTTAATCTAGCCGAAGCGGTCAGCACTAACATTTGTTGTGATAAGTTCGAGGAAATTTCAGACATGAAGATATTTTCTGAATGCTTCCGCGGGCCACTTAAAACGCTGTGGAGCGCGACATTTGGCCGGCGGGCCGCTATTTGCTCACCCCTGCCCTAAAGTTATACTGTTCTTGCGTCGCTGAGCATGTTAATACCAATGTTGGAAATGGTTGTTCAAAATATTTAGCAAACATTTACTAAGCCATGAGAGGTACGTTGTAAATTCTTAAATTCTGAATTTCTACCTCATTGTGAATTTTCTACGAGTCATGTTGAGGGAGACTTTAGATCTCAAGACCTCGCTAGTACCGCCACTGATTACAGATGACTTGTGTGTTTACGGTTCGGTTGCTAATCTATGGCTACGTGATGGAAGATAACAATAAAAACCGTGTGGATTTATTGCAAAGTGCTTTAGAAAAACTATTTAAATCTTACAAAGGTAAAGTGAAGTTGCGCCCGACGTCAATACCATATACGGGGAACATTTACTAAGTGACGTTAGCCTTCAGTCAGACTCTCTTAAATTCGAAGTGGTGTTGCCAGTGCATGGAACGACCGATTTGCAGCTGTTTCTCCGATTTGCTGCTAACCTTTCCTGGTTTTTGCCTCGTCTATTAGATGCTTGCGAGTCATTACCTTGACTTACAGGTTCGCACGAAAAGTTGGAATGGACTTCGAAACATGAATCTGCTTTCGAGGATGTTAAGAATCTGACGCTGAAGGTTCCTTTTCTTAGATACTGTGGTGGGCATGAGGAGTTAACTGTACATTGAGACGCAAGCCATATAGGCCTTGTTGCGGTACTGTTACAAAATAGGTAATAGGTTGCGCGTTCGTCAACATTTTTAACAACAATTGAGCAAATGTATGCTTAAATAGTCATAAATCGTTTTAGATTAGCTTCAACATCCCTTTTTTTGTCAGCTCTAAACGAGCACAAAGAAAGTTGCTGCGTACGAAAAATTCAATTCTGAAGATATGTACAAAAATACGTTTCCATTGGCGGATTTTCTTTCAATAGCGCCTTCATGTTACATGTCAGTAGATGATCGGAAACTCTGTTGCAGCTGAATATTGCAAGGATTTTGAAACAGACAATCATAAAATAATTAAAGAAATGCAAATGAACGATGGGGGCAGACCAAGCAAACTTACTACACAGGATGTTAACGAATATGCAGAGTGTTTGATAAGTTAGAAACGTTTTCGAGATTGGTGTCCTCATTATTGATAGTATGTTTTGGCTCCACTCGAAAGCTCTTAAATATTTTTTTTGCTAGTGCTGTCACCAGGTAATTACCCCAGACATATGCTGTGTTTGTGAGCGAGTTTGAGCACGGCAAGTTGCGAATAGTTGTGTTTCGGTACATTAAAATGTATTTTTTTTTTCATAAAAATGCTCAGCAGTCTGTACCTCACCCTTATGCTTTGAAAATTAAAACCACATATAACTTCATTACACAGCAACTACAAGAAACTCCTACTCGAGATACGCGTTGAATAATGGCTGAGGCATGTTACCCGTAGCTGGCCTTGTCAGTGTAACTGCAAACAACCCTGTTTCTTTAGGAAGCAAATGCAAATATTTTCTTGGGCCAGGCTTTTTGTCATTGCTAAGAAATTAGGTTTCGAGTGAAATAAACCTTCGATAAGATCCGCATAAAATGTGCATGCAATATGTACGGTTCGTTCTGTTGGTCTGCAATGTATTTGTTTGACAGAAAGAACGCTTCATTTTGAGCATATAATGGTCACTTAAGCTACAAAGATATCGAACCAATCTACTCCCACGGCTTGTCTTAACCTTGATTCCAAGGGATATGTAGGTGCATTGGAGCAACAGGACACTAAGTCCTTGTTTCTTGCATGTCTCCGTTGTTATCAAACATGCCAAGGTTTTGTTTTGGTCACAAGTTTTATTCGTATTCGATATAATTGAGCACACAAATTCGAACCCAAGTAATGCCAAGATATACATTAACCCTGCTCATGGGTTTCTATGGTTTTCGTTCCTAGGCGGTGTGTGAGTAGGCTATTCTAAAAAAAACGAAAATATTTCTAAGTTCAAATTATGGGAGTCCGCAGAGGGGGGGGGGAAACGGGCATTTCCCCCCTGGAATTTGGGCCTAAGAACCAAAATGTTTTGGAAAAGGTTAAGTCAGCAGCTCAATTTCGATTAATTGGTTTAATTCTTGCAATGACAGTTTATTTGCCTGTAAGACACTCACACTGCACAAGAACCAGGTTTGCGGTCTTGGTGTCATGCAGTAGTGAGCTTGCAGTCAGTGGCATAGCCAGTCCAAGAATTTTGGGGGGGCCAAAATGTCTGATTTTAGGCGAAAAACACTATTTTGTTTGGAAAAACGCCTATCAAAGCACAAAATGACTATATGTTCTAAAAACTTTTGGGGGGACATGGCCCCTTTGCCCCCCCTGGATACGCCTGTGCTTGCAGTTCACTTATGTCTGCTCCATTGCATGGCCGAACTTGGAGCGGATTCTTCTGCTGTGGGTCTTTATTGCGTAACAATTGCATGGTTCACTTCAAGTTACGATGATGGGCGCAGTGTTGCCATTTTAGTATTTTTAAAACCAAACATGGTTTATTTTGCAATCGTTTAGTTTATCTTTTTGCGATTTGGTTTACAGTTTGTTTTTTTAGTTCATTTTTTTATTTTTTGGTTTATTTTTAGTTTTTTGAAGATGTTTTACCCCAGGTATCAGCTGTGTTCCCTGCAATGATATATGTCGGGTTTCGGCGTTTTAAGGAAAATCTAGGCAACCTTTTGGACAGTCTTTTTTTTAGCAACAGTCTTTCCCAACATAACGTTTTTTGTACCAACATGAACAAGCATTCTGCAACCGTTGACATGTCATGTGGTTGATTTTTTTAATGCAAAACCTTATTTAGGCTATGAAACTGAAACTTTGATAAGAGTCATGGTTTGTTCTAAGTCAGTTGAGGCATCGGTGAGAAATTCGAACGATGTCTCAGTTTCAGTTTTCACCTTGTGCCTATTTAGGAAAGTACCGGGTACCAACTCATTCAAATGTATAACAATGAAGGAAATGTAATTGATGTCTGTTTCAAATACCTTATGAAACATTATAGGACCTTTAATTTAGTTTTTGGATAAATTTGGGATAGAAAGTGAAGAAAGCATAGTCGTTGAGTAAATTGAATGCCAGTAGCAGAATTTGATATTGTCCGTTGGCGAAATGTTACTAAAACAGTAGCATATTGGACTAAAGTATGCTTGTATGGAGATGCCATTTGATAAATCCCATACGAAAAACTGGCTGGTTTTTCTTAACGCATATTATGTAGCAAATACTTCACTCTAATGCAGAAATGGAATGAGTATTCGGCCAGATAAACGTTGTAAAATCAAAATTGAACAACAGAATGGGTGCAGAACTGGTAAATACAATTTTGAATATCAGGACTGGATTAAAAAGAAACAATATTATAAAGTATGTTATAATTATGACAGAGATTCTAGAAGCAATGACAATGTGAAGTTTTATTGGCACTAGTTTGGTATGCAATGAAAGCAATACTGCTGAGGGTTGTGTTACTATAGATAATTGTGATTGCTTTTGTAGAATAAGATTCCAGTTTGCATACTCTCATATTATGCTTTGTTCTTTGTGTGTTTATTGTAAAGGTTGACAGAAAGTAGCTTACAACCTTTTCGCAACCTCGAATACACCCCACCTAAATATGATTTCAAAAAAATGCGAATGGAGCGTGTGCTTTCATGGGAAATTTTTTGCCGTTTAGAAAAGGTAAATCGTTTCGTGAAGTTCCATTTGCATTGCATCGTTCGCAACCTGAACAAGGATAAGCGAAATATCGACCTTGCCCCCACGGATAAAATTCTGCGGACCCCATGGTTCAAATCATATGAAATTTTGACAGAGCCTATGCAAGCGGGAACCGAATTTCGCAGTTTTTTTTGCCTACTTCAACAGGATCAAAACGAGTAATCAGTCATTTAATTATGTGCTCTTACAGTACCACGCTTTCCGTCGTAACGAAAAAAAGCACTATTCTGCCAAACCAAGCGAGTACAGCGGTTTTCTGCTAGAGGGTTTTTATTTGTGAGAGACTCGTTTTTCAAACCAACAGAGGTTTGCCCTCTGTGTACATTCGTGGTTCAATCTGACAGAGCTCACCCACCTTAAACTTTTGTCAGAGCTTAGCCCTCTATCAATGTTCTTTAACCACGCAGACGGCCTGCCAGGCATATTTGTCGGCAGAGTCTCAGCTGCGATTGTCTATGTAGGTGGTTATGTTGGGAGCTATCGGCTATACCCGTGACCCTCAACCCTTGGTGGTGCTTGGGATTCGACTATGTATACTTTCTGCATGAGCTGCCCTTACGCTACTTTCCACAGTTCCGGTTAGTCGCTTTGATTGAATGCTTGCGTAAAACAGAGAACAACAGGCCGGGATTTCCCGGCTTGCTATCGGTTAGCAATTCATAAATACTCCACAAAATGCATTAAGGTGTAACAAATTGCATGCGCGTTCACTGAACAGACACTCTTTGAATATAACACACAAGTAGTTCCGAGTGCAATCCTAAATTTTCATAAATTCTATGTAGAGATGTAGACCTCTACAAATATGAATGCCATCAAATATTTCCAAGTACTGTTTCGTACTCAACTGACGCGCCACAGCGTAAAACATAAGCAACCTCGAGAAGTTTTACATACCACAAGTAGAAGTTATCGCGAGGACCTTTAATCTTATTTTGCGTGTGTTAATTTTATCTGTAGGCTGCTAGAGTTTCAGGAATATCACTGTCATTTGAAAATTAACTTTTCCCTGATTGTGCAAAAATCATTTAACATATCTTAAAAGATTTTCAAGGCAATTCTCTGTATAGGAGGCGAAATGCTTACCTTGTTCCTTGGAAACAGTGTACCAAGAAACTAGACACGTGACTTGCTTTGGTTAATTCCTCGCGTGATTGTTGTTCTTGTGCAACATCGACAACAAAAACTCAGTTGAGCGACAGCTTCGCGAAGACCAGGCAAATGGTATAACAAAATCAGAGGTGACGCAATGCAGTACAAGAATAATGTCGAATTGGCGACACCAACGTGGTATCTAGTGATGGGGTATATGGTGCTGACGCAATCAGCCCCAACTAAAATCATGTAGGGCAACGTGGAGAGTACGAAAAGAACGGACAAAAACAACATTGCTTTGATCATGACGTTAAGCTTTTTTTCATGCAACTTCGTGTTGGTTGAATGATGACTTATATCATCTTTCTCGGTGACCTTGTGCATTGCCTGAAACAATAAAATGACATTGCTGTTGTTTTTAATTGCATTACGCAGCAGTCTCTTGTGAATATACAGCACAAAACTGTCATTATTTTTTGGAAAAATGGTTGTTTGTTGCTTATTGTAAAAGAAAAGATTGAAAGCAACAGTTTGAATATCAAAATTTCTTAAAAACTTTTGTTAAATTGAAATTCTCCGCTTTTAGCAGAAGTAGCCAAATAAAATGTGGTGCATGCTACTAAGTGGTGTGTTGAGGCGTTGCGTTCAAGTTATTGATTTGCAAATTTGAACATGTGGTTTTGTAGAAGAAACGGACCAAAAAGCATCTTCCACCCTGTCTAGTTAAGAAAAATTATAGCGCAAAATGCGGCCTCTCCGTTTGAGGTGCAGTGATTGCTGCACGATTGCGCTCGCAATACGCTCAATGCGGTTAAGGCTTATATTCTACACAAATTTTTATCCTACACAAATGTGGCAGTGGTGACACCTTCCCGTGTTACCGCTAATATCGCAAACGTTGCTTTGGTAATGGCCCGACACGTCTGTTCAACCGTATGCTTTGGGGAGCTTGCTATGACATGGGTAATATAATCAAAACCACCGCTCATCTCAGGGTGGGATCCAACCAGTAAGGTTCGGGAGGGCAATTAAAGTAATATTGCTGGTGAAGTCTCATAATGGCTTCACTGCTGCAAGAGGGATGACGTGTACTTCACAATCCTGCTGTGACAAAACAATGGACGGCACATGCGCCTTATATCACAAATGCTGTTTTCCGAATTATAAAAAATCACTGCGAATAAAGCCACTTTTGTAGGTTTCAACCTGGGGCCTCAAGATCCAAGGAGGCCTCCAGCAAACTGTGGTACGCATAGAGTCAATTGCCTGTATATGATCAGTTCGATAAATATTCGTCAAAATTTTTGTTTTTATTATTCATGAAATTTAGTTTTATCAAGCTAATCAGATTCCGTGTTGATAACGCCTGGGTCTTCCAACGAGTTTCCCTCCCATGAATCTCAATATGACCATTGGTCAAGCCGCATACCGACTATTGTGTCGATATACTCAATGCACGTTGCTTGTGTCCTGTGTTTGCTAAATCGTACCGATTGCAACGTGTAAGTCAAGCGAAAGAACTTGTGACTGCTCGTGTTTGAATTGCATCTGATCATACCTTAAGGTTGTATTGCAGATAAGAGATATGTGTAGGGCTAGCAGCATTATCATACAAAAAAGACATAGTTGGTTCTTCTGAGCAGTACAGTAGTTTTGATGGCGTTTCTACTACGAAAAGCCCGTTTGATATCTTTAGATTTAAATTTTTCCATTTAATTTTCTTTAGCAAAGTCATTCAGAAATCAGATTGCTATTGAGTACTTGCGCACGTTTGTGCTGTTCCCATGCTTGGCAAATCAGAGAAGATCTTAATGAGCTTGAACAGCAAGCAAAAGTCACTTTGCTAACTCACTGAAAGTGACAAACTTAGGCAAACAAATTTTAATTAATTTCTAGATAATTTGTTGTAAAGAAGGTCAGGACGAAACCTTTGTAATGGTTTACTGTGCTCTGTTCAGCCTTGCTTTGTTCGATGATTATAGCTTATTGTACGTATTTCAATAATGACAGCATAAGGGATGTTTAAACCGTTCCGTTGTCACAGGGGAGCATTGGAGGGCTCAGCTCCTCCAAATTTGAATATGAAATACTATAAATCAGTGAAGACTTTATCAAAATTTCAGAATGCCAAGTGCCCATTTTTTGTCTTTGCGTAAATTTTTGACGCTTTTCCATTTTTTGCTCGTCACAGTGCGAGATGGGGCCTCACAAATAAATTAGTTTAGGGCCTCGCATCAGCTAAATCCGGCCCAGCATGTAGCAGGTGATCAGGGCTTTGTGATTTACGCTGTAGATGTAGACATGCCGCGTTTCTTCGCGTAGTGGGGGCCAGGATACCATAAAGGAAAGGGGGAAGTCTATAGGGGTAGATCTTGGACAACCTGAAATTGTACGCATGGCTTCGTTCAGCTGGGCGTCTAATGTACATGTGTGTGCACTTTGGTACCAAGCTTGGGAGCAGTACAGTTGATCTGTTTTTACGAAAATCTGCTTGTTCGGTTGAAAGTAGCGGGTCAAAAAAGTAGGGTTAATTCTATTAATAATGATATCGGACGGCAGCTCTCGGGGCTGGAACTTGGCTTGCCAGGTTTCAAGATTGCAATTACTGATGCTTGTCGCCACATTTTAGGAATGATGTCCAGTCTCGATACGGAGCTAGCGGATCGATCTGAGATTACTAAAACCGTAAGTTATTTCGCAACCCACGTTTGATTCTCGATCAAAATAATTATATTTCATGACTGTAATTTCTCAATAGACACTTTTTTCTCGTACTGTGTCTACAGTAAAATAATATTTTTGTCAAACTCTCTGCAGAAAAAAATTCAAATATTTCTCTCGTCAATATAACATTTTCAAAAACTCTGAGGCAGAAAGCTTAAGAATTAAATTGTGAGATGTGAAAATCTTTTGAAATAAAGCAAAAGTTGGTAAAAGAAATCTTTGATATCAACAAAGATTAAACAACTCTACTTTTGCAACATTGACTATTTGATCTATAGCAAAAAATTATACCACGACACTCAGGAACGTTTGTCAAGTTATTGATATTATTGAGCGTTGGAGTGTTTTAAAATCTCTGATTGTGTGCTGATAGCCCATACTACACGAAACCAAAGTGCTTCCCAATATTACCCCTTCCTTTGTGTTACGACAAAGTGCTATTCAGTTGCCTTTGCGATGATTTAGCATTGTTTGTTCATTGATCATTGCGGTACCGTGATTTTCCGTGATTGTCTTTATTAGTCGTTAATGATAATCTATGCTTAATTGCTGAATGTCTTTAATATCGGGAAGAATAAAACACCACGTATCGCAATGTTGAGGGGCATTTAGAAATTGACGTGGCGAGTTAGAGAGATGGTATCTATCGCTTGTAGTAATGCAGTTCAGACGAAATAATTTTAAGGTTACTAACAGCAGTTACATATTAGAAACCTATCGAAATTTAGTTTATCAAAGGTACACTGCAAGGCGTGAATTACAGTGAATTAAAATTTCACAATGGTGCGCACGGACTTTCAAAAAATTTCACTGGTCTGAAGATGTGAAACGAGAAAGTGATTTGCACATTTTTCGAATGCATCGATAAACTTCTTTAACTATTTGCTTGTTTCGTTAAACTTCACGACATTCAGATCAAACCAAATTCTCACCAAAGAGGTTGATGTTTCATGTGGTTTGCAGGTAACCGAATATTGCGGTATATCAGTGTTGCTGCGGTTTTCGCTGGCGTCCCGATTATCTGTAAAAATAACTGCAAATAAAACGTGCCACAATTTCGAAGGAACGGGACAGATTGCCGCAGTTATCACAGGATAGGAAAAACGAACGTTTTAGTTGAGGTCGAGCATTCTGCTTGCCTGGAATTGTGCTGCTTTAAAGGCACTCGTACTGCGTGCATACCATTTGCAGTTTTCATACTCTGCGACTCTGCTGAGTAAAGTTAAACGGTCTAAGTGGTCATTACAGGCAAGTGTTGTCTAAACATGTCATTGCGGTAGTTGTGGACCATCATGCAAATCAAGCTTCATGCTCTACTTATGAAATCCAGAACATAATAACGTTACAGTAAAAAGATTAGAGATTGCAAATGTTCATACTAAATTTTTGAATTTACTCAGAAAGATCAAAGAAAAACTTTACGCAGGGATCCAACACTGATTAACATTGCTGGCCCATTGAGTTTTAAAACAACTTTATATCAGGTGTTTCGTGATCTGTTAGAAATAATTAAACGCACTCACTACTTTAAAAAAGATGCTAACCATGCGTAAATCCGTGATAGATCTGATATGTAAAAGGAAACAAGGTAGAAAATACTCTACAAAATAAAATCAAGTTAGAAATGCAATTCGAAATAGCGATTAGTTTTCAGAGCAAATGTCTTGTATAAAATTTTCATTGAATTTAAAAGGGCCTTTAGAATTTAATAATACAACCGGGAAAAGGAAGTGCAAGTTCCAGAAAAAATAACTTGAAAA
>JGI24021J15306_10005339_pt1 | contig 15257 bp, 8 predicted proteins | sample Ectturendosymbi1_FD_15306 | JGI IMG/M metagenome (IMG submission 15306)
CAGGTGATCGGCAGACGCGGCAGCTTTCGCTGACCGCTTCGATTTTGGAAAGCTCTGAACGGCGGAGACCGCGCGCGCGGCGGAAGGCGCCTGCTGGCCATAAGATGGCGTCAAAGCAGCAGAGAAAGGGTTCTGACTCAGCAAGGCTGTCTGTTCGCAGATGTGACGCAGGTTTTCGGTCGCCTGGGAGCAGTTGGAGAAAGCAGCCGCGGCAAAGGCGGAAATCTGCCTCAAGTACTCGGATGTAGAACTACAGCCGGTTCCCAGAGCAGGCCCTGAGCCGTCGGGCCACGACGGCCGCGGCGGTTGTATTCTTGACATCGCAGACAGGTTGAGTTGCGATTGTTGTGTTCTAATTCGGTCACGTGGTTTACTAACAACAAGAAGTTTCGACGGGGAGTGACGTAAGCGAGTCGCTTCTTTTGACTGTCTCAAGTAGCGGTAGCGACAGTCGGTTACCGGCGCGATCATCAACAGCGACGAGCTGGCATTGGGATCGCGAGGTCTTGCCTGGAGCTGTTGCCATCGCTTGGACCGGATTTGAGGAACTGCAACAAGAAAGGCGACCATCAGAACGAAAATATTGCTCGACTAAACAAGCGCGGGGAGTGAAGACATTTTGATTAGTGGAAGACAACCTCTGGGGAAAACAAGTGTGTTTTACTGGGGGGGGACAAATATGGCAAGAAAACAAAGTAGGGCATAAATGACCTCGGCGTCCAATAATATTTGGGCTATCATGGGAGCTAAGCTAAATTCGGGGACGATTTTCCCCTGGAACCCCTAGCACCAGGACAAGGAACGCATTGTGTGATCGACGCACTTCAAATAATACATCTTGGCCATGGCTTTGGCCCAATCAGACATAACCACATCCAAACACCCCTGAAGGTGTCGTTTTATCCCTCGCAAGTGGTTTAACATCAAGGACATTGGAGAAAAACGCAGTTTACATTTACGTTTACAGCAGTGGATTTGCTATACCTGAATGTATGGGTTGACCGGGCGTGATGTTTCTTTGAGGCGGAGTGAACAGATACAAAAAGTCCTTTTTGCAAGCGTCATGCAGGTCGAAACACACGGCATTTAAGTAAAAACAGCTTGCAATTTAAATATCCCCGCCTCAGCAATGGACAGGGTTTCGCGAAGGAAACATCGCACGCCCCAACGTAGCCTGAAGGGTTTTGGCATTAGTTTTAGCTTTTGTCCGCGCATTCAGCAGTAAATAAACATTTACGGGATAATCTCTTTGTATAGGGCGCCATGCATATTCTGTAACAAGCTGACGGTTTCACTGGTCTGGTGCTTTCTGCAGCAATGTTAGTTGCTGCAGCTGCATTTTTGTCCAGGGAAGCCGACCATTCCTGCCTGGTTGTTTGCGACATTGGTTATGTGTTGCCGAGCAGCGAGCCGCAGTGGCGTAGTCAGCCTAAACTTTTAGGGGGAGGCAAATCGTTTGTTTGACTTTAAGCGAGCAACAGCAGCATTTTGTTTGGGACACCGCCTCAGCACAAAATGACAAGGTATGCTAGAAATAATTTTTGGGGGAAAGGCCTCCTTCCCCCCCTGGCTACGCCCGTCGCAACTTGTGACGCTTTGCTCAGCTCCCATTTAAGCTCCACTTCAGCCGGCGCCTGCTGATCGTCAAAAGGCGACAGGCGGCAGTGAAAAAGAACATCCCTGCTTGAAGGTTTTGAATAAGAGCAGTGCGAGCGCTTTAATTGCGTAATGCGCCGCTATCAGCTGAGCAAGACCCATTTTCTAGCTACACTGTTATTGGAAACTTCTCATTTCGCCAAACACCACTGTGCCAGCCGATTACTACGCTAATACATCCCCGGCTAGGAAGAGCTGCCAATATTTATAACCTCGACCCGCAACCAAAGTACTTAGTTCAGACGAAAGTCCTCGGAGAAGCTAGTAATTGCTGTACCGGCGATATGCGCCTATCGCTACGGATATCAGTTTCTTATTCGCTAATTTTACCTTCTCCGAGTTCAGTCCTGCGATTGGCCTCGGACATCACCGTGTCCCTTCTGCTTCCAGCAATTTGCTGTATCACTTTGGTGAATGGTTCTTTGTCGGGTGACGCCTGCTATCTGATTACCGCGATAACAAGAAATCAACTGGCGCAATGTGCTTGTTCATATTGGTCGGTTCCGGTTGTTGAGCATAGGTGAACACAGTGGGGGTTTTGATCGCACAGCGCCTTTTCGTAAAGGAAAGATTGTTTATGAAACACATCGCTTACTGAAGGAAGATAAACCCTGACGTTTCAACCACGACCCTTCCACGCTTTAAATGAAGTTTAAATGAAAATGGTTCAAACGGTATTTACTTGATTGACGCTTCCAGGTAAAGAAAGCAACTGTTAGCAGATCTAAAGTGGCTACAGCTCGTAGGTTCCGAGTCTGTTGCTTCTAAAACAACCTCATTCTAGTTCGGCAACAAGTAGTCGTTCTAGTTCAGCAACGGTGAATATAGCATCTGATATGTTCACCGACTTCCATTTTTTTCTGGAGTGGAGATTACACCCAAACTCAAAATATGCGCACAGTCACAAGCACACTTTAAACCCGCTTGTGCTTTGAAGATCAGAGACTGCTCAAGCCTTATGCTCGCCATATTCACTTTTCAGGGGGCGTTATGAATGTTTGCATGATGCACACTAAAATAGTGGGGGCAAAAGAAACCATAACCAAGGAAAACCCGGGTGTGCTCCGTTTCAGCAAGCAAATGACTTGATCCGGTCTGCATTGCAACGAAATCGCAACAACACCTGTGCAAAGAACCCACTCGCCATCTTAACTCCGGTAAATACGAGCTGCTGAAGAGCAGCACCAAGAATACCAAACTCCGTGTCACGACGTATCAAACTCCGTGTAAATATCAAACTCCGTGTCAGGTCACTCACCTTTTCCGCTGCGCTTGGGAATCAGCACCGCCAGTTTCTGCTCAGTACTGGTTCGTACGAGGTAATTCGTGAGGTCACCCAACGTCACGTCCGGTCCGCGCATCAGCGCGTCACTTGTGTCTGTTGCCATGGCTACAGAGGAGCCTACAGAGCAGAGCACCGGCAGGGCACGGTTGACCTCTACTCACAACAGCAGCCGACAAAACGCTACGACTAGTCCTGCAAAACAGTAGCTACAACTTTAATCCTCGCAAACAAAAGATTTTCCGTGATTCAGCCAACAAACGGGGACGTTCGCGCGCAAGCGAAAGAACTCGCTGTTTGGTCGCGAACGCGCTCGCAGTTTTAGCACTGGCGATCGAAGCTGGTCGTCAGGGTTTTAAACAATCGTCCCAGGAATGCGCGACGCAATCGATCCGAGCCATCTACCTCCAAAACAACGCGAAAATTTTTTGTCGCGTCGAACAAATTTCTCGGCTTCTTTCCACCTCCGACGGGGGAACACGCCAAAGCTGGCAGTGTTGACAGGCCTGGTGTCGCCACTCCATCGTTACTTTCAACCAACAGCGACAGTGCCATCGATTGATAGGAGTATAGTCGGACTATGGCACGACAGCCAGCCATGGCATTGGACCTCCATAGGGGTCTTTCACTCTTCGCCTAAGTCCATTCTCAGTTAATCGCCAACTCCATCCTCTCAACGCGTATCAATTGTACGCGTATGCTTCTTAAAGTGCCAAGATTCGAGACGACATGAACGCAATCCCCAGAACGCGAAAGCGAATGCACGACGAGATGCAAAAAACGAAATGACGAAACCAAAGCAACACGAAAAATCGCCCATAAAGAAACCGAACTCGCGGATTTCCAGACACGAAAAGCCTCTGCACGTCGAAAAGTCCCTTGCGATAGATCTGAACTACTGTAGACCTGAACGACAGCCGAGGAGTGCGCCGCGATCCTCATCACTTTCGCAGTCGTCGGCGCTAATTTTCGCGCGATTAGGTCACCGGACGTCAGCAGCAAAGGGCTGGCCGATATTTGAGCCAGAATTGCTTTTGCACTCGCTCTGAAGATTCGTTCCGCTTTCGAGGATGACTGGCACAGCAGGCGTTCGTCATCCAATGTAATTCAGCCGTCGGAGCCCCACTGGAGCAGCGACGATGTAATCTGCAGGTACTTATTTTCTCGATAATTGTCGCGTGGTGACGTGGTCGCTTAACGGTCCGAGCGAAGCCGTCACGGCGCCCACATCGGCCTGCGGGATTGGCCTTAGCAGCAAACACGACTTTGCTGATTCAGCTAAGATTTCTAAACCCCTGCGTGCGCTGGATTGTTGTGTGTTACTTTGCCCGAAACGGCAGATGTTTCTGGATGCACACTTATGAAAAAAACATGGCGTGATGAGTATTTTGAGTGACATGCAAGTGTTCTACTCTGGTGAAATCTAGAAATTGGCACTGGAGCTGCATGCTTTCAACAACGTTTCTCGTTTCATGTAGAAGTGTTGAAAATTAATGTTTTTCAGTCAGTCCGGTTTTATACTCAATCAACCAAGAAACGTTTGCCGTGATTTTCTTAACAAGCATTTTCTCTTCGAATTTAACACTTTTTCCAGACCTGATGACAGCAAAAAATATTGAAGACAATATTTCAAACAATTGTATAGGAACCAAGTAAGTATAAGTCCTTTCACCGCAAATTGAACACGGCATGGAACCAGCCATTAGTTTTGTATAGCATTTGCCCGGACCGGCACAAGCAAGCCACAACTTTCTACTCCATTACCGGAGCAAACTACTTCTACTGATTCGCTAAAAGCAAACCGACTCGATCGGAAAAAACCCTAATGTCAGAATGCTTTAATCTAAATCCATGACCGTCGTGGCAGATACCGTGACAGCTGCGCTAGCTATTAACCTCACGAAGTAACTGCGCCACCAGCACTGCGAGCGTCACGAAAAGTCAGTACGGAGCAAAAACTCACAAAAATTCGGTCAAAGATGAGCAGTGCCTGGTATGAACGACGAGTCCGCAAGTTTCGATCGGCAACTTTGTTCATCACATGCTGCTTACAAATTGACCTGATGCGTAATTGAGCGAAGTTTAATTGCATTTCAAACGATCAAACTCTTCGATCGGGGGGCTTCAGCCTTATGACGTAAACGTAGTTTTTTTTAGATCAAAATTTTCCGTGTTGCCGCGCTAAGCAATCACTTTCCCCTGTTTACCTCATAATAGCTGCAACCTTACCTCATAGATCGAGTGGTCAAAAGACAATCAGGATCCAAACCAACTATGGACAAACGTTCTAAGAAAAACGCACCACCTTACAGGGATAGTTTGAGCTTGTTTGTAACGGAGAGTCAGCCGGCCATGGATGGACATTCGAGCAAAGGAAACGGTGATTCACAAGCGCGCATCACGTGACCTAATCGAACGCGACGAGCCTGAGCAATCTGTGGTTCGTCTGGAGGACAATTGTCCTGAGAATGAAGTGCCCCCTTATGGATTTGCCCCACGATAAGGGACAGTGACGTGGGGCGCGCACCGGAGAATGGCGAAGGTGAAAAACACGGAATGCTTCGCGATCGTCTTTTGTTTTTTATTATCGTAACTCACCTTAGAGACAAAAACAAACTGCAGCTTCGCCCGAACGTGCCGTCTCCACACATCATCAGCAACAATTATAATCTTCGTGACCGTCGCAGAAGAAAGCAATACGGAAAGCAAGACTGCCATCACAACCGCTTCTGACGGAAAGTGTGGGGTAACTGCACTCTATCTTAATTTCCGCCAAACCTAAAGAACGCTCTGCGTTTCCTACTTCCAACGCGAATTCTACTTTCGACAGTGATGTCGCAACCACTGAACTGCTCGTCCACAAAATACCACCTTCGTTTTCATTGCGACAATTCGATCACTTTTGCTGTCATGTTCATTACGGTATAAACGGTGTTTGAGGATCATGCATGGCAATGGAAAAAAGCGATTGAATGCGGAAAAATTTTGAAAGATAAATTTTTTCGTAAAAGATCATGACAGTCACTTAAATCAATACGAGATACACACTTAGGTCCACACAGCAAGATCCAAGATAAGGACTTGCTGTGGGATGATAGCGCAATGTTGTGTAAGAATGGGCGCAAGCAAGCCAACTATTTACCGGTAATCACCTGTCGCAGTAGGCGTTATGCCAACGCACCAACAACATATACCTTACATTTCTTAGAGAATCGATAAAGTTAAGCTCACAATTAGACAAGATGTACTTTTGATCTTTAACTTAAACTTCACTATTTTGCGCTGCCATTCCTCTACGTACTTTATTTTGCCTTAAGAACAGTAAACATGAGCGTTCGAGAACCAAACTTCTTATGGCGAGCAGTTCACGTGACGTAGAGCGTGTAAATACTCAAATAGAACCTTTGACTTTCAACAGCCGATTAAACTTTGAAGGCAGAACTCCCAAAGATTCTGGATCAGGAAAAACTGCATTTGGGTTTGAACTCACCAGTTACGGTTATTAGTAGTTCCACACCATGGCTTTTGCCAGTGCTGTGGGACATAGGAGGGATGCTGACGCAGCTATCAAAAACCTTGCTTGGTAGAACTAGTTAGAAATGACGGCATTCCCCCCCCACAGCAACAATTCTGTGTAGGTTTGCGAAAGCTCTGGCAATATCTGCTACTATCTCTGAGAATGTTCCACAGCAGTCATGCTTATCTACCCGTACCCCACTCGAGCAAACAGAGAAGCTAATATGCTGAAGTTATGCCGTATCTTGCTACTCCAACTACGTGTACGGAGATAGACACGCTAATTCTAAAATGATACGGACCGTTTTTATGGTATTGTTTCTGCCTTTGGTTCAACTTAAATGAACAGGAGACGTTTTCAATATCCAAGCGACGCCAAATGCTAATGGACGAAAAATTACTTCCATCTACGAAGCGCGCTTCGTGACTGAATCACGAGCGCAGATAGCTTTAAATGACAGGCCTTTTAAAGCAGCGTTTCCATTCGCTTCCTCTTATTAGATGTAAGTCATTATGTCTCAAATGTACGATTTAACCGGAGGTGGAGACCAAGTGACGTCGATGGAATTTACGTGCATCACTTTTGCGACAGCCTGGTCCATTGCGACCACACGCAATGAGGTTGCTAGTTTACTAAACCCTAGCAGCAAGTGATCGGTAAGCAAGGTATGGTCTATCTGCGCTATACCGAAGACCTGGGTTGCTGTTTGAATTCGCTCAAGCAGTTTTTTTTTGCAACGGAAAGGTTAGCAATGCTGTAGAAAACAACGAAGAATGATGTAGAGGTCGACCGACGCACAAAACTGTCCCGACCGAACATAAATTTGTGATTCAGCTGCAAAGAAATCGTGGTCAACGAAAAAAACTTATGGTTGCGAACTAGGTCGACTCGTGTGTGAAGAAACAGTGAACAGCATCGCGCATACGTGTCACACGTTCGCTTGCGCACGCGTGGGTTGCTTCACAACATTTCGCAGAATCGCACCATGGTGCAGGTTTTAATACCTTCTGGTGAGTTGGAGTTGCGATGAAAATCTACTTTGCAGCTTGTGCTAAAGCTCGTGTTTAGCATTTGATTGACCGAGAGAAACGGAGAAAGCTCATTACTGACGCCTGTAGAAAGTAGCAGCGGTCGTCAACAGGGCAGAAAGAATGTATGGTGTTTGCAGTTAAAGTGGTCACACTATGGCTGGTATTCTTGCAAAACCCACTACCTTTTTGTCGCCTGTAAGTTGGCTATTCGGCCGTGTGAGCTCACGTAGTTTTTTGACGGCTTAAGGTACGAAAGCAACCGATGAGTTGCGACGTAAGGCGGAAACTACAGGTCATCTGAAAATGAATCACAATCTGAAAAGTGTAAGATCACGTTTTTAGGAGGTTTGATATCTAGTTCGTTGTTTTGAAGAGGTCTGTCGCTACTGCTGGTGACTCCATCTGACAGGAAGCACTGGCCAACCGTCGTAGCGTGGCAGCAACGACCGGTGCTGAAGCAGATGGATTTCTAGCAATTCGACTGCCATCTTCTTGCAATCATCACCTTATCATGGCTTGAGCGGTCTTGCCATTGACACCGGCTTGGTTTTACGGCCACGCCTCTTGACTGGTCAGGGTGAATTTAACCCGGCAGGCTGCCACAAGCTGTCACCGAGCATTGCACATCGTTAAGCGCCCGGCGGACGCCGATTGTCACCAATACTTTCTCAAGGTTTCCGATGCCTCCTGCGCACAGCGAGACAATCTCACACAGACAATAAATCGAACGGGTCTGGCAACTGCAGCAGTGGCACGAACCGTTTTGTCACAGAGCCCAAAATTTTCTATCTTCCCGTCGTCAGTCACGACATTCAAGCTTCCTATCTTGACAAAAGCCAGCCTCAAAACAAAAACAGTTCCTCCGACACGCTCAGGAACTCGCTGATCAGGCATTTCTCCAATGTAGCATCGCCGCTTTGTCCGCCACGGACCGAACAAGACCAGCGACTGCGCCTCGCCTGGCATTTGTTTGCACCGCAGCATTCCGACCCGGGGCGAACTCGTGTTTAAGAACGGCGCGCGCTCCGCGACGGAATTAAAGCAGCTTCCCGAGAGTTTCGCGTTTCGCGCCGGCACCGATAATGGTTATCGAGCGAGCGCTCGTTCCACCTTCGACTGCGATCAATCGTTCAGACCAAACACCCCCCACAATGTACCAGACTCCATTTGCAGCGCGAGCACCTGGGCGAATGACCAGAACCAAACTAGAAAATTAACTTCTTGATATTTGCGCTCGGACTGTCCGCCTTGCTACAGGTCGTGTGCGGAGTGATGGCAAACGGCTCAAGAGTTGATATTGCAACTCAAGAACTCGGAAAATAACGTTTTACACCGATATATACGTTGGTTAAAAAGAGTTCAAAAATATATTTGTACAGCAGGTCAAGACGAGATTTGGTCTTTTGGGTATGGCGGGAAGCTTAATACACAAGTGTAACAGCTAAAATGTCGGTTGAAGTGTTTCGAAGTTGCACCAAAGGCGCGACACGTTTAGGATTATTACCGGGGTTGCCAGAATGTGCTTACATTTGTTTGTCTTCGGAAACATCTCTATTCTTATTTTTAACGAAGTACTTTGTCATAGTGGCATCTCACTGCAGAAATTTTCGTTTGCAGATCCGGTTATACAGATTGCCGTACAGTGGTCACAAAACTTCATTGATCTGTGCTGTCTGTGACGTACGTTACAGTAATTGCAATGTGCATATTTATGTGAAGTTGAATTTCATGCTTACAGGCTTTTTGCCGAAACGTGCCTATGTTTCGATCCAGAAAGATGGTAGGTTTCGGTATGATTATGCTATTGTCAAGGAAAAACGCGACCACTGTCACAAAAAGGATTAGGATTTTGTTTTCTTGCCAAACGTCTGGCCCTTTGCTAACGCGACGAGCGCAATATGATTAGGACTCGGCGGCGGTCAAGTCCGGAGAAAGTTTGCGCGATGGCAAAGATCAATTTAGTTTCAGGTTGACGCCAATTACCGCTTGCCCTTGCAACTTTCCAGCGAAATGAAATGATTGCGTTATCATCCACTTTAAAAGTAGAACAATCCATAGAGCCACGACTCTCGCCTGGCTTGGCAAGTTGGGATCTGGTCGACACAACCAACATTGCCCCCCCTGTTAACTAACTCCCCCAAAAAAATTATCGCGTCCGTTCATCAGCTATTCGGTATCGCATCAAGCGAAAATCCACAGCTTTTGCTGGCGATTGGTTCATCGTGCGTCACGTGACGAACAATAAACAGCGCTCGTAAAATCGCAAGGCACCCGCGTAGGACGATTCATTTACAGAAAAAATAAACTTCCATGAGACGAATTGCATAGGCGGAAATCCGACGACCGTAGGCTTATACACTGTGAAGTGGTCCCAAGCGAAGTGAAGGCTGTAAGATTACTTCGCACCTGTCAAATGCAAAAGGTTAGCACTTGACCCTTTGCCAGTACTTGAAGCTTTCATTAATTCAAGTGCCTTCAGTTCTCACATTGACTGCAAAGTGCGCTGGCTTCTGTTTATTGTAGTGACAAACCCTTCGCGCGCTGGTTAAGAACAACTTATACGTTTGTTGTAACACAGCGAAACTAAGGAGCGTAGGCCAACGTTCCAACACATTTAAAAACCATTTTCCATACTTTTTAAATACCTTTTCAAACCTAAACGAAAAACAAGGCAAAAAACATCTGAAAAACTGTCATCAGCGGTAGAGAACAAATTTGAATAAACAAATGGCTGAGTTTCGAATTGCCATACTTCCAAATTCAATACTTTTTCATGGTCTTGAAAATCGATTTCACAATTCAATACTTTATCAAAACATTCAATACCGTGTGGGTATTCTGGTAGATTATTCGCGTTCAACGGCAGATTGCGACCCTGACGTCACAAAGCAACCACGCCGCTCGTTTACAACTGCACTTTCCAAGCTAACTTGACAGTCCTTGCAATTTGGCAAGCATTTGTGAAGATAAAAGTTCAGTTTTAGACATGCGTGTGACAGGCCAAGCACAGCGTCATTTAAGCTATAGAAACTGAGTAAAATTAGAACCATGTGGTGAAGTACAAGCGATGCTCGAAGTAGTTAGTGAAAGAAAAACGTATTGTGTAATGGTCACTTTTCACCATTGCGACCGACATTTTATCCAGCGGTTAATTCAATTCGAACCACGCACCTTCTTTTAAAATTAGACTGCAATGCCTGACTCACTGTATCTGGATCTAAACTCGGTCGCAAGCACTAACAGCAGCTTTACAATCATGGTATCTCCTGTACATCGAACACCGCGGAGTAAATAAGAAATTTCCCTGTTCAGTGGAAAGAATAATGGCAGCCTAGGACCCGGGATTGAACGATCCTTGTGGGAAATCTGTCAAAACAGCACTTGCTGGTGCTGAAGCGATTTTTTAAATCTTTTATTTTGAAAACAAAACAAACAAAAAAGTGAACCTTGCAGCTAGGGCACCGGAAGACCGTGTGAACGGTTGTTTGAACGTTCGGAAATTCACCAGATCTAATCAGCGTCCTTGAAGCAGCTTTGCCAGCCACGACTACAAATGCAGCTGCAGCGCTCATACCTGCCCGAAAGGATAACACAAGTTCTGAAGCCACTGAAGCTGATGACAGAATAAATTACAACGTTGCAGCTGCCTTCAGGTGTGAAACAGGCGACAAAGAACTGTTCGAACCTGCAGATCACTGGATCCACGTAACGCCGCAAGAACGCAGCGTAATTTAAAAGATTGTTTTGGAGTAGTATCTCCAGGCTTATTTTCTTAAACGCAAACGTTTTGTCTTCCTTCAACAAATCAGTCACGAAGCGGATGACGTCAGTGCCACGCCGACGACTGTGACGGATTGCATAGTAGCGAAAGCAAAGCGTGAAACGACCCGATTACTGCTTCTTTTGTAGGCAACCTCAGAGCACGTTGGGTCGAAATAATTTGGAGTTGCATGCAGCGACTGGCGACCTTCCCACCGAGCGACCGGTAGCTTGTTCGGCTGAACGCTTTCCGCTGGAACTTTCCAAACCGCTTTCCCTGAGAGGTTTGTTTGCGCGAAATATTCCCACGCAGCGTGGAGCTAAGAAACGTTTTTGAAGATCTGCCTTCGCTGCCGGGAGCATCGGCTCCGACAGCAGCATGGTGCCCGCGAAACTTACACAGCGCTTATTACATCCTCTTTCAAGCAGGTCCACGTTTAATGGCGTTTGACCGGTCGGGCTGTTTGATACGACAGCAAATAGAAAACGGGCGGACGAGATGAGGCGAGCGTTTCTCATTGTTGCGCGGTGTCGATAATAACTACAACAGTGTGGCACCGATGCTTAAGTCGCTGCACCTTATCAGGTCAACTGGCCTTCTTACCATTTTTGCCAGGTCACAGTTAGTTGTTCGCATTTTTAAATTTAAATATACGCTGTGGATGAAAACCCGTCTACGTCAGCTTGCCTAGATGATCTTGTTCTGCCGGCTTCCTCCCCAAAGCAAGGCACAAAGCAGCGAGAAATATTAGCCCGTAACGTTTTGCGATGCACGTGGCATCATTGGATTTGACCTTCGTCGCCCGGACGTCAAGGAGCGGTTTATTTTCGTGCTCCAACCACGCAGTGGAAGCCTTCGACCTGTCTTGCCGACGCAGACTAGAAATTTCGAAATGTCCTTCCAGCGGCGCAACCGACCATACGGATGTTACTTTCTACGGCAAAGCGTGCCATACTTCGCACGCTGGCCACACTACTGGCAATCAATCCACCTTAGCCATCACTTCCCTCGTAGTTCTAGAAAAAAATTTTTGAAACCACGATTCAGCGTCCACGATGGCCAACACCTCTTTGTAGGCGCGACACTTCTGCCCATCGATCAGCGCAAATGCATTTAACACGCATTATGACGTCACTACAGAAAACCGTGACCAGAAATCGATGCAAACCTACGTGGTCCGGCGGAAGTCAAAGCCACCACTGAGCCAATTACTGGCAACGCAACATCCGCGGACTAGCACAGTAGGACCAGCTAGGCAAAGCAACGTCTCGCGGAGTACGTTTCATGGACTGTTATTCTTTTCTTTTCAGCAAAAACCATGTTTGAAAAGATTGCGCTTAAAGGCAAAGCACAGCCGGTGGTCGCCTGATATTCGCGGGCAACCAACGAACAATCAAGCAATCACAGCTTTCCCGCTGTCAGACGCTTGCAGTTCCAGCGCAAGCCACACGTTGCAGCTAATTGCTAAAAACTAATCCTAATCCGTTGTCACGAAAAGCAAGAGTTTTAAGCAAAAATACGATCTCGGCGGCGGGGGCAAACAAATGGGACTAACGCTCCCCCAAGCAAAACCTCACAACGTGTGCTCGTTTTAAGGGTGAATACTTTTCCAAAGTTCCCACCTATCATTCCGCGCATCACTGAAGTTGTTGGGATTTCATACAAAATGGACTGACCTCCAGTTACTTTCTGCAATTGATCTCAGTGCTCCATCGCAGAACGTTGAAGGCGCATTGATATGTTGCAGCCTTTTCACAAATAGACGGTAATTTATGCAAATTTTGGTGGGCTGGGGATCATCGCGATTCAGTAAAACTGTTAGTTAATAATGACTTAAAGCTACGGCCTTCGGGTGGTTTAACTTGTTTGGATACCATAGGTTTATTTTGCACATCAGATGGCATTGACAATACTTCATTTGGAATTCAAAACCGCCTTCTATTCAATAGTAGTTTTGACAACTCCTGGCCCTCGTTTGACAAGCGTTCGTGCTGGTAACATGTGTTCAATTTGTGCACGCTTGGTTACCACATTACCAACAGAAGTCCATCTTTCAAAGCCCTGGCTGCGGACAAGATCGCACTGAACTCGTGTCAGAGTATTCTCTTTGACTGCAGTGGTCGGAGAGGAGCAATGCAAGGCAGGGCCAGATCTTAAGTAAAAGCTCATGTAACTAGGAGTGGGTTCTTACAAGGCCTCGTAGATAAGCATCCGTTTAACATCCCTCTATACTAGATAGACATCCGTGTATCTGGAAGAACTTGGTGCTTGCTATTGACTGGAAAAAATTGCATCACCAAGAACTGAATCCTTTCGGGTCGGGGGTGAGTCATGAGCTTGTCTAGCGGCGTGCTACATGAAGCCTGATCACTTCCACAAGAGGATTTTATTGACTATTCAACGAACGATTAGGCGCTGGAAAGGGAACCGAAGCAGATTGAAAATAAACAAATTTGCAACCCAGCATCTGTACATGTTGCTCAGATAAACCAATTGTTGTCCTCTACGCAATAGCTGCTTTTATCGGAGCGTTCTGAGTAAGAGCTCCCTGATTTAAAGATGTATTCATTTATTTTATATTCGCACTTAAAACGCAAAACGTCTGGAAGGATGCTTCCTCGCAAGTAGTAAATAGTGTTGCAGCGTAATCGGAAACGGAACCTGTTTTCTGCTCAGAGGACTGATATCCACCGCTTTTACACAGAGGCAAGTTCTGCCAGTTCTAAATAGATGGATGGTAAGGCAGACCTGCAGGGTGACGCGAACCGCCTGAACAATGCAAAAGCGTTCAGTGCAATCAGCAACTCCGTCGTGCGTTTTTTTCATTTCAGACCACCTGCGGCCTTTTAGCGCTACGGCACAATTCTCACCGAGACGCAATTTCCTCCAAGGCCGAATGGCCTGAGCGTAATTGCTCCAGCTACAGGAGTGAGCAGCGAAAAAACAGCGGCAGTTGCACCGTTTGCCAATCCGCCGTAGGCGCCACCTGTATAAAAAGGGGATCGCGTCTGAAATATTAATGCGCCGCGGCCAGCCTGCTGTTGTGTCGTCATAATCGTCGTCGCTCTCATTGCCAAGCAATTGCTCGGCCGAGCCAGATTGCCTGGGCGACAAAGCGTCACAATCGCATTTGTTATCGCGCTCGCCACTGGCGCGCATATTAAAGTCCGGTTGTTTGCTGCACTGGACCTTGGTCGCCTCACAGCGCCACTAAAAGCATTAACAATCTCGACCGCGATTGCACCAGTGGAGTTTCACTTTATTCCCACACAGCTGCGACACAAAATCGAAACTACTCCGACGTTGGGATGGTGGGTCTCGTTCTGTTACCTCTGCCCGATTTGTTTTTTAAAACGACAGAAACAACAGCTGCTTATCCCAGCATGAACTATGCGTCGTATGCAAAAGAACACGCTGTCGCAAATCACACTGGAAACCGCACTGCCTTTTATGTTCCAACTTAATTCGTCTTGAAATTGCAAAACGCAGCACTGGTACTTATCCTGTTCTCAAGGCAAATTTTTGAACGCTGATACGCGACTGCAGCTCAGTCTCGCTTCTTCCTGAACAATTATGATGTGAAAACGAACCTGACGGGCGCGAAACCTGCCGGGCCTCCTCCTCCGGTCAAAACGTTGCTAAACCCGTCACCACTTCGTAAATGCTGCAAACAGCAGCTGTTTGTTGAAACGCTGGCAGTCACTAATCCTCTAACTTAAAAAAAGCCGACATTTTCGCTTTTCAAACGACGAGGAGCTAGAATGCTAGATATTCGATCCTGCGCAACTCTTGACAGCTGTCGATGTCTTGCTCGCCACCAATGCGCTGTTGCCGCTGCGCCCCGTCTTCGGTCTTCGCGGCCCACCTTCTCCTTGCCCTGCTCGGCACTCGACTGGACGAGTTCACCAGTCGTTTCCGAGCGATGGCGCGGTACGCTTTGTTCTTCAAAGCGTGGTGAGCGTCCCAGCCGAAGTATCCGCCGACTGAATGACGGAGATGGCTGCCACCTCA
>JGI24021J15306_10005340_pt1 | contig 15256 bp, 8 predicted proteins | sample Ectturendosymbi1_FD_15306 | JGI IMG/M metagenome (IMG submission 15306)
AAAAAATGGCAGATATTGTTATTGTTTATGGCCAAAATGACCCTTAACTTGTTTGACCGCAGACGTTCAGTACATTTTGAAAAATATTAGTTGTTCGGTTGCAACTTGTGACTCTCGCGAACATAAAGAAACACAATGCAAAAAATTATACACAATCCTTGCTAGCTCTTTAAGTGTTAGTGAGCGTAAACCCTTCACTTCTTCAACTCTTTATTTTTGTCAAGGCCGATTCAATTTCGAACCAAGTGACCTCTGGTTACGAGCCATTAAAAAGTTCTTGGAGTTCACCCAAGTTGAACTGCTGACCAAGGCAGTTCTAGTCATAAATGAGGGAATAATGATTCAATATTGTTGTGAGTCCTAGCAAATACTTTCATCACACTTTCACATGATCTGCATGCACATTTTAGTCAAGAGATGAACAAGTTCCTATTACGTTACAATATTTGTTTAACGAATAAACAATTTTCTGTACCTCATGACCCTGGTGCAGAGTTAATTAGTGATTCATTGGAAATGTTTCAATTGTGGTAACCTAATTTCAAGTGATTCATATTTAAAGATAAGTGATTTGATTTTAAACTAATTATGATTTGGTGAACAACGCGCTCAAGAAATTTCGATTCATTAAAAAACTGCACTCGAAGTGGGTTGACACATCTCTCTACAACCGATGAGCGTTGAAACAGCAACTTTGTCGATTTAGAGATGTACCTTTTTTTCTGACGCTGGCAACAGAACGGATGCTTCCCACTCTTTCAAATACTATCTGAGCCACTTCAGGAGTAACGATCGTTGTAGAATCGAGACTGATATCGTCCAGTTCTCTTTCAACTGTGTTCGTAATTAGCCGTTACAAGTTACATGATAGGATTCAATAGATTTCTAGATACTGACAAACGCGAAAACATGGAAGACACTGACAGACATGCAAAGAAGGCGATCAAACAGCCAAACACGCACAAATGTTCCCTCAGACATACAAACACATCATTGCAAACGCATGCTTAAGAAAGTAACTGATTCACTGAAGGAACAGATTTGAGGCGACATTCAAGTTGAATAAACGTTCTTTACCTAGCACTTCTGCGCTTATCTCGCTGGGAGTTCTTTTTTTAATTATCTTTTCAACGAGTCCTTGGTCGATTTCATTTGAGTTGCCCTCATTTTTTTGTTCCAGGTAAAAGTTGCTGAAACACCAAACAATATGTACGCTTATTTACATCTATGCGCCCGGTAGACCGAAAGAAGATCCAAGACTGCGATGGCATTTCGGGGGATTAAACTAACAGGAAAACCACTCGCAATCACATAGAACACCCAAGGAGATCCCTCTACTGATACAAGGTTGCACTATTTTCATAAAGGGATAAGTGAATTTCGATCATTCGCTTGTGGCGACTATCACTGCGACTTGTTAGTCATGGGCGCCATCTACTGTTGTCCATTTATTCACATGAAATATTGATAACGAAACTATGCAGCGAATTAGGTAACCGGCATAAACTTACTTGATCAGTTCGGCGTATTCTCCTTCGTGCGTCATCAGGTCGTCATGTTTGCCTTTCTCGGCGATTCTCCCGTCTTTAAGCATTATGACTTCATCACAATCTTTGAGATACTGCAATTGATGGGTGACGAACAAGACAGTTTTTCCAGCCAGTTCCTTTTTGATGCATTCGAAGAATATGTGCTTTCCAACATGAGCGTCAACGGCGGAGAGAGGATCGTCCAGAAGAATTATATCTCTATCACTGTAAACGGCCCTGCAATGAAAATGATATGCAGAAAATTCGCTTTTTCTTTATTTATACTTAGCGTCGTGAAAATATTTCTAAAATAGGTATTGATGTACATCAAAATCAGCAGCCATTGATAGCTTCATTGAGAGTCTAGCGCTAGCCTCTAGCGCACCCGGTCGACGAGGTGTGATCAGAGACGTGATCTCGAGTCAGTGTGGTCGCTCGCGCGGTTTTCTAAATATTTTGTTGCTCTGAGCGTGATGGAAATCAGCAAAACGTTGATCAGAATTCATTCATTCCTCAAAGTCAGGTTTGACAATGACTGCTCTAACGTGAGATACCCCTCTGCTGCAAAATAAACTTGTCATTACCTTGCCAAGCTCACACGTTGCTTTTGGCCTCCTGAAAGGTTGATTCCTCGCTCTCCGATCTCGGTAAAATCACCGTCAGTTAATATTTCGAAATCGGATTGAAGAGAACACGCTTCCACAACTGTACAACAAGTCAGCTGTCAAACACTAGATTTCCTTCTAAATTACCTAAGTCATGTATCAGTTCCACATGTAATGAATGAAAGAAGTACTCTGCGTTTCAACTATGCACATCAAGACAACATATTTGTACATAAAAGTGACAATAAAACCGACAGAGCAGGCCAGCATCCAGGTTTCAAAATTTGGTGGGGAAATGCATATTTAAAAGAAGATTTTTGTTTGTTTATATGTTTAAATCAAATTTGTCTAGGCACAACAAAATTTGGATGGACGCAAAAAAAATTGAGGTGCACTTCCCCGAATGCCCACACGTGTCTACGTGCCTGCGGCAGAACTGATAAATATTTGAATAAATTGATTAATCAATCAATACATCTTTGTAAGTTGGTGCAATCTTGGAAACAGATGATTGTGTCAATGAATAAAACCATCTTGGAGAAATAATCTCACAGTTAAATTGCCGTAGAAAGAAAGTTTCACCTCTGTTGTATTTTCGTTCATTCCACGACATTCCAAACAATATATTTTCCCTCACAGAATCGTGGAAGATCCAAGCTTGCTGTGGAACGTAAGCCAGTTTGCCGCCAATGCCAAGAGACCCTCTTTTAATTCGAAGCTGACCCAACAGAGCCGAAATCAGTGACGACTTTCCACTTCCAACAGAACCACATATTCCAAGGAGTCTTTGATACCACAATACAAGCGTTAATTTGGTTAAATGACAGATTGCCCAGTTTCAAGTACTTCATAAGATAATTCAAGGTGTTTGACCATAATCTTGTTTCTTTTGCAATGATTTTTCATCATCGGTAGTGTGCTTCAACTTGCGGCATAGAAATATAGAGTGTGCCAAGACCGTATGCTTTCTGACAACATCATTATTATCAAAATAATTTGTAACTAAATTTGTTGAGGAAAAAGATTGAAAAAGTGATAACGTAACGAAAACACATTTTTCCACGAGGCAGTCGGTTATTATGTCGTAGAACCAAAACTGTTGCCCCCTTAATAGACCTACGATGCTTTCTACTGTTTTAACAAAACACCTACTACACAAACATCCGGTATATTGTCTAGTGGGCCTACGGTATCTAATCGAGTCACAGTTTTGTTTTGCTTGTGACGAATAAGATTTGTCAACACAAATGTAGTGAACATTCATTTCGGTCTTCAGTGCAGCAATTGAACAATACCTTCCTTTCGGAACTTCCAAGTTCAACTCGTGAATCACTTCTACATTTTCTTCATATCCTGTTGAGTTTATGCTGTTTTCCTTCGTCATCTTTGATAGTGGTGAGTTCGGCTTTTCCGCAGCGTTGTTTTGGGTGGGCTTAATGTAAAGTTTTGGATGAATATATGTATGTACATATTATATCTACATGGCAATGAATGACCAATAACATTCTACGACCAAAAGAAGTGTTCGAAGATTCGTGTTGTTTCTAATGCAATCAATAAATTTGCGTTCACAACTTGCAGTTCAACGTTTGCTTTTGAATACATACGATTTGACATGATGCAACCTATACGCTTGAGAGACTAATGTAATTCGACCAAAGTCGGATGGAGAATAAGTGTTTGCAACGTTGAAGTAGACCTCTATTACAGTAAGACTGAGTCCTCCTGAAGCGCCTATAGACGTGTCATTGAAGCTTGGTTTGGCTCAATGAAGTCATAAACAACCTGGTTTTGCCTAGTTATGACCGATAAAAATGTAAAGGGAGTGATGCAAAAGCGCCACGAAGGCCATATTTCACACAAATGAACGTCTGATCTGGATCGGCGGTGATGTAAAATTGGTTAATTGGTTCTTTCATCTGTTATGTTCTAAATAGTGATGCCTTCTGATGACTCTTTCTCTATCGCAGTGAGCATACATAATTAAAGCTCATGAGCAATATCCTCAGCGTCTCTTTTTTAGGGCGTGGCAGACTGTTGCGACAAGGCGTCTATGTCCACATTTTTACTTTCAGATATTGCAGTTTGCCACATCATCTGCTGGGAGTAAACGTTGGTATGAATCCTTGTCGATATGCACAGAACTTAGGTCACCTTTTTCAAGGACTCCTTGCTTGTTTGAAAACTACAAGTAGAAATGATCTGGTAATTTTGAACACTTTGCTTTATCAAAGTCCAATTAAAGTTAGCCAAACCTGAGTTTTTTCCACTACATCCCAAGCTCCGGTGAAATTTTCAAACTCAACTGCATTTTCAGTTTTGTTTGGCGATCTGTAATATATTTCCATTTCTTCCATCGTCAGCAAATCATCGATGCGACGAAATGTAACAAAGACCTGTTGTAGCAGAAGCAGACCAATAAGCGTGGGTCAAAGTCGTGTTAGAGAGAGCAATGCAAAAACCACTGACTCAAATAAAATCTTGTGGGTTGATTTGGTAATAATACTGTTTTCAAAACGTTCATCATAATATTGATCAAATCAGAGGTCTTTGACTTCTGCAGTTGTTTCAAAGACTAGTGAAGTTCGGTAAATAATATTATCGCTGTGCACAAACTGCTTCGCAATGAAAGCGATTGCAGATAAACAGCAACAATTTGTTTGCAAAACTTTAGCAAAAAGCTGCCTGCTGCAAACATTTGCGTGTGCGAAAAATTGTACACTTGTTTTTAACATGACGCGACGACGAGGTACACATGAAAACTGTTACTTTTTGAAAGCAGTCCTGTTCATTAATCGGGGTTTGTAGTTCGCTAGGAAGTGCAATCACCTGTTACGTCCATTGTCACGCACAACAACACCGAATAGTCTCACTACAATATGCTTCCAAAGTCAAACAATGAGCAACTTGAACATAATAAGTGGACGCTTTTCAGCAATAACAACGCAGGTAAACACGAAGACAGTGGTGAGAAATCCAGGGTTCCCAACAGGACAAAAGCAGTTAGGTCAGTGTTTCTCAACCTGTGGTTCATGGCCCACTGGTGGGCTATGAAGCAGTTTTCAAGTGGGCCACGGAGTTAGGACAAAATATGTTAGAATAAGTACAGTCATCTAGATTAGATCTTCGACAGAAATTGAAACCTTTCCTACATTATTCTCAAGAACAAATGGCAATGCGATCCTTTCTTGGAAGTTATAGCTCTTTCGTATATTTGTGGTCTCTTTGTTAACTTTCGGTGATTTTTTAACGCTTTGGTGTGTTTATTTCTTGGATATTTACATTTACATGCGGGATCGTGTTGCCACCCTCGAAAATATTGTCTAGTCCTCGATGAAATTACAGTAGTTGCACGCAAACGTCTTTTTTATACAAACTACATTTTTATGGACCAAACAAGCTCAACACATTCAGTGGACACAAGGTTAATTTATGCCGTTTTTTCACTTGTTATTTTCCGAGCAACACAAAATGCAGTGTTTCAATCCTCTCTATCCTATAGGCTAATGGTAAACAGTATGACGTCATACTCTGTACAACAACGTACTTTCACAATACCCTCAACCAACCACATGAAGTAACCCCAGTATAGACACATGTTTTTTTCAATTAAAGCTCACGAGAACCTGTTTTAATTATTAACATCTAAAACTTCAGGCAAGATCTGCATATTGGCAATCTTGCTGGAAACAAGTAAATCTGGGATCCACAGCAAACACACTACAAATTTGATGACTTTGACTCAGCAATGCTCACGTATTTCAAAAACAGTGCTTTTGACAAATCGTTTACTACCAGTAAGATACCGCTGTGCTCTAATGACTTGGGCTCGAGTATATCAGAAATGACTAAATAATTCGTTGTTGCAACACGTTTGACAACTGAAACCCACCGCTAATAAATTGAGCTGATAAATTACATAACGAAATTTTGTAAAGCTACAAAAGCTCTACATTTGCTATAAAACACTACAGAAAAATAGCGTATACTCTAAGACTTTCTCTAAAGAACATTTGACATTGGTACAAAAGTTAGCGGTTTATAACACATGCAATTATGTCCATAAGGCAGCGGGCAAATATATAATTACCCTGGATGAACTGATGACAAATGTTTGCCACCAGCATATTCAACAGCTCACAGTCTATCACAAAGTTTTTTTCATGCCTTCAAGCAAGCCAAATCACCATTTAGTTTTTCGCAATTTAGCCTGTCGTAACATCAGACGCTATATTCAGAATAGAAGTATGAATCAGCTTCTCTTGCGTATTTTAAAAACGCCTGCTACGTTTTATTCACTTAAAGGACAGAAAATAAACTTCCCCTCCAGGGTTCACGAAGGGAAGAGTAAGAATAACTTCAGTGCTATTTAAACGTTGGGGTATGGGTCAACAATATCTGACTCTCTGATATGCCGCAACAGCTTTACTCGCGTTGAAACGTTTTCAGCCATACTGTTCAGATAACCAGAGAAATGAACAATTCCTTCAGTGAAACGTTGTTTCAAACCTAAAGAGTAGATTTTTTGAAGATTGGCTGCATGATAATGAATCTTGTCGGAGGAGAGACAACGCAGTTGGAAGAAAACTTGAAACGTTTTATTGAACACTGCGTGGGCTTGCTTTCTGGGTTCAAGTTCAGCACTCAGTGAATTTGAAATAACTGTAAAGCAGGTATCAACTCGAAACTTGTCACAAGCATTGGAATGTCGATTATCTTCATTTTTTGTAATTTTTGGTACCTTCTTGCAAAAATCTCTTCCGCTTTGGTCCGCGTCTGTCTTTATGCGTGTGATTGTCAGTGAGCATTTTAGTCTCTTCGTTTACATGAACCATAGTCATCTCTCAGCGACTTCACAAAATTATCCAAGCCAGTATGCAAACTTAAGATCGTTGAAATATCATAGCTTTTTCTGCAATGTCTTACTAGCGACATTGAACTGGCACAAAACTCTCTCCCACATATCACACAGTACAAGCTCAAATTTTGTCATCTGTGTGGCTAAACACGAAGCTTAAAAACAAGCCTGACCTGTTTCAGTGTTATCATTCGAAATGTTTTGTAGTGTAGAATTTATATGACGATAGCAGGTTCTCAGTGCACGAACAGCATCGCATCTCGCCGACCATCTCGCATTGGACAATGCTTTAAATTCAACGTTATTTTGACCGAATACGTTCGTGAAAAGCTTGCACCTGTTTAGAGATCGCAAATAAATTGTAGTGTTTCTGCACAACCCCCCAAAAACGACATGGCATTGAAGCAGCATTCCCCAGCAGAAGAGCCAACGAGATTTAATGAATGAGTAGAACATGGAACAAAATATGCATGTGGATTGAGGTTTTTAATTCTGACTTGGACTCCTGAGTACTTACCCGCCATGTTGCTGGTGCCTATCGAAAGGAATCCTTCCCCAGCAAAGAATCAGACACTAAGATCTTACAGAGTATATGTTTCGCCTACTAGGTAGGCATCATCAGCTCTTATTCGTATAGAATCTGCTGGTGTTGTCGTAACTTTGTCTGCGGCAGTTTTGAATTGAAATTTTCAAGTCTTTCAGGATATTGATGACATTGTTTGTCAAATGTTCTGCGTCATGTCCCTCCAATAGAATATATATCAGAAACCGTTCAACAGGAACTCCTCAGATGGGTAAATGTCTGGTGTGCAGTTCACGATACTATAGTAGTTCGCTGATATAACTTCAGCAACGGGTTCGCTAAAAAGTGACTGTTTGGTGCGCGTTGGATCGTAATTACATCATCGGACCATGCTGACCCGAGGATGCTGACAGATGTCCGGTAACTGTGAACACAAGGGATACGTTGAATTAGTGAGAAAGAAGTTCATCCCAGCACCGAGGTGGAAGCGAGTCTTGGACGCTGGAGCAACACCGCATTGTTCCAACGCTTTGCTCGAATAACTTTACCTTGGTGCAGAGCACCCTTGGTCTGCACATTCTCAAATCTATCCCGTTTAGACGATTTTCTGTGGGTATACCGAAAAGACAGGGTCTATGGAACAATCCCAAATCTATTGATATGCTCGTGAATACCATACTAGAATTACACTTAGAGCTAAATCGGGTGTCACAAATTATATTAAAATTAGCGGATTTGCGAAAACCAGAAATTGAACTAAAATTCGAATTTGAATTACATTTACTCAAATCATTTGAAGCAAGTTTAATCCAAGTTCAATCCATGCCCAAAACCCGGATTCATTCTGATAAACATGAGAATAGCAAAGATCGAACACCAAGATTGGCGATGACTACAGTGATTCCTGCGTGTGAATGCATAGGCAATGTGATGTAATAAAAATCATTGATAAGGGCCACATAGTTTGTACTGCAGCTGTGAATGAGAAAATATTTTGATCGAGTTTTTACTGTCTTCGCTGCTCAGCTCAAGTGATAGGAAAGCGGCATGGAACATGTAAATTGTGACCAATCTGTTGGACTTTCCTTGCACGTGGGTTCATTCTCGTTTCATCTTCAAAATGCCGTTGGAGAAACTAGAATTTTTGGCAAAACCGGAAATTAGATTAGAAGTAAAATTGGGGCATTGAAGCTTTCAATAAATTGTATATTAGAATTAGGATTACACTATTTCGCTCTAATTCATCGAATTAGAAAACTAGAATTGTCTACTTGTCCAAGTCTGGTCTGTAACACAGGCCTATGAAAAAAATAGCAAAGTATTCCTTTCAATACAAAATGCTGCTTCATGAAAAAAGGATGCACCTTTTTTGACAACCTTGCAAACTGTGTAGTTATGCCTCTGCGCAGTTCCGTAATTTTTGAGTCAGTAATGAGTCGTCACCGAAAAGAGTTGCGATGGCCCCTCAAAGCGCGAGGATCTATGCCACGGCCTATGCGTAAATCCGTCAATTTTATGCAGCTACACGAGACCATTTTATGACTTAAACATCTTGTTCCTACAGCAGTCTGGGAATTAATACAGCCCAATGTTTTTTAAAGCAAGCCACTGTAGCGTTTACGCACTTGTGTTGGAGATTGGATGAAGATTGTTTGCTGCGTCGCAGATATCTTCAAAGATCACAAAGAGCACTGGCTATGGTGGTCCGTTTGGACCATGTAAAACGTTTGTTATATTTGAAACAAGTCACTGCAAGAATAGTTTCTTTAAAAAAAAAATTCTTTAAAAAATGTATCAGAAAATTTGTTCAAGAAAAAGAAAAAAATTTTTTTAATTGGCGATTTCTTTGAAAAAGAGTGTTCATGAAAAATGAAAATGCAACATATGAATTTGCAGCATGGCTCTTTCGCAAAATTCAGTGGGAAAAACAAAAAATATTTTTTGAAAAAAGTTTTCTGAAATGTTTTTGTTTTTTGTGAAAAAAATTTTGCAGTAATTTTTTCGAAACATGTTGCAGGTACCCGAGTAGAAAATTTTTTAATTGGGCTGCAAAATGTGTTAAACACATTTTATTTTGTATTTCGAAAGGAATATCTGATCAAATTTCTATTGCAATGTAACTCAGCGTTTTTGCATCTGAGTTGGAACATGCTTTTAGTAATGCTAATTGCCGAGTTTTAGCTTGTCTGGTATTATACGGATGAACATCTGTGCCGAGTTTAAAATAATTGTTAAATGTAGCGGGTAGCTGATATTTATTCTTTTTGCACCATAATTCCTTACTTCAAGACTGTGCAGATCTTTTGGTTGCAGAATTCTCTACGTTGTATAAATGCTAGTATCTTTACGAGCCGCAGTTTCATGTGCTGAAACATCTCATTGCGCGATTTGAAGCAACTGATATTGACTGTAGATGACATGAAACTGCTCTTCACCAGACAATAATTCTGTATTGATCAATATGCAGAGTAAGTTTTCGACGAGTTTATATCCATCACCGATTTATTGGGCTTTTATTGCGTAAGTAAGAGCTGTGTGGTTCCTGTTTGTTTGTTTCATTGAAAAGTTAAAATGCAGGGTCTTTTGTCCTCCTTGAAAACCGCCACACAATTTCTAATATTTTTAAAAGCACACATACCTCGGCAACAGCTTTCACAGATTGAGGTAGAACGGCGATGATGAATCTCATGGAGGTGAAAACCGCCATGATAGTGAACGCCTGAAAAAGAGTTGTGCTACATTTTGCAACAGAATTTATAACATGCGATTTGAGCAAATGCCATTTGATTGCTTGCTATTAATCTACAGTGATTTTGCTACGACGTAACAACAAAGGAACAGCACTGATATCATGATTTTCTTAATCCAGATTTTTCACAGAGGAACGTTCGCTTTTGGTAGTGAGTTTGTCAATGATTTTGCTGTAAGCACATCGTAGGAAGTCGAATTTCAGTTTTACACCCACATGAGGGAAAAAGAAGTTGCAATTTTATTTCGTTCAAAATCTGAAGTGCTTATTTTGTCTTCCCTTGTTAACCTGAGAATGACTAAGTTTAGTGTAACTCGCAAGTAGATGAACCACAAATCCCTGAGTGGATTTCTACTCGAGCCTTCTCATATTCAGATATTCAAGTTTGCGGCCTTAACGAGCAGCAAACGCCCATGGCCGCGAAAAGCCACGTTGAATGGTTTGATCACCTGTAAAATACATCTCGCACAATTTAAGAGATTAGTAGTTTTGAGCGTTTCTGATCGCAGTGTCATAATACTACATGGTTGGCCACGTAGTATGCATTTTGGGTAGTACGTGGATGCATTTTGTTATTGTAGCTGGATACTCCCATAGACACAAACAATTTTTGAGCTGCCAGACTTTTACACTCCTCTTTACATATTCTTCGAGCTCAGCAATGAAAAAAGAAAATTTACTGGTACAAATGTATGTGTGGCGTGATTCATCGGATTTGCATTTACTGACTCGAGTGAACTGTCAAAAAAGAGATGGTTACATTCCGAATGACTTGCTAAGGGAATTACGCAAGGATATTTCTTGAATTCTTTCGAAACATCCCGTGTATTCTGCTGCCAAAACCAGGTAGTGTGAATTTTTTTTAGTTTAGCCGAACGAAACCGCGGAGGTGCGACACAAACTATAGTGTCTGATGAAGTGCGATCATTAACCACTAGGTCTAACATTTTACGACTTACCGTCTCTATTTTTGGCCAATCACTGTTGTAGTATACTTGTACAAAGCAGTATAAAACTATAAACCAGTGTTGTACATCACAGGCAACTTTTACAATCGATTCACTCAGCGACGTAAGCAAACTTTGTTTAGAGAAAGTCTGCGATGACGTTCGTTTCTACACCGCAAACACTCCTATGGTATAATCATACGCCCAAAGCTAATTTCATTCCAACCTTCGACGCATCAAGTGGCTTCCCAAGAAGTGTGTGCACGGTGAAGGTGAGAACTGTTGAGAAGACGGGAACGATCGGCACCAGCGACACTTGTATGCTTTGAATGAAACCAGCTTTGCTCAGAACTCGACGTTCATGCTGACGAATGATCGCTTCAATAAAACAAAAACCGTTGTTAAAAAGGATTCGGCGAAATCAAGTGAAAAGAAAAGTACTAGAAAGGGTTATCGTGTAGGAAAGACGGATTAACTTTGCAGTTGAAGTATGTAAAAAAATAATCGACCGGCTGATCGTTGTTCGATGTTGTTTCTTTTGTGTATCAAAAAGCGCAACTGCAGAAAAAAACAGCGCTGGAAAAGTTTCGCACAATGAATACTTTTATGAATGGAAACACAAACCATGAATAGAAAACCTAGCGATGAATACAATGCAAGCGAAAGTTTTATTCAAAACAAAATGTTCAAAAATAATTATGGAACTCGTAACTTGTCCGGTGATTCAAATTAGCAGTTTAGGTGTGATTTACCAACCTATTGCTTTTGCAAAGCTTTTTTCCCACGCGTACATCTTGATGAGTTTGACACAGGTCAGGATTTCATTCATCATTCTTACCCTCTTGTCAGTTATTCTGACGCATTTCCGTCGAAATTGAGCCATGAGTTTTCCCATCATCATCTGCAAATAGGGTATGGGACACTTTGTTACTTTTCACAGGATGTCATGAAATGTCAAGATGTCAAGAAATGTCGCATTTCCATGTCAAGAAATGTGTGAGTTTGTTTTTATTTACAATTATTGCCATTATGTTTCGGTTTGAAATAATAGTGAACTTGAAACCAGTGGTGTGTGCTAAGAAGTGGGGGAACGCATAACCATACTAAGGATGTCGTAATTGTATATTACATCAAATGTGCATATTTATTTCGCTTGAACGCCTTGCAAAATTTCTACATTTCTACCACAATCCTGTTGTTTACATTAAGCCTCGTGTATGCTTATAGCGGGGCAACTACGTTGTGGGTGGGGGCAGTTCGGGCAGGATAGTTTTTTCATTTCACAGTGGCAGAGACTCTGGTTAGTTTTTCTGAGAGGGTTGTCTGTAACCCATCCACCTCTGATAAAATTGTAACTTTATGTAGGGTTAAAGTTGGTTCGTCAAGGATTTCTCTCCTTGTGAGTAGTTTATTCTTTCAGGAGTCTTGCCTGAAAAGAGCAGTTTATTCTTTCAGGAGTGTTTGCCTGTTTTTATGAACACAACCTTTTTGTCTAGGGTGCGTTGGATATCGTCGTTTTGAGAGGTATATTTACGTCCATGTCATCGATCTGTTGATGCATAGTTTTATATGCAGCTTTTCGTTTTAGATGCGATGTGTCAGTAGCGCTCATATTGAGAGCCGAGCCCGTCGTGCACTAGATCGACAGAGATAATGCTCATGGAGGATCGAAGTTGAGCTGATCGTCAATTTTTGTAGCGAGTGCACTGTGCTGCCGTGCGAGAGCACAGTATTCTGAAACAGATAAGCAAGCAGGCTACTTGATGCTCTAAAACCCATTTGGCTTGCACCCCACATAGGCATAAGCTTATGAAATAGGGCGGTTTGCGTTTTCAATTTTTTTAGATGTTGCAGGGGTGTTGTTTGTAAAATAGACTGTTGTCTATTGTAGCACCTTTATTTTGTGGTGGGGCTAGGATGGGAGAGATTTTTCATCTGTCTTTACGCTTATAGTGAGATGTGCCCGGTGGCTTTCGAGGTGACGTGCTGTGTTTTTTATGGCATTTCATTGTAAGTAGCACCATGTGAAGAACCTATTGAAGTTTATCGTCGGACAGTTCTGTTCTACTTCTTTCAATTGTTTTGACAATTTGACTGGAGCAAAAGTGCCCAGTCATCAGCACAGCAGAATTTTAGGGATCTTGTATATTGTATGCAACTCAAATACTGTAGATGTTGAACAACGTTGGCGCGATCTTCAGGCCTTGTGGCCCGCAGTTCTTGTCTTGCTTTTGTCATCGCCCAAGTTAGCATTGAAATTTCGTACACCTGCTATTTCTGGCAAGATGCATAAGTTTTTGTTTGCACTTGATATATCGTTACAAGTTTAAAAGGTGAGTCTTGCCCACAGACAGTCTCATACGTGGGAAAAAGATTGCTGAAGACTGCTCCAGTTTTATGTTTAACCTAGTCAACGAGCGTGTCACTGTGGGAAGCTACAGCATCACTCTTTGGTTTTGCAGACGATTTCGTACTGATAGCAACTTCTAAACAGTGTTTTCATCATGCACTTGATCGGTTGTCTGCTGGGTGCGACCCAGCCGGAATGAAAATCAGCAATACAAAACAGAGGTATATGCCCGTCCAGAAACCCGAGCCAGTAGTGCAGAAGCTGCAAAACATTGCAGCAAGTCGAGAAGTGCAAGAACCTTGGGGCGGTATTCACGAATGGCCGATGATGGAAAAAGGAGATTGATACAGAGATTCGCAAAGCAAACGCAGTTCTGCGTGAGCTTTATCATATGGTGACAAAAGGGGAGCTTGCATACACCGCATACTGTTAGTTTTTAAATCGGTCTTTGTTCCGATCCTCACCTATGGTCATGAACCATTGCTAATGGCTCAAAGTATACCATTCCAAGCACAAGCGACAAAGATTTATTCTTGCGAATTGCTCACGGTACATTCGCGACAAAGTGCGCAGCTAAGAAATTCGTAAAGCCTTGAATGTCGAGCCACTTCTCTGAATCGAGAGATCACATCCACGTTGATTCGGTCATGCGTATCCAGAATGTCCCAGGAAGTTTGGCGAGGCAATTCCCGCTGGCTACACCGAAGGGAACGCAGCCCAGGGACCGTCCAGTCCAAGGACTAAAGTAAGTCGAGGGACTACATCTCCCACCTTACTTGGTCCGATTTGTTTTGGAGCCAGTATATCAGAGATTGTTTTTGACCGTGCGATATGTCGATTCCTCCTAGGGGTGCTGTCCCCGCAACCTCCCCAAAGGAAAAATCGAGTATGAACATGAACGAATGAATGACTTAAATCCAGTTTCGAGGTGGTTGGTTATTGCCAAAACTTGTTCAGTAGCGTTGCATTGTTTTCAAAATCCTGTTTGTCCCAGGAAAGTCTCTGGGATTGGATTCCATCTTCCCAGAGTTTATACTCCACGCCGCGTCGGCTCTCAAATCTTGGTTTTGCGACTTTCTCACTTCCTGCATGCGCCAACTCAAAATTGCAAAGATCTGGTGAAGAGCACTAATAGTTGCGATCCCTAAGCCAGAAAAACCACTGGGGGACCCAAAGAGCTATCTCCCCATATCTCTGCTGTGTGTCTCCTTCGAAATCCTCGAGAGACTCATCTATGCTCGTGTCGAATCAATCATCGACCCATTGATCCCATGGTAGCAGGCGGGCTGCCGACACGGGAGGTCGGCCGATGACCAGGTCACCCTAGTGACACAGGATATCGAGGATAGCCTTTCGGCTAAGAAGAAGACCGGAGCTGTGTTTGTCTACCTCACAGCAGCCTACGACACCGTATGGCATCGTGGCCTCACCTGCAAGTTGCTGCGATTGCTGCCTGATAGACACATGGTCCACATGATCATGGAGATGGTTGGCAATCGCAGCTTCACCCTCACCACCGGAAACAGCAAAAGAAGTAGGTTACGACGCCGCAAGAACGGCGTCCCACAGGGATCTGTCCTGGCTCCCCTTCTCTCCAACCACCGTCTCCAGAAAGTATGCATATGCTGACGATCTAGCAATCATGCATGCTGATGGAGACTGGCAGGCAGTGGAAGGGGTGCTGACCAAGGACAT
>JGI24021J15306_10005344_pt1 | contig 15249 bp, 10 predicted proteins | sample Ectturendosymbi1_FD_15306 | JGI IMG/M metagenome (IMG submission 15306)
TTTGGACATTTCACTGTATTTCGCACCAGGAGGCATTGTGTTGCAAATCCTTAAAATTGGATCACGTCATGCAAGTGGTTGCCCGAACAGTTAATTTCATCCGAACCATCACCGTCAGTTTGACAGCCTTCTCAGTAATGAGGCGTTTTTTTTATTTACGTGGGGAAATTGAAAACTTTATGTGCTAATAATCATTTTCCGATAAGCTTGAACTTTTTGCATTAAAGTTATGAAAACAGTTGGAAGTTGTCAATACTTATAAGGGTGTTACGGGTGTTATGCAGTGATTTGTTATCCAGGGTGTTATGCAGTGATTACATTGGTCCGGCCCGCTTGAGATTAAATTTGCGTGAATTGGCCCCTGAACTGTAACGAGTTTGACACCCCTGTTCTATGCTATAGGCTGACGGTAAACAGCATGAAGGCAAGTTTTGCACAGCAAAGTATTGTGGCAACACCCTCAGATAACCATATGAAGTAGCTCAATGTAGACACGTTCTTCCACGTAAAACTCACGAGAAACTGTTCTAGTTTTTTAACTAACATACAGAGATTCAGCCAGCAACCTCTGTTTGCGGGCAATCTAGTTGGCAACAACCAAACCTAACATCCAATACTGGCAATATTGCTTTTTATCGAAGTTCTGCAGCGTCTGGCGGTCTTGCGGTGTTGCAAGCTTTTTAACAGTGGAATATTGTACATTAAGTAAGTAGGCTACTGTTCTTTCTTTTCATTCTTTGCTTGTCACCATAGGGGTAGCCAGGGGGGCAAGGGGGCCTTGGCCCTGCAATTTTCTAGCATATCTTGTCATTTTGTGGTTTGGCAGGGAGTGTCCCGAACAAAATATTGTTGCTCCCTAAAAGCCATAGTATTTGGCTCTCAAAAATTTTGTACTGGCTACGCTACTGCTTGCAACCACTGTCATACAGACGACCTGTATATATCTCGTGCCATGTTCCTCATTACCAAGTCTTTCACATGACACTTTCTTACTTAATATTCAATCTTCCAGTGACTAATAAGTCGCAACAACGCAAGACCGCCAGACACTGCAAAACTCCGACGAAAAGCAGTATGATCATTCTTATATTGCGTAGCAAACAAGATTATCGTGTTGCTACTGTACTGATAAGAGTCTAGACGCTCGCATTTTCTCTCGTTTCAAAGTAAATTGTTAAGTTATACGAATGGGCGTAACGAGGAGGTGCAAGGGGAGCATAATTCCCCGGGCGCCGAATCAGTACCTCGAAGGGCACCGAAAAGTCCCAACAATGTTACAAGTACTTTCTTCAATACAGTACATTTGCTGCCGAAAGACCTCAGGTTAGAACTTGGAGGCGCCAAACTTGCTTCTTGCCCCGGGCGCCATCTAACCTCGTTACGCCCCTGATTACACCGTTGTGCAGTTTCGGAAATTTTTAGTTAATAATGAGCCGTCATAGGAAGGAGTTGCGCGGGGCCCCACAAGCGCGGGGCCCTAGGCCATGGCCTATTTGGCCTATGCGTAAACCCGTCACTGGTCCAGGGGTCTCCAAACTACGGCCCGCGGGTCAAATCCGGCCCGCGAAACCATTTCATCCGCCCGCGAAGCCATTTTATGAATAATGAAAAAATAATATATTTATTGATTTGGTAGAATGTAACATATCCCGAAACAATCACATTACGTAAGATGTCCGGCTCTCAAACTGTTATGTACTGACATATGTGGCCCTCTGACGAAAAAATTTGGAGATCCCTGCTCTAGTTTATTACCTCCAACATGTAGACCAGGGGTGTACAACATTTTCGCTATTGCCGTCCGCTTTACGTTTACTTTTATGTATTACGGCCGCCAGTAAATTCAAGATATTTTTTAATTTTTTCCATTGCTTGTCTTCTGCTTACGCACACTGAGCCTATCTTACTCAGTCCCGTCGCCACAGGGGAGGGACTTTGGTGTGGGCTTTGCCCCCCCAAAAACTCCAAACCTCCCCAAACGGAAACATCATCTACTATAAATCAGTGAATGTCATAGACGCAATCACAGACACATGAGCACAAAAAATGGTTAGCCATACAGCTGCGCATTACATAATAGGTGTTTGCTCATGACCAACATGGAGAGGGTCAAAACAGTTTTGCAGCACCACAACAACTGTATTGTCATTCATAAGAGAACAAAAATTGTTAGTCATACAGTAGCGCAATACAGAATAGGTGTTTGCATATGACCATCATTGAGAGAAGCTAAACACCTTAACAGCGGCACTTATAAAATAGACAAAGTAGTTTTAATTAATGCCCAGCCTGTTTTAATTGATGTAGTTTCAATTAACTAAGTTTTAGATAATGCGCATAACTCATATTTTGAATTATATGTTCACGGCCGCATGAAAGCTTATCGAAGGCCACATGCGGTCGTACAGACACAGGTTGTGCACACCTGATGTAGACGACGTGTGCAAGCCAAACGTGTAAAAAGTTAATATATATACAGTAACTAGTAAAACACCAACCGTCAAATCTTGCTTTAAATTAAGTGAAGATAATTGGCTGTCAGCCTCATGCTAAACATCTTGCAAAACATTTGAAACCTTAATCATAAAAATTTACACGACTTTTTGCGCCGCTGAGCACTCCCATCCGATTTATTTTTTTCTGTTAGCCGTTTACCTCAAAATGTGATGTTAGAATGTCTTCATTTCTCTACCACTGACGGATAACGATTAGAGTGAATGAATTAATAGTTGGGGACAGGGTTTTTATCAATTTTTGAGAGACCTTTCAGGTCTTTTAAAGTGTTTTGCTCCTCACAGTGATTGATTGTGCACTAGGGCTCTCACAAATGCAACTCAAAAAATCCCTAGAACAGTACCAAAAATCCCTAGATCTGTGGTGGTGCAGCATAAAATCGGAGTGGCAATGATAAATGTTAAAAATAGAACCAAATATGATTTACTTGCGAAATAAACTGAAATAGTTGGTTTCATACATTTTCATACTTTTCCAAAAATCCCTAAAAAATTCCTTAAAAAGGGTGAGAAGTTCCAATCTAGGGACAAAATCCTTTAAAATGGGAGCACTGTTGTGCACGAATACCTACTCTGTAATGCGGTATGACTAACAATTTTTGTGCTCTCGTGTTATTCGATTACCCTTGTGATATGGACCAGGAGTCTATGGCAAATACATAAAATGAAATAAAAAATGTGCATGTTCGTAATGGCCTGCAAGTACAGGAAATAGGATATCTATTGAAAAAAACGCTTTGCTTCAATTAATTTGCACAAGGTGTGAGCTCCGACTCATTGGCGATGTCGTGCGTGATACGCCACCTTTGTCCGCCATCTTGTCTTAGAAGCTGCTCGTTCGGTAGTCGGTGCAGAAGCATGCTCGTTTCACTGGCGTAGCCAGCCCAAAATTTTGGAGGGGCAAAACATTTTGGGGAGACAAAATGTTTGATTTTAGGCTGGCAACAGTATTTTGTTCGGGATACCGCCTTTCAAAGCACAAAATGACTAGGTATTCTAAAAATGTTGGGGGTCCATGGTCCCCTGTTCACCCCTGACTACGCCTATAGCTCGTTTCCTTTATTATTTATTTTATGTATCTTTATTGTAGGTAATGTGGCCGAAAAAAACAGTTATACTTTGCGTTTTCGTCTAATTTCTCTTTTCACGTATTCACAAGTTTATTTGAAACCGTAACTGTGCTGTGTGATTGCTGACTGCGGATAGGCGTTGCGCGAAGGGTAAAACTAAATCTCTGTAGCCACGCCAAGCTTGATGCCCATTTTGCTACAAAAATTCCTACGCCAATCATGCAAATGTTTCGAGAAATTCTATAAGGATAACAAGCAACGAATGTTCAAATGTAACCGTGAGTCGATGATTAATTTTGTATCTGGCAAATCAAAGTTAAAAACAGAAAGTAAATGTTCAGGTATGTTATCAATCAGGACCACAATTACAGTGAACGGAAGGCTGATAATGATGTAGTCCAGGGTGGGCCAACTGCAGGCCAGCTGGCCACATGCTATCCGCGGACAGAATATTCAAGGCCCGTGAGCTTTCTCTCTATTGATTGTTGTGTGTGTGTTACAGTAGATGATTTTACTGTAATTAGGACAAGCATAACATCTTTTTAAAAATGTATAATGTTAACGGCGTAAGGCAAGCTAGACTGTAGAGAGCTTCTGGAAATTAGTCAGCAAAGATAGGTTTCACAAACTGAAAGATTTCGCACTAAAAGTGCACTCGATGTTTGGAAGCACATACGTGTGTGAAAGAACATTTTCTACCATGAAGCAAGTTAAATCTAAAAACAGGAATCGAAATGCACACGAAATATTGGGCAATGATCTCCGACTTGCTACCACTAACATATTGGTATTAATATAGGAATGATAGTGTCAGAAGCCTCGACCACAAACATCCCACTAGTAGAGAATTGAAATAATGTGCTGTTGTGTAATAATTTCAATGACGCACTCACTTATCTTCACTTTTTAGTTTTAAATCTTGTGAATCTGTTGTTTCATACATCATATTTTTGGAAGTGGCCTGCAAATTATCTCGTTTTTGCAAAATTGACCGTAGGTCAAAAGTAATTGGAGCACGCTAATATGGTCAGTCTACTCGGATTAGTAATGCGCTATTTTTTGCTTTAAGTTCATTTTAATTATAACCTGTTTCTGAAAACTCGACCGAATTTCTGAAGTGTTTGAAACATAATGCCTACTATTCTTGGAGGCTGGTATGTCTCTGTGGAAAAACAAAATGGCGTTTTATGATGGCCTTAATTGACGTTTTTTCACCCAATCCAATTTTCTTCTTAGATCTTGAGATATGGCAAACATGGGATTCGTATCGATCGGAGGCAGCTGTGAAGCCACCAGAAGTGACGAAAGCGAGTGCCATTTCAATTGATGTGAGCGTCAAATAAGATTCATTGATTTCCGCGATAGCACGTCTCATTCCACAAAGCGACATACTCGCGAATAAGTCATTCCCTTCCTCATGAAAATGGGAAACACGTTGTGTTTAAAAAATATTGTAATATAATTGTATTGAATATATGTTTTTGAGGCGTCAGTCAGCTTCTACGCCCGGCCCGTTGCTGCGAATCATATCTTGATTTGCTCTATTACCGACAATGGCACAGCATTTGAAAATGCCTTTATTTTGATGTACACACTCATCAGCTTTCTTCAGAAAGCAGTATATAATTTCCGGGATACTGTAGACCACAGTCGTGTGGTCTAAGAACTGCGCTGACGACTCGACGTCTTTGTTTTAAAACCGTGTTTGTTTATTTCAGTCTTGTTGAACTTTCATCAGTTATTTTTTAATCTGAGAATTTTCATTGCATAAAGAAGTTGACCACTTTCGAAATACCATTTTTGTAGGTTCAAGTGCATGAAAACTGTTTTAAAAAATGCGAACTAAAAACAAGAGAAAACAGCAAACTCGTTTTGTTTCTGAGTTTTATTGCAATTGCGTAACTGTGAAGGTTTCTTTTTCATCATCGTCAGACAGCCAGAACGCATTTGAATGACCGCTAGTGCATTTTATTATACATTCATCAAGCTGTTAGCTCAGAACAAAGCAAAACTGTACTGAAAGCACTCTTTTTGTTCTGTTTGAATTACCTTTGTTGCTCTTCTGTTCAGAAAATGACGTTTTGTGCAAACACAGAATCTACATAAACGCTCGGCTGTTTCGACAGTTATTGCTTTATAAATCGAAACACTTGTTTTTTTATGTACTGCAATACATCATAAATAAGTTTGGCTTGTTTATACTTAATGCCGAAACCCTCTTTTCCAATAGAAATATCCAAATCATTGGGATCAATTTACTTACCATGGTATTTACTGCAAGATTTGTGCGAAACAAACCGGACGAGTAAGTTCTTGAAAGCTAGAAAAACTTCATAATGGTACACTTATTGGATAATTTCCCTACAATGACAAATTCGCAACAAAACGTCAACAAGAAATGCGCTCTCACAAAATCCACATATAGAAACGCAATTTTTATTCAGCGTCAGTGGTCGCAAGCAATGAATGATTGGTCTGAAGTACGTGAACATGCAGTCCTTAAACTGATGGCAGCATCTACAATTTCACAGCAAGTTAAAGATGCTTGAAACTGGCTGCAGGTTAAACTATCCAGAAGTTCTTTATCTTGAAGATTTCCTGCATCGCCAATCAATTCACAAGAAATGTCAGTTACCAGGGAATTTTTACAAAAGACTTCTTGGTTGTTTTTTTCTTCTACGTCGTTACAAGCAGTAGTGCACAATGAATTTGCACTTTCACAAGGAGTTTCCAGGACTTCTAAGATTTTTGATGCGCTTTTCTCCTCTTTTGTAAAATGAACTTCAGCAGAAGCAACAGCAGATGTTCCTAAGAGGCGTTGGTTGTTGCGCTGTTTCTCCACTATTGCCTCCAAAGCTTTTATGTATTCTATAGCGGAGCGCAGGGTTTCGACCTGTTTATGCAAATAAATGCAGTTTTAACACTTTTAAGTTTATTTGCACACATTTGAAATTTTTGCGGTAGCGCTGAATCAGTTATCGATTTGAATGAAGTTGTGCCAATGCTAAAAAAGTCACTTTAGTTTATCATGTACAAAAAATATTCAGCTGTAAATGACAGAAAATGGACTCTTCAACAGGGCCAGCGCTAGGTGGTTGGGGGCCCCCCGGTCCGGAGCCTGGAAATTGGGGTCTCCAATATGTGAAGAAAAACATCGATTTATTTAAACAAATGCTTATACAAACATATTTCTACCTACAGCATCAACACAACATTTAAAGCAGACACACTTAAGCATGTGCTATATTTCAAGCTAGGAAATGATTTTTTCCAAATTTTCAAAAATGCAAATGTTTTTGTCAACTCAGTCATATCTAATGTTTTTGCAGTTTCACTTCCATTAAATATCATTGCCAGATTTGTTAGTCTTTTATCAGTCAAAGTTGATATGTGAAACGTTTTGATTAGCTTCAACTTGCCGAAGTTCCGTTCAGCAGTAGGCTATTGCGTAAAGCAGTGATCGGCGAAGTTTCCTTATGATGGCCCCAAGCTCCTTTTCCATGGGCGTCCTCAGAAATTTTTCCAGGGGAGCAACGTCAACATTTTGCTTATCCTTTTTAAGTCGTTGACAATGCAGTGCAAACGGACGTTCACAAAGCGCTTTACCCTTTCTAGACCAAAATGAAAATGCTGTATTTTACGGCAATAGTCACAAAAATGCACTTCGTTGGCAGCAGTAGCCAGGTATATTGCGATAAGTTACAAAATGGACTATGTGCAGATATTTCAAGCAGGTCATTTCTTTAAAAAGAAGCAAATTGCCATGGTGTTTAACCAAACCAAAATTATTACTTTATTTTACCTAGAAAGACTTGCCAGCATCACTTTGAAACAAGAGCTGCAAACGTTCAGGCCCGTAACCAGCTTGGAACACCAGCGGGGCGAAGAGTTTTCTGTGAGGGGCCCAAATTTTTTAAACTATGTCCAATAGTTTTCAACTATGTCCAACATATTTTTCCAGTGGGGCGAAAAGTTTTGCAGGGAGAGATTCGCCCACTTTGTGACCCCTGGTTACGGGCTTGCAAACGTCTAAGATCCCGTCCAAAGTAATCAAATACCCTTTCAATAAATCCTTGCTTGTCTTTACTGACCTTTTCACGGCGAACGCTCATCCACAAAAACCGGACAAGCATTCCGTCACACTACCAATGGATTTATTTTTCAAACTTAAAATATGCTTCTTTTTACATAGTAGGTCATGTTTTTGTTAAGGAAAATGTTAGGTACCCGGTATGGACTTGTAGGGACGAGATTTTCGCTGATTCTAGGAATCGGATGATAATTTTCTCTGATTCTAGGGACCCGATTTTCAATTCTAGGGACCTGAATCCGGTCCCTAAAACACTTTAAAAAACCTGCCATAGCTGTAGGCTATAAACGTACGTGTCTATTCGCTATCAGAACTCACTGTTTCCCTGCATTACCTGCGTTCAACACTCGTTGCGGCGCAACGCCCACTATACTACAGGGTTGCCAGATGCTTGACAAAAAATTTAGCAAGTGTTTGCAAGTCAAATTTATGGCAAATTTTTGGCAAAACATTTTTGACAGTGGCAATGTTTTTGGCAATATTAATTTTTCGATATTTATTTTTTTTTCAATTTACATTTTATCTATACGTTTCAATTTTTTAAGTTTGACAGTTAAAAATGATTTGTTTTAATGGGAATCAAGATGGTGTGAAACGATTCCTTTTGATTCATAGTGAAAAACTGGATGTAATGTTTCAGTTTAATGATTAGGCCTGCTTACAAAGTCATTGCATTAAATTAGACCTGCACGACTCGGAAAGTTCAAAGTGCCAAATTGATCAACATAAATTTGCCACGCGCCGCAGAAGTCTAATCTGTGTTATTTCGTTGTAGTTTGGAAAAATTTCTGAAACGACAATTAATTATCTGAAGAACAGGTTTTTGCAAAATTATCTGCCATCGAGAAAGCTCTCGCAGACCACAAAAAAGCTCCCAAGTCCGCATATGGCCTGCGCGCCCAGGGACGCCGGAGACCGTGAGAATGACGGGGGCCAATCCTTCCTGGCCTTTTATAAGAGGTGAAATGGGGGCAGAGGTGCCTTTTAGTAGCAGTATCATTGCTTTGGTAAACTATGTACGGAGTTGCTGTAGATTTTTATGACAAATAAAACAACCACAATAATCGAAAACATTGTTTTATTCGACGTTTCGGCTTATGCGTAAGCCATCATCATACTGATGATGATCCTGCAAAGATCCTGCAAGACTTGAAACATAGTGACACTGACAGCAAGTCAACTTTAAAATAAATACGCGGCTAAGATTAGTTGTGAATGAAATGTAACGCTAACAGCCAATCTTCAAGCAACGATCGTGTTCACCCTGACAAGCTAAATGCAAAAACCGGGTCCCATTTAGCATATATTTCGGTATTCAGTACTCTTTTGTTTTTCAGAAGGTTGTTGTTTTTCTGCGTTTTTCAGAAGTTTTTTGAACTGTTTTCCAGCGATTTCGGGTTTTGGTATATAGAAATCCACATTCGGATACATTTTCATTTCTCAACTTTTTTCTGAGTTTGACGAGTGGCTCCCTTCGGTGGACAGTGGACCCCTTCAGCTACGTTTTCCACCTTAGCTAAAACCTCTAGTTACGCCACTGGTCTACAACTCAATTTTCCTGAATAACTTCTAACTAGGTTATACTAAAATGCTTACAATCAACGTGGAATCAGCAAACGTTACCTGCACAACTGCCAGCTTACCAAGACAAATGCTAACAACGAAGCTATCCACAATACATTTCGTAATGGTTGGCTTTAAGAAGCTATCGGTGGTGTGAAGTTCAATTTCTTTGACATATTATTTAAATATGAATATTGAAAGGGGAATTGTGTGAAATCAGTTCTTGGTCAGTTCAGTTCTGGTGTGTCTATATGCCGTAACAAAGGTACTCAGTCAGATATTGGGGCCCCTTTTTGCCCGGGGAATCCCGGTCGAGGGATACTGGGGCCCTTCCTCCGGCTCTGCTCTTCAAACACTGGTGGCCTCAAAGTCAAGAAATTTGACTACTAAGTTACTGTAGATCAGTGAACTATTTTATTCGTGGAATTTTGTTGAAAAACAAGTTAAAAAAGAGTATTATACGAATAGCCATGGATGTTTCAATCCAAATTTCACCAACAAATATTACAAATATTGTCACGGACTTATCCACGCTTTTTGTCTACAAAACGAAGGCATTTTAAAAAAAACTCGTAACTTTCACTCCGTCTTCTACATGCCTTAGCAAGCGCAGACCCTGTTGGGAAGGTGGTATTTATCGCCCGACCATACCAACAAACTAAAATTCATGAACCCGTTAGGACATTCTTGTCATTTTGGTAATTGTCTTCCACCTCTGCAGAACTCATATAGTCTTTGCAATATGCCTAGTGTTCCTTGCTTCACAATAAGTTGCAGCTAAACAACCTTGTCGAAGTCGGTCGATTTCCATGTAATGAGACTAGTTTTAAAGTTATTTGTAGATGAAGCTGAAATTGGGGAATGCTGCACATCCGAATAGGAACTATATCATTTTAGCATACTGTATTCTTACACTTACTGCAAATTTATTTTAAATAAAGACTGGGGCGATAAATACCACCTTCTCAACTATATCGCAGGAAAAAAACGCATCATTTTAGTAATCTAGACAAAAAACGCATACATGCTGTATATCGTAGGAAAAACGTATCATTTTAGTATATTCAAGACAGGGGTGCATACAGGGGGGCGATTGGGGCGATCACCCCTCTACAACCTACGAAAGCAACTTTATTCACCATGATTTATGCAATTTGGAAAAGAGCATTACGATATAAGGCCATTTTGCCGTCTGTTGTTTTGTCGCAGCAGTGTTGTGAAGTAGTCTATACTTCATCTCTCTTACAGAATTGAACCCGTAATGAGACTTGACTAGCAAGTTTTACTGAAATCGCCCCTCCTAAACTTACTGGCTGGACGCGCCCCTGATTCTAGAGACAGGAGATGCTTACACGGGGTTTACCATATGCTAAAGGCAGGTGAGTCAACATTTTAGTATAATTTGCAAAATGGATCTATACCGGAGATTTTCTTTGACCTGGCTAGAGGGGATACTGAAAACTGAAAATTTTTGAGAAGATATGCCCAAACGGGTGACGAAACGTGGTCAAGCAAAGTATTAGGGGATCTTTTACAAGCTCTGGACAAGTAGGCAAACTTTGTTGAAAAAATTCAGGACACTTACATACACACATATTTTGGAGGCAACGTGCTACGAACTCACAGGTTTGATGTTTAAGCTTTTTGTGTTTTGCCAACTAACTTTATCAACGTTTGAAATTTTGTTCGTTCCTAATCTTTTATCAATTTAGCAAGTTTTACAGTAGCCTACCTTCATTGCGTTTTATTTGTAAAATATGGCAATTCTTCAACTTAATCTCAAAAGTTGATTTCGTTTAAAATAGTTGTTTTGCTCCGTACGAAATCATTTGTGGTTTCTGACTTTAACTTTTAGTCAGACCAATTCAGTGTGGTGATATCCATAAGACGGAAATTCTGACGAAGTAGTCAATCAAACGGATAAAATCGAAAAGATTCAGCCTGTTGCTATAAACAATAAGCCAGAGGAAAAGTTTTAGGCTCTATTGCATCATAGCGTTTGACTTGTTTGCTTTAAAAAATGCTTCCAAAACGCTTTTTTTCATTTTTTAGAAAGCTGATGTTGAGATCTGTAGCATAATAAATGTTTCATCAGTAGGGTAAAGCCCAGATTCTACAAAATTTGTATGTTAATTTTTAGGGGCTGATATTTCTGTAAAAGTAGGGTCTATTAATTACGCGATTTGAATATAGAGAACATAACGATGAATGTATATAAAATCGAAACAATTTACGTTTCAGCTATTGTGTATTGCAATTTTTGTATTTGCTGCTATTTATATTTGGAACAATTTATAGTAGAAGAAAGTGAATTTTTCTTCAGCTTTTTACTCGAATATTACCATATTTGCTGAAAGCTATCACTTGAGTTGAAAATCATGTCTTCAGCTAGGGAAAACCTGTTCCATCGGGAGTACATGTCACCAACAGTTTGATAAGTTACATGTCTTCAATTTAATTCCAATTACAAATATCTCTTCAAATTTTCAATTACCTTTCAAATATAGTTTCACGAAAACAATGAATCGCAGTTATAATTACATGAAAATGGGTATTTAATCACATTCATATCAATTAGAAACTGTAAATGACCCGTTTCTGATATATAAACCATCTGACTCACATGCACAGCACATCAGTGATACTTCCCTGGTGACTCAGCCAAACTGCAGCTCAGGTCACATAGCAAGCTGTTTTACTGGTTTTGTTTAAGCATTTGTTCGAGCTCTGTGAGGATGTTGAAAGCAAAGGTACAATAATTGTAATTAAATTAAACATTTTGGCAAATGGCAGTTCTACAAAGCAAAAGTGGTAATTACATTTATAATTACAAGTTGAAGTTGTGTGATACATTCGCATGAGTTACAAATTGCAATTGATCTAACTCTGGCCACCACATACCTTTTATAAAGCTTTTACTGCGTACACCGCCAACGTGGTTTGCTAAAATATTGAGAAAATAACTAGTGGTTTAACAACTTGTTAGAGTTTTGTGATCCGGTTCTATGTACAAGAAGTAGATGTAAATATCACAACTGTATAAATGAAATCATGGTAGAAGTTTCGAAAGTAACTCTTACTCATCATCACTAAAATTTAAACTAATTGATTCGATGAATGACGCAAAACATGTTAAAACACAACACTCTCAGGTGTTGTAGCTTATAGAGCTCGCTTCGTGGTCTAAATTTTTGCGTTCTTTCACTGACTTTCGTCAGTGATGAAAACTACTGTTTTCGAAATATTTAACATTATTTAATAAGATCTATAGTTTTAAGCAGATGGCTCTGATATGATTTTGCATAAATTCAAATGTTACAGAGTTCAATGTATTACTGTGAATTAATACAGCGTGATGTGTAAACCGCAAGCATGAGTTACAATTTTTTGAAGAAATCTTCAACATAACCTGTACGACAGCGCTCTAGTCAGTGTTTGACAAAAATGCAAGCTGAATTTAACTGATTTCGTGGTAAAAAATAGCCTGACCAATGTAGCAAAGTACTGCGAAATTTTTCTGTCTTCGCTACAGTGACTTCGCCCTGATCTTCGAAATTGCAGCCGACCATAACAAGATTCGAGGGATTTTTTAAAACTCTTGTACTTAGGAAAATATTACCAATCTATGCTTTAATTATTTTTTCCTAATTTTCGGAGACAAATCGACTGGTGTAAGAGTTTTTTCAAAAATGTAGCATAAACCCATAATAGAAGGTTCGGGTCGTTGAAGACCCAGTGGATGCCTGATGCACTACTTGGCCAAGGGCCCATTTCATCATATGGTTTCCGGATGTATTTTTCTGCTACAATCTCTGCAGATCCTGATTACGTGAAGTGTTACTCGCTTCTACTAGACGCCTGGTTACACTTCAGATAACCAGGGTCTAAATCAACCCTAGGATAAAGTGTTGTGTGTAAAATTAATATAAAATGTGTGTTTTGCTGCGCACATACGGTTGTTTGTGAAAATGAGTAAAACTAGCCGCGGGAAGTCAAAAATAGTTTGACCAGAAATAACGAAATTACGTGTCCCAGAAAAATGTGATCTTATTTGGGGTTTCATCAACCCTTGTTACCTGACGTCTTTCGCGCAAACCGGTTGCCTGAGCAGAGTGAAAGCCTTGTAAACATGAAATAAAGTCAAGATCTTCCGAAAAAATTTACCTTGAAATTTTTATCAGCTTGCACATAAACACTACCGAAATACAGGGCAAATTCTTGTTCTTGAAACTGCACACCAAGTTATAAATAGCTTCACTGTCTCGTTTAGGCCACTTTTTGGTTCCAAATCTTACGGTACGTCAGTGAAACTGTCAATCATTTCAGCTAAAATGTATGATAGTTGACATCTGCAATTTTATGATACACGAATTAACTCGCCTTACTAATTTTTCGATAGTCGCTTTCGCATGGCACTCGCTTTCGCAGATCGTCGAAAGCAGAATTGACGTGCTTGATCCGTCGACGTTCTCGTGCGTTGCGTCGAGCTACACTTGCGCCACTTTTTGCGGGAGTTGTCGCTTTTGGGTTTTCGACAAACATTGGGAAAGTTGAAGAATCCAGTCTCTTTCGAGCAAAGCGGTTTTCGACAATCGATGGCTGGCACCACGGCTCCATAATTTTTACTCCTTTCTGAAGCAGTTCCCGTATCGAGTATAAAGAACAAACTAATTGTCGCTGGACAACCGTTCTGCAAAATAGCAATATATCAGCTCGTGGTAACCTGATAGATTCTAACCTTAAAAACGTTTATTTTACAAGTGTAGCTCTTTAATTGTACTCAGGCCCGTAACTAAGGGGGTCTTTCCCCCCTAGAAAAATTTTCGACTCCTCTGGAAAACCGTGTTGGACATAGTTTGAAACTATTGGACCTAGTTTGAACAATTTAGGGCCCTTCAGAAAACTCTTCACCCCTCTGGTGTTCCAAGCCTGGTTACGGGCCTGTTTGCGCTTTCAAGATATTAGAGTTGCTTATAACAAAAGTCAATTTTTAGTTATAGCTTTCATGTGTAGGGTTATAACAAGTTACTGTAAAATACTTAACAGTGTTGAGACCCGTCTGAAACTGTCCAAAACCTTTTTATAGAGCACTTCTACTTACAAGGAATTTTTACGATGGTCAGCATTCACGACCAGTTCGGAAGGTCACCAAGAGATTAGCCGTGGAGTAGCGTTCACCAATCAACAATTACAGAGTCTAACTGATTTTTAAACAACCTGTATTTTATTTTTATTGAAAGGCACATGTTAGCCTTCGCGATAAATGAATGTCCTGTCGTAGTAACCTATGTATAGTCAGTGGCGTAACTGACAGGGGGGCAGGGGTGCGACCGCCCACCTGGCAATCTAAATGTAAAAAGCGGGCCCTCACTTAGCTTCTATTTTGGTATGTATTGTTAGTTTGGTTTTCGGCAGGTTATCATTTGTTTGCTTTTTTTGGAAGATATTCGGAGTACTTTCCGGTGATTTAGGGTTTTAGTATAGTCATCCACATCCGGATTCACTACCATTTCTCAATTTTTTTGAGTGTCGGTCAGCGGCCCCCCTACAGTGGTCAGTGGGCCCCTTCAGCCATGTTTCCGCCTGGCTCAAAACTCTTGTTACGCCACTACGTATAGTAAACGTCTTGGCTACACATTTTTAGTTGCAATGCTTCCAGCTATGCTTGTTTCAAATATTAAGATTCGCTCTCACAATGTACGTATTGTAGTAACTTTACGTTTTACGAGTGTGAATCCAGCAAGTTTCTAAACCTGTGTTTTAGCAGAGCCGGCGCTAGCTCGTTTTTAGTGGTAAGGTCAAGGTCTGCAAAAATCGTGGATCCTGGGAACTATTGTTCCCCAAAGCAAGCGGTTCTTTTGCGACTCTGTACTCTCTAGAAAAGATTATCTTTTCTAGCCATTCCCCGTAAGCACTTTTTACCAGTGGCAGGGGCGGAGCCAGACATTTTCATTTGGGGGGGCCACTGGAGGGGCCAGTTTTGCAACAAGGGGAGCTGTCAATGGTCTGTGTA
>JGI24021J15306_10005345_pt1 | contig 15249 bp, 5 predicted proteins | sample Ectturendosymbi1_FD_15306 | JGI IMG/M metagenome (IMG submission 15306)
GCCAAACACGAACGAGGACTGTCTCTCATAAATCTAAAAAAATGAGCATGGGGAAAAGAAAAAGGTACTTTTGTAAAGTCGGCAAGCTGTTAAAAGATAGTTGCAGGAATAAATATGCGAAAATCCGGACCTCTAGGAGCAAGTTTGAGCAGTGTAGTAATGCTTGTGTGGGCAAGTGGAAATTTGGGTTTTTCAGGTCAAACGCTATGAACGCATAATAGTTGGTGCAAGAAAAACGCGTGGTGAAGTCAGATTTCGTTGAATTTGCTTGAAATTTGGTAGAATCATCTTAGGAAGACAACTAGCCTATTATTAAAATAATTTTTTTCCTTTTCTATTTTATCCATAGAAGGTGTTTATCGAATTTCTGCATACTAGGCCGATCCGCGTACTGGTGGTTTGACTTTCAAAGCATTCAAGGAATTTTAAATTTTCTATTTTCTATTTGTTCCATAAAATACGTTTGTTTATTGAATTTAACATACTGATACTAGGCTGATCCGCATGCTACATCACTAGTGGTCTGAACCTCCAGTCAATGAGTCAAGCAAACTCTACTCATTATTGTTTTTGTTTCAAGATCATTACCACAACAAAAAAAGTACATGATGGTAGAACTACTTACAAATTTCTGAACAATTGAATGCATAGACACCATAAAAACACAGGTACTAGCATTTCTGCAGACTCTTCTGCTGCCCTTTCAAACAGTATATACACATCTTGATGCAGGTCGAAATCAGTGCACATCATTGAACACCTCAAACTTACAATTAATTATTTACCACCAGAACAAAATATCACACCTGCTTCTTTTTTATTCATAAGGTTTGCATCCTTGTTTTCTTTAAATTGCACTCCTTTCTTGGAAGTCTTTTTGTTAGCTTGTTGAGCTTTTTCTTGCTTTTTCAGAGCTTTTTCGCGCTCGCGTTGTTCTTCAATTTTTCTGAGTTGTTCAACGGGGTCAATCAGTTCATCATTGTCTGATTCATTTTCTTCAGTAATCCCCAAATCAAACCTGTTGCTAACATTAATACTGTAGATACCCTGAATCGCCGACATTTTCAAGCGACTTCTCTTTACAGAGCGGACGATTCAAGCAGATAATTTCATCCAACTCCAACCCACGCTGGTCATACCATTTCGCGGATGCCAAAATTCTCACACAGGCACATGACCTATGACCCTGAAATAATTTACAGAGAGTGGGGACAAATCCGCGTGAAACGATAGGCAAGCTAAGTAGGCCTAGAATATAAAATGCAATTTTCGTAATCAACATTTAGGATAAAAAAAACTCTCCAAAAAATTAATTCAAAATTCATTTCAAACGTCAAAAAACAAAATATTTTAAAACCATCCATATCTGAAATTAATGTCTGCTTGTGTACAATTAATCGCAGTGCAGTAAGTTGTCGCAAAAATACAGCACAGACCCTAGAGTTCGTAAAAAGATGAACACCAATAAACAGTGATGGAGTGTCGAGACTTGGTCTCGGTTTCGAGAAACCCATTTTTTGCTAGTCTCGGTCTCGAAGGTTTCAGGGCTCGTCTCGGTCTTAGTACCGAAGGTTTCAGGTCTCGAGACTTTGAATATTGCAAAGAAATGGTTTAGGCCCTATTAAAATTTATGTAATTCAAGGATTTTTGTTTGTTGTATTTGCAAGCAGAAAACGACCAAAACACGTCGGAAAAATGCCAGAAATTTGAAAAAATTTCAAGTCAGAAGTGATGACAACATTTTCTTTTTTTCGCCATAATCCACTAATTTTGAAGTCTCAGTCTCGAATTTCAAGTCTCGGTCTCGGAGTAATTGATGAAGTCTCGGTCTCGTCTCGAAATTTTAACCAGGTCTCAGTCTTGTTCTCGAAGGTTACGGTCTCGGAAACATCACTCACAATAAGTCTTATAACTACATTTGAGGAATTTCACGTAACATACTCAAAGGCGTAACGAGGGAGGCAATGGAAGCACAATTCCTCAGGTGCCAAATCACAGCGGGAGGGGCAGAAAAGTTCCAACATAGTCATAATTGGCATACTTCTTCAAAAAAGTACATTTGCTTCCGAAAGACATCAGGTTCGAACATGGGGGCGCCAAACTTGCTTCTTGCCCTAGGATCCACGGCCAGATTAAGGGGGAGGGGCAACGTCAACAATTGCCCCGGGCCCTCCGCTCCAAGGGGATCCCCGTGATGACATTTTTGTTTTAAAAAAAAATTCGGTTGAAAAATTGTCATGATTCAAAAGAGATACAAGAATGCAAACTCTATATTCCGGTGTTGCGTTGAGTATCATTAATGATTTTTCTGCAAGTTTAACTTTCTGCTAGTTTTGATAATCACTACTGAATGTAAATATTTTCGGTTTGTTCAGTGACTTTATATTTGAATTTGGCTTGTAACTTTTCCTAATAGTCATTCTTTTGGCATGGGTTTATCTACTCGTGCATCACGCCTACTGCACAAATCTCGCGAAAACGATACTTTAAGCAGCAAAGCTTGTTCTGCTGTGGTTGCTTGTTATTATCAATGATTCCGTAATTTCTTGTGCGGTCTGGAGGTAGCTGTTGCCGAACTGCGACCTTTCTTTTGTCATAAAGGATAACATATGGTAGAAACGCACTTTTCCTCTGATGCCTGCTATTTTTGCGTTACATTATAAACATATGAAGCTATAGCAAGCCACTTACACCACATGTCAGAGATGAGCGGACTGTGAAATTTTTCAGTCCGAGTCCAGTCCTGATCTGATAAAATTGAATCCGATCCAGTCCTGATCCGCAAAATTTTTGAAAATCATCAATCCGATCCAGTCCTGTTTTGCCAATGTAAAATCATGTATTTATATTTTGCCTCATGAGGCAAAACAACTACTGGAGCTATTGTGCCTTTCGTCAATTACGATTGGTTGAAAGCAAAACAGTTCCAGCAGTGCTTTTGCATCATGAGGCAAAATTGACACAGACTTTTGGCTTTTCCTAAATTTAACAAGGAAGTGNCTATTAGGCTTCAGANGGAAAAGCACTGCTGGAGTTATTTTGCCATTTGGAGAATCCGACTGTTTGGATTGGTCAAGTGACAAGGACGATACACGTGGAGTTTTTGCATTTGATGGCAAAATATATACTACCATTTAGCAAACCTGTGAAATCGAATCACAACTAAAATTTTTTATATTTTCAGAATAATCACATTAAAGCTTAGGCAATCTATGTTCAAGTTCAGTTTGCAACAAATGGCAGCTTACATTAATTTTTTACACCATTTCATACGGCTTACAATTACAGGCGACGAAGTGCGTTGATAAAATACTGCCTCTAACGGCCAAACTACTTTTCGGTTGATTAACTATCGTGTGCTCTCTCACTTTTGTGTGTGTGTTTGTACAGCTAGGAGGTCTAGGCATGATCTGTCAGGTTCTGCNGCATTGAGGCTCCTGATGTCAGAAGACTAAAGATGGATTCACGGACAGAAGACTGTTACAGCTAATGACCGAGTAANTTCGGCAGGCACATAATCGACAACTGGAAAAAGCAAACGAGAACGTTGCAAATCAGCAAAAACAAATTTTACAAACAATGACGTCATGAAATGCGTGATAGGGGCTCTCCAGTCAAAATTGCCCCGGGCCCCTACCCTCTTATCCGGCTCGGCTGGGCGCCATCTAACCTCGTTACACCCTTGAACGTATTGGATGCTTAGTCAAACATTGACGCTTGGAGGAACACAAAGAAACAGATGATCACTCATCTGTAAGCACAATATGAGCAGTAGGGGTGAACAAAATCGTTTTATACATGCGTTCTTAACCCTTTTTTTACTTCATATCAAAAGATTTTTTCCTGTGTACACACCCCCAACAATTTATTATGTTGAACTAGTTTACAAACGTTTAGAAAAGAATTTACATTTTTCAATATTTAAAGAAAATCAAACATAGCCTTCATATGTGAAATAACCTGTTGAAAAATATCTCAACTCACATCAGCAATTTGGCTAAGCAGAGCATTTTTGATAGTGAAGCTAATTCAAGCTTCTTCTTTGCTTCATTTCCGCGAATAGCTTGAAGCCATTTCTAATACCTACACATGGTTTAGCTCTGGTGGCGAGGTGATCATGCCATATGTGAAGCTGAGTTCATGAAAGTTGCAACATCTCACTCGGCGTGATGTTGAGTGCGCTAACGAGATGTGTGCAAAGAATAGCAGACATGTCTAAGTGTCACTAATTAGCAATAGCAGACTATTCACAGCGTGTAATCACTAATTTCTAGCTGCCACGGTGTGAAGCTTTGCATGCTTGACACTCGGGCTTTCTGATCGAAACAAAATGGTGCTATGCCCAGGATGCGAAGGCCATGCCAGGACGGCCACGAAAGCCACTCATGACGCTAAAAGAATAGAGCCCCCCAGGGATCAATTTGTTTTTTCAAGATCTATATCTTCGATATCCTGACGAAAATGTCAACCAAACTGGCTGGCACTACATAAGTTTTGCCTTTGCGGGCCAAAATGGGCAAACACCAAGATTCCATCCAGTGCAGAGGGGGGCAAACGGGGTGGAGGCTCCAGGCATCCAAGGCACGGGGCATGTAACAAGTGAAATTACAAAAGAACAACATAGTATAATAATACCATTTCATTAATTTCAGATATGTGGCCCACATCACAGGCACAATCAAACACCGCAGGAGCATAAAAGAATGGTTAACCACAACGCATTATAGGATAGGTGTTTGCACACCATCAACATTGCTAGGAGCAAAATACTTTAACAGTGCCCCAGCTGTAGGCTAACGTCAATCATCCATAATCATGGAGGGATCCAGTAGTGTGAGAGAAATGAAGTAATTCTAACAACAAAACTTTGACGTAAAACAGCTAAGTGATAAAAAGAAAAAAGTAAAAGAAACCAGGTTGGGTGCACATTGGCGCACAGAGACATGCAAGCTGTTCCGATCAAGGTAGTAAATGCTTTGCAACACATTTAACATGAGATCGACAGCCAATTAAATTACCTGAAGTTTAAATAAGCCGGTTAATTTTCCTGAATTTTTGCAGTACAAGGAAGGTTTTTGTTGTTCTGCAAAAACAGAACTGATGAATCAACGCATCAACAACTACATCAGTTGCTCACCGTTATGCAGGAGCGGTAAATAATTGAGGAAAAACAAAGATTTGTGAAAAGCATCATCAGTCATTTGAAGAGATCGGATAAAAAAGTGAGATGATGATGCATAAAGTTGCAAGAAGCGATACAGATTATTTCTCAAGAAGGTATCAAAAGTCGTGGCACCATGGCTAACCTGGTGTGGGCGAATACTTAGGCTACATTTCTGGGTATATAGGCTAATGCATAATTCGGTAAGCATTATTGTATGCAGCGCGTAAGCGCTTCCTACTAGTCAGTGTGAATTTGCTCCATAACTGGTTAGATTTCAACATCAACACATCTGAATATCAACATCATCTTTCAGTGAAGCGTTCAGCTACACACCAAAGTATTTCGCTTGGTCAAAAAATTGTACACGTGCACCGTTCAGAAACACATTTGATGGAGAAGGTTGTTTATACTTTTTTGGGAAAAAAGAACACCAATTGTTTTGTTACAATTAAAGGCGATTTCGTGTTAGACAGCATAGGCACCACAAATATCCAGAAGACGTTGGAGTTCACTAACACTGGGGCTGAACACACATATATCATCAAAAACATTACAAGATTCACAACCATAATTCCCACAGTGTATCCCATTGGCTGAAACCAGCTGTTTCGAAAGTCCATCAAGTTAATCAGCAAATAATTATGGCCTTAGAACTCCCCATTCTCTTACACCATTGGTCACAGTAAAAGGGGATGAAAAGTTGGTGCCCCATTTTACTTGCATTGTCTGTTGCCTGTCCCAGCTCAACAACAGTCTTACTGTACTCTGCCTACTATGCCCATTGTTAGATTGCGCTTAATTAGTTTAGCAAACAGCAGGTTGTGGTTAGGTCCATCAAATCCTTTAGACACATCCAAGAATGCTAAAAAAACTGGGATATCCTTGCCCACAGGGCCGGTTTTATGCCTATTTGACTGATTTCTTCAAACTGGGCCCCGCGCCTCAAGGGGCCCCGCGCCAGCAGCGACTGAGTTGCGATTTGAAACATTTTTTGTAGTATATTTCAAGATATGTATAATAGGCGGCTAGGCCACAATTTCAAATGTACGTTGTTTTGTTTCTATCCCAATGGATGCCAGCAGAAATGAACGGATTTATGTTTTTCAAATCCAAATCCGATCCAACAATTTTATTTCAAAATCCAGTCCAGATTGAAGATGATTGCAATGCATCAAAAAATAGTGCCAAAGCAGAAAGCTTACTTGTGACCAAAAAACAATCATGCAATGATAGATCATCCATGAGTATAGTTGTAATTAATATATCCAATAAGATGATAATGACCCATTTAGCTCACCAGCACATATAAATAAAAATGGAAGAGATCATTTAAAAATTACCGATCCTCCAAATGTGCAGTGAGCAGCTTTCTAATAAATGAAAAAATATTGTGTTTTACAAAGTTCCACTGTTGGAGAAAATGTCCGTATGAGGGAAGTTTTGAAAGACCTTGCTTGGATAATGTACTTTCAGTCTGCTGACTAAATTTATAGCTTTTACTGCAATCCTCTTTTGCAAAAACGAAACCAGTGCATTATCAACAAGTGGTCACGAACTTTTGCTTATATATAGAGCGGGGGCCCCGCCACCAGCTTTCTAACTGGGCCCCACATAGGCCCTGATTGCTTACATAATAAGACACAGTCTGTTACAGGGGTGAGCAAACTTATTCAATAGAGGAGTGATTTGCAGAAAAGCAAAAACACCAGCGAGCCCCAAAATCAGTTTGCAGTGTCAATACAAATACGGAAAAGAACGCCAGTTTTACATAAAATAACCTACTGTTGATGGACTTGTACCTTCTAAGATATTCTGTAAGAAGACAGAAACACCAACAGTAATTGAAACGCAGCAAAGGTATTATTTATCAATAGGCTACCAGGTTTTTCTTTGATTCGATAGTCTCCGAAAATCTAGAAGATACGTTGTCAAAGCAGTGCGAATTAATTCTCCAAAGTGTTCATTTGTAGGGTTGTACGATGCTTAGATCGCTAGAACTCAGCTGTGGAATGGTATTGACCGAAATTTTTTCGAGCCCTTCAGATGTTGCATTTCAGTCATCATCATTTCTTTAACGGTAAATCGATTTACAAGAAATGCAAACAAGGTTTTGTTCCTGCAAATATTCAAATATGGCTTGCAACTCCTCCAATAGTCTTGCAATGCATTATTGTATTTTTTTGTGGTCTACGATTGCCACTCCGCAAAAAGCATTCGTTCATATTTTGACCGAGGGAAAATAACAGAATGGTTTTCACAAGAAGTCCCTTTGACAAATTTAATTTTGTTCTGCAAACTTAAGTAGCATATCTTTAGCTTTAGTTTTACTACTTTTTTGCTGTCAAATCACGTATACTCTCTGGTAACTAGTCTTATGAAATGGTGTAAAACATTCACTATTGAAACAAACAAGCGATAACTCGCTATCCTATTCAGATATTGCTTTTCAGCAGGGATTTCGTATTGGCGAATTTATTGCCAGATTCCGGAAATCTGGCGAATTTGGAAAGCGTTTGGCTAATGGAGATGTTGAATTCAATGAAATGATACATCTACCCTGCATTAGTGTAGGCTACCTGCTGGATTCCAAGCATGCCAACAGCTATTTTACTTTAATCTAACAGTGACAAATTGAACACCATTTGTTATGTCCAATGAAATAATTTTTCAAAACAGTGCAGTTGATGTGCATCTAAATCTCTTTTTCTTCTGAAATTTTTTCCCAGCTGAACTTCCAGTAGCACTGCTAGGCTTAGAATCAAACAACCTTGCCACTTTTTATTAAATCCAACATTTCACAAGTTTTCAATCTTAGTTAAGGTGTTTTTGAAGCCAAAACAACATGGTCAAGGTGTCAATACATTTTCATCATGATTATTACCATTCGTTTTTAGGTAAGGCCACTTGCCTTCTAAAGACTAGTGAGCTGCGCTGTTGAGATAGAAACTGGTGTAGCATACTTCGTTGACGTTAAAAAAGTTTTGTTAATGCCTTCCCTTAAAATGTTAAGAAACACCAACATTTTGTTATTATTTACTAATAAACATCTTTCAAATATAAAACATGTTTCATCTGAAGAATGACGTGCTGCGTCAAAATAAAACAATAGACCATGTTTATCTTCACACAGTTCTTGCCAACAGGTTGCTTATTGGTTGAGATGAATCATTCGTCTGAAAGTGGAGATCCCGAGCGACAGGGAATGTTGGGTTTTGTCGAGAGAAATTAGAAAAGCAGATTTTTACCAATATGATTTCTAAATACGCTACCGTAATTTTTCCTTGTACAACTATCATTCCATATCATATTTTGCATGGCCGCAGATTATTTCATTTGGATAACCGGATCCGGTTGAAACAGAAACGGTATCCAATCCAAATCAAATAAACTCCCAATATCCGGCCGGATTGGACTCCAACATCGGATCCTGTACACCACTGGACGATACCAGGCCACTTAGCTTTTTCCGTCTTGAACATGATACGCAAAATTATTGTTTTGTCACATGGACTTGTCAGACTGATGTTTAAGTGAGTCATTTCAAAATTTGTGAGATAGTTTAGCCAACCAGTTTAATGTTTTAAATGATGTTTTGGTTTGTAGACTAGCATTGCTTGTTAGATGTGGTTAAAGTGCAACAATGGTAGGATTGATAAATGAAATTATGAATGTGAAACCATGTTTGTGTTAAAATGGCACCATTGTTACTAAACACATGACTAATAAAAAGCTTTGTGTGGCAAAACTTCAACTTGCGTTTTGATGCAATTGTCTCTGAAAAGTACTTAGGTTAAGCCATATGTCAAGTTTGCAAGATATGTCAAGCTTGCTGTTCATAGGCATGACAGGGCTCAAAGTGGCACAATTCATTTAGGTAGTGTCTATTTTGCTTCATGAGCCAAAGACTGCGCTGGGACTATTTTGCCTTCAGTCGAACCCAGTTAGCAGAGATGATCACGGAGCCAGAGTGCTGGAGCAGGAGCCGGAGTCAATATTTCAGGTTCGAGCCGGAGCAGGAGTGTACATTAAGGTCTGTGCAGGAGCCAACCAAAATTTTTAGGAAACATATTAAAATTTTTGTAACGATGCTTGCTATCAATGGTCAATGGTGTTGTCAAACAGCATGTTTCAAATGAAATTGTAGAACCAAACAACCTTGCCATTTTTTATGTTGTGTGCTAATGCAGTCAAGAGCCTCGTGGAGTATTATGATCTGTGGTATGTGCTAGCTACTCTCGGAACCACATACGCTGCCCATTACACTTGTTGGTCGTTTATTAAAGTAACACGATGGTTGTTTGCAAAAAAACGTAACTAGCAATTAACCAAATAGCACCGTTTACCAGTGATGTGCACGAGTCATTTTTGTCGAGTCAGAGTCACAAGCCCTTCGAGTCTGAAACGAGTTAGAGTCATTAAAAATTTTTTCGAGTCGGTCATAGACGAGTCATGACTTGCTCGAGTCGTGTCAGATTCGAGTCACAAGAAATGTCGAGTCACTTCGAGTAATTGGTTTAGAAGCTCGAGTCAAATAAAATTTCACATTTTTCCTATGTCTTTTTTTGCTAAGAAATGGCGCCCAACATGCTATAAATGGACGGTAAGGGAGATAATGGTGCCCAATGTTGTTTTAGCATGTTTGTTGGGAGGTTATATATATCTAAGTTTTTTGTAAAAGCAGTTGGCATTTTACTTGTCTCTTTCACTCTCAGTCATTTCCACAAATTTAGCCCAACCTTGCTGCAAGTGTTTCAACCGCTCGGTTGGCGTTACGTTGAATGTGCGATTCACCACGAATGAGATGTGCATGAAGAGCAAGACCCATATACACTTGGCGCGAACATGCAATGATAGAGTGAGCATGGCGTGTGATCTCTATTGTTGCTTCTTGCCACAGTGTGAAGCTTTGCACGCTAGCAACTCAGGCTTTCTGATCGCCACAAAGTGGTGCTGTGACCAGGATGCAGAGGTGTATAGAGTCAAAAATTTTTGTCTCCAACTTCACTCCTGCTTTGGATGATTTTGTTAGCCTTCTGGTTTGATATCTTACACGCTGGTTCTGAGCTTAACAGAGCTTCTCACTGCATAGTTGATAACAGTAGCTACTTTGAAGTCTCTATAGTGTCCACTGTTATGATGTTGTGAGCCAATGGTAGAGCATAGGTTAACATGATTTACTTTTCGAACTATTTTTTGTTTGTCTTTAATCCACAATTATGTTTCTGCCAGAGTCAACCAAAGAGAGACTCGAACGGACGACCCTCGACATAATAGCAATAGAGATTCTCCATTCGACTAGGTTCACTCTTCTATAGGCCAGCTGCTGCAAATTCATCGTTAGGCCTATGTTAACATGTTTACATGGCACATTTCATTGTGGCCACCAAATTGTGGATTCTTAATTACTGACTCACGCTTAAGATTGTGGTCTTTAGTGGCCCTGCTGCAGAGGTGATCACGGAGCCGGAGTGGACTCCGGAAGGAGTCTACGATTTTTGGCGGAGCAGGACCTGCAATCGGNTTTTTGAACCGGACCCGGAGCAGGAGTGAGAATTTCAGTTTTTACAGGTGTCGGATAATTAATTTTATTAAATTTAAATTTTCTCTGAACGGCTAATTGTTAGATTAATATAGTCGCTCTATTCTCTTGACTAAATTTGTCAGTCATTAATTCAGGCTGTTGAGGGTGAGGGAGGGTTGGAGACTGGCGGTCTGTGTTCTGATCTGATTGGTGCATAGCTTATGCTCAACTGCTATATCACAGGACGTCAGTTACTGGAAGTTTTACCTCTTTGCTGGATCGTGTTTTGAGCAGTATTCACAATTTGTTAGTTTCAGTGAAATGTAGAAGACAACAATGCATGTAATATGTATCTTTTAATATGCAGTGCAGCAACGTCAGCAGCAATGAGAGCAGTTTCAGTCAAGCTATCAGAAATGAAGTTCAGGCTATTCCTAAACATGCCATTATCATCTTGCTAGTTCAAATACAATAAAAAAAAGTAGTTGTCTTGTTCTTGTTTCATTGTGCTTGTGCCTAAATCACAAAGAGTTAAATAAAAAAGTTATACATGACTTAGTGCAGGTCAGAGCTGAATGAGTCAAATGAGATTTGGTCACATGAGAACAACTTATGATTCTATTTCTTGGTTTCAAGTTTGGTAGCATGGTGGATATTTTGCCTCATGAGGCAGAATGAGATGTACGATACACAAACACAAAATGAGTTGGGGTTTAAAGTTAGGGAAAACCTGCAGTTGACCAACACAGACAAGAAAGCACTGCCTGCTTGACAGCACTAAAATCATGACAATAGTCGTCCATGTTGGCTAACGGCAAAATAGTTCAAGTAGTTATTTTACCTCATGTGGCAAAATAGACTCTGCTTTCAAGCTTTTGGAGTGTAAACAGGAGTCGGAGTGTAAACTTCCAATGAGTTCCGGAACAGGAGTAGGAGCTGGAGTCACTTTCTTAGGAATATGAGCAGGAGTCAAAAAAAGTGACTCTGATCACCTCTGCCCTGCTGACGAGATGGTCCAGAAATTAAAAGCCACAATGGATTGTGGCTTTACTCTGCTGATTAGAAGGAGGTGGTTGCTGTCAGGTCGTCAGGTCACGATATGTATGCTGTTGGGCGCAGGGCAGCGCAGTGGCATTGATATCGCTATGAATTGTATGCTGTGAGTCTGTCACTATGGTATGACATTTGTTTACAGCTTATATGGAAATATGACTCAAACCGACTAAAGTAGTTCCTTTCTTTATACTCTGTATGCCAATGCTGTAATGCAGCGTTGCAGCAATGAAGGCTAAGATCAGATGCAGTTGATTATGATAAAGGCTGAAATTTTTGACTCCGACTCCACTCCTGCTTCAGCTGAATATAATCCGAATCCGCTCCGACACATTTTAACATGTTGGACTCCGACTCCTGCTCAAACTCCAAAGTGAATTATCTAAACTTTTGGCAGTGTCTAAACGACCGTATCCGGTTTTCGCATTAAAAAGACTAAAAAACCGTATCAAATGAATTTGCTGATCACTGCAATACATGTCAGTTGCTTCTCAGATAAAGGATTAAGGTAGCCAAAATTTTTTACCCTATATTCTAACCATTTACCTTTACTGCAAGCCCTAATCATCAACATTAAATGCTAATCCTAAACCCTAACATTAGACACTAACACTGAACCCTAACCCTAAATGCTTACTATAAACCCTTATTTGAAACACTAACAGTAACACAAACCCTAATCCAAAATGCTAAACCTAACACTAGATAAAAGCTTAATTTAGCTATCAACACTTGTCTGCTCTTTGAAATGTACATCACAAGGGGTCCAAAAATTTTGACTTACAATCTTGNGTAAGTGCATCAAAAGAAAAACCAAATACGACAAAACAGTCACTCGAACTGAGGATTCTCTGGTCACNTCACACTCCACCGCGTTGATAGTAGTGAGATGTTCTCCAACTCAGTTTTGTGTTTGGCAGANAACTGGATGCGTGATACGGACCACGGTACTTTTTTTCCTTCGAAACAGAAAACTAGAAATGCTGGTTGTTGTTGAGACACTACGTAAACTTTTTATGTGAGCTAAATTTTAGTGGCCAACACATTTTAACGTATCACCATGAACAAGAAATTGTCCAAAGCTTTACACACATGAAACTCACTAACCTAACCTTACTTACATCCAAGTTGCATTAGAATTTTAAGACTTCCTGTGAAGTAGTATTGTACATTTGGAGGTTATGTTATAACATGCTTTGTAAAAAAACAATCTGCAATAATAATAATCAATAAAAAACAAAGTAAACTCTTATTAAAAACTGACTACGGCTCCACTCCGGCCCTTCCATAAAAAATCAACTCCGGCTCCACTACTATTTTTGAAAATCGTTAAGACTCCGGTCGGAGTCCACTCCGACACTCCGGCTCCTGTACACCTCTGGTATATGTGTGACTCACTTCATGTGCATGTTTCTCAATTCTTCATGCATTGCTTGCCCTCCACCTTTGTTCATGTGAGTGACTGTTGTTCCATTTATGATTTGATTTTTTGGGTTTGTTTTGTATTTCTATTTTGTTTGCTTATGTGCTTTCATGTGTCGTGTGTGTATGGTGTTTACACCTACCACCTCAAGTAATGTACTACTGTTTTATGCTTTGTATTTTACTTTGTGCTTGTATGCTATAAAATTTCTTTTGTCTTCTTTAATTTAATTTGGTGATCAGTGCCAAAAAATGCAAATATCCTGGGAATCAAACTTTAATATCCCAAGAGCTTTCGTGGAGTTTTGTTAAACTTACTTTCCACTATTGTAAAAGTTTTGAATATGAGCTGCACCTTCAAAGTTGCTGCCTTTCTGATGAAAAATTATTAACATTTGAGACTTGATACACCAGCCGTCATAAACCTCTTATCCATCTCCCTCGTTTTTCATTTCAAGCTGCTTTTTCGCCAGCGCCGATGTCTGAAATGCCCTACAGTGCTCTCACTATTTAGGGATGTTGTTTCTAGATTGGAACTTTTGACCCTTTTTAGGGATTTTCGAAAAAGTTTGAAAATGTGTGCAATGAATCATTTTACTTTATTTTGCAAATCATGTTTGAAGCTTCTGAGGCCATAATTTAAAAAAATAATGTTTGCTTCTATTTTTAACGCTTATCATGGCGTTCCGATTTTATGCTGCACCACCACAAATTTAGGAATTTTTTGGTACTGTTCTTGGGATTTATGGAGTTGCATTTGTGAGAGCCCTGATGCCCTGCAATCTATTCTGTATAAACACAGACAAAGGGCAAGAAGTGAAAAGTTGTAGTGTTGTTGCAAAACATTTCCCGCAAGTACGTAGGTCAGATTTCCCAGGAATGACATTCCCATATTCCACATTTTTTCATGGCCTGTTGGTGATGTCAATTTTGTCTGAATACATCTCTTGCTTCATCTTGTGAACAGTGGTGGAAACTGGTAATTTCCTCACCTTTGAGCATAATGTTGTTTCTTGCTGAAAGTCAGCATATATTACATTGTTCTCAGTTGACTTGAATCAACGCTTCTGTAGACTAGACTTGATTTAAAGGCATTTTGAAATTCATGTTTATTGATCCTTTCATATATGCTCCGGGAAACCAACATGGGTTCAGCCATCAGTACCACCAGAAAAGTTTGAGTTTATTTCCACTGACCTTTGAGGTTTGCTTGTGTTGCAAACATGCATGAAATCATTGAACCAATTTTGTGATAGCACCAATTACAATCATCGACAATAGAAAAACTGTATGTATTTCACAAAATTGTTTATAATGCAACGTAAAGACTTGCCTAAGTTAGGGCTATTGCTTTGTAAAATTTAAATTTGCTTTCATAAGCAGTAAGAAATTGTTTATCACTTTAAGCATGAATTTATAAAGATGAAAGATAGTCATATAATTTAAAAAGTTTGGAAGTTTCATGATTAAAACATACAAAAAAATAGACTTGCGCAGTTGAAGAAAATCTAGATATATTGAAATCTTGCATTGGCTTTCATTTGCACTTTGATTTTTATTTGTTTCTGCTGAATACTTCTTGCAGAAAGCATTTCAAGGTACCATGCTTTTGAAAGTACAAACGTCTTGGTACATGACTAATCTGTTCCCCCTTAGTGTTTCTGGTCAAATAAAAAAAATAATTGATGTTCAAACCATCATTGAACCAGAGAAACATTTTTTAGAATGTTGTCAAGCATGAATATGAATTTCTTCCCTCAATCATCAGTTTTTTCATTACCTCAGTCATCATTTGTTTTCAATCCACAAACGTTTGGCCCTAGCATTGGTCTTAGTGGACTTCAACATCTTCTGAATATTTGTGATGATTATTCTGCTGAACATAACATTGTGACGGTTTCGATGCCAGCGGTTGCCTGCGCCTGCACTGATTAGTCCGCTTATGGATTACGTGCCGCGTTGTATTGCATTGCTTTGCCTGGTCGTTTGTATCGCACGTCGATGTCAGATCGTTTCTAATTTCGTACCAGGCGGTTGTTGTGTTGCGCCGCAGATGTTGATGCGTGCTGGTGTTCTTAGTTGAATAAAG
>JGI24021J15306_10005346_pt1 | contig 15245 bp, 9 predicted proteins | sample Ectturendosymbi1_FD_15306 | JGI IMG/M metagenome (IMG submission 15306)
AAGCCGCTACAAAGCGCTCAGGACGATCGTGGCAAGACGGGCACGGAGGAAGTGGTCGCAACGGGAGCCAGGGTGTCGCCGAGCGTCGACGAGAACAAGGAGAACGTCAACCAGCGCAAAGTGAAGGAAACTACCTTTCCCGCCGAACCGGAAACTAAAGAAACAAGCGAGCCGGAAAAGGTGAGGAAAAGAGCTTTTTGTTGGCCTGTGTGAAATATTAAGAGCAAGATAAAATCATTTTGTTCCACATACTCCCTTTTTCGCACTCCGCTGTTTCACTCATGCTGCTGGCTGGTAATCGCTTCCTCAACGTAGGTCGCAGCAAGCAGTGATTTGCATGCAGGCAGTTGTTGCGTAAACCTGTGGCGTGCTTTTTTGTGTCGCGAGGTCGTCGGTAGTTGCGCTGCCAAACTTCCGCTTCCTCTGCCACAAGCTCGTTCACTCTTCTTCGGGGATGCCCTTCGACTTGTTCCAAGTTTTTTTTTAATCGGTTTGAGCTGTGATAAAGTTAAGCATTGCTTTAACGGCGCAGGATTTTGGATTTTGAAAGCTCGTCACTGTTGGTCTAACTAAGGCAATTGTTCCATGTTACACGTACCACTTGTGGTACCAGAAGATCTTCCAGGTGGTACGCGTGAAACTGATTTGGGATTATTAGAAATCATAAAGGTTCTTCTAGTCAGCGTCGTAAACATTGATTCAATTCACACCAACGACGTAGAATATGAAATTTCACCATCTACTGCATTGGTGCATTGACGTCTTGCTGGATAATTCTTGCTGCGTCTGAGCGTGATTTCCGATACGCTGTCACCAAAGTTATTCCTAGCACCGACAAACAGGTCCAGAAAAGGCAACTTCGTCCATCTCATTAAAATTGTGTGGTGTATATTCTTTGTTTCAATTTTGAGGTTTTCAACTTCTAACTGATAATCGTCCAAAGGTCTTCATTAAACGTTCTTCCCGTTTATTATTTATTTGCGAGTTCTGAAGTTTTGCAAATGTAGGTAGCACGAGAACTCTGTACGAAGTGTGAAAATGTTACGCGAGTAGATAGAATTTTTGCAATCATTGCTCAAGGCAGTGCTCTTCAACCTGGGGGCGTGAACCATTTTTGGAGGGGTTGCTAGCAGATATTTCATGTACACACCTGTGTTATATTTGCTTTATTCGAGTTTTAGCTGGGTGTCGTTGGGTTTCAGTGGGTTGCTATAATTGGTCGCGGTACAAAAAAGGTTGAAAACCACTGCTCTAAGGGTTTCAAACAACTCGAAAGTGAATTCGTCAAATCCTTTTTGACTGTCGTTGCACATCCGACGGGATTCCAAATCAAAGAATCTACATTGAATTCCGGGTTGTCCGTTCGTCCCATACCAGTCTGTAGCAAGCAACCCCACCCGCTCCGCTTTCCGCGGCTTGTTTTGCCGATACCGCGGTTCCATTTATCAAAGCAACTCCTGCCATCTCTCGACTTCATTGATCACGTGGTCCTAGGGTTTTTAAACTGACTCGGCGCGCCTGAGTGGCCGCACGTTTCGCTGCGAAACCTCCCACCACTGGCGGCGGGAACAACCCCGATGCTCATTTATCTTCCACACAGCGCCCCTTCTTGCAAGTCACTCCTTGTTTTTCAGAGATTGCACGATTAACTTTGGCAGTGACGGAACTGCTTGTTGTACTCGAGCGTATTTTCAACCGTTTTTTTTTTTTGCTTGCAAACCGCGGCTTCGCTTGTCCAACCTTTTTTCCACCCAAAATATTTGTCGCTTGCAAAACGGTTTCAGTAAAAGCGCAATCCATTATAGGTGGCCGCACCCTGAAAGAGTAAGCCACGTAATTAGGTGAAGTGATCTTGTTCGGCAAAGTGCTCCTGGAACGATATTATTAGAAAAGGTGTTTGCGGCTCTGCTCTCTGAGACGAGCGTCATAGCGCTTGCGGTCAGTTATCCTTCTCGAAGCGCGGCCTTGCTTCAGATCGACAATCAGGTGTAAATGGTTCGTGAATTCGGGGTTTTAGATGGAACTATGCGTTCAGGGTGAGACGTTGGGCGTTTTCGATTGACGAGGTGTCGGAAAACCCCACAGGTTTTGTTTGTAAGTCATTCCGTGCGGATTATTATGCCAGCATTCACATGCGTTGGGTCTGGGTATTTTAGGTGTTTGCTGGTCATGTTGTGTGTTTCGCGTATCTAACAGGGCTTGGCATGTTTTGCAGAAAAAGACAACGATTCCTCATCCGGAAATCTCTCCCAAACCTCTGCTTCCGGACGTTTCATTCTTCCCTGCCAACTCCTTGCAGCAAGAGCATCCAGACCTGACAAGAGATATAATCAAAGGAGATCAAACCTTGGCTCCGGTACATTTTCCTTGATTGCGATCTCGATCGAACCTTGCGATTAGATAGCCTTTTCCGCCCGACGTCACTGACAGCGTGCGGCCATCCGAGATGACGTTGCAAGATGGCGGCGTGCGAAGTCGACGTCACGCCCTTGATTGTTTCTGTGCATGAGAGTAGCGATTAAGTCGATAAACGTCGCTATCATCAGACGAACCTAAACACCAATATAATGTCCGTGGCTTGATCCAACACCTGTTGACCATGTTCAGTGTCACTCACGGAAGTCCATCAATCAAGCTTGTGTGCGCACTTGAGTGACATCTAAGTTGGCAAACAACACAGTGCCTGTTAATTAATTTTGTTTTTGCCATGCGCAGTGTTTGCATTAACACATGTCTGACCTCGGTAAACATTACGGTGGTCACGTACGCGTCACCAAGGAGAAAGTTGACATTTGACGAACTTTTTATGATGGGTTTCTTGTAGTTGGAATGGCGGCAATGGTCACGTTTTTCTGCTAAAGCGAATATTCATTGGTTGCGGCTGTCGATCATTGAGCTGGTTGCTGATAGTTCCTTACAGCGATCGTTACCCGCCTGCATACTCTTGTTGATTGAGAACATCCCGAAATAAACAGCAGTGAACGTGATGCGGTTTCTTGTTGTTCGCGTTCAGCAACGACCGCACGCTTTGGTTTGGCCTCCCCCACTCTATCGCCGAACACGATCCACCAACCAGTTAGCCGAACGTCATTCCGTTTAAAAACGGGTGACCGCGCGTGTCGCAAATATTTGCGCCAAACTATGTTTTTTTTTATTTTGGCCAACAGCAAATAATTTTTCAAGGCGCTACTTCTCTCTTACCATGTTGGGCAGATTTCTTTAAACCTTTAAACGGTCGTATCTGACGTTACACGGCGTAGTTGGAGTTTTGGATTTTAAATCATTGTATTTTCAAATAACGCAAAGCGCCTTTATTTCTTCAAAAGCGCGACGGCACCGTGCCACTGAAATGACACTGACTGCCCTGCTTTATTTTCCGACAGATGTTGACCACCAGCAGCAAGCCAACACTTCACTACATGACTGACGTCATGGAGCAATCCTCGCACGAGATCGTGCACCAGCGCATGCGCAGTAGCGTCAGGATGAAACCGTCTGCTTTCTCTCCTGCCAGTCTGGCAATGTAAGTCAGTGAACCGTAGCGCTTTCTCCAGAAAAGTGCGCGTGCCGAGGTCGTTAGCGGCAGCTTTGCACAAAAACATTTATATTTTTCCTGTCGCCAGCGAATATTTTCATTAGCATTGTTTTCGTGTGTTCTGAAACGACGACCCGTCGAGCGTGCTCGCCCGGCGTGTTGTCAATTAGCGCGCGTTAGTAAAGCCGGATGCGAGCTGAGGTCGCCATTTGCTGCTTGGCGTGTGTGCAAATTCGTCGTCGTGAAAGTCTCTCGGACGCAGTTGCGATGGCTGCGATGACGTTAACTGGGTCATGTTCGCGTGCTGCGTCGAGCGCGCTCGAGTTCGCAGCGCGAGTCCATACAGTCAATTAAGCCGTTTCGTGTCGCGCAGTCGTCCAATTTGTGATCATTCTGTTCCTAACGCGGTATTTTGTAAAGTTCAGCCCGTTGTTTTTTTTCTGTTTGCTCAACACTTTCGCGTTAATTACCGGCTCCTCTGCACGTGAGCTTCGCTGCAGTCCTGTTCGGCGAATGCAGCGACTGTCGCGTTCGGGCGTGAGCAGAATACGCCCTGGCAGCAGATATGGGCTGGCCCCTTTCAGCAAAGCTTCGGCTTGCCACTGCGATGTGTATTATTTCGTTCATGCACCCTGTGTTTTGTCGTCGGCACCTTTGCGAAATTGCCGCCTGCCTTGACAGCTGGCCTTTTGATTTTTTATGCGCTCACAGGTATGTCACAAAAATAAGCGAGGGAACGCCCGGTTCATTTGGTCGGCGCTGGTTTCGTGCCAGAGTGATGATGTACGCTTTCAGTCGCGTGTATCTTCCCATTCTGATTGTCAATGTCCAACCCCATTGTCTGTTCTAAAAATACGACTTTTTTGCACTTTTCCCATACCTGCAAGACAAACTCCTGTGTGAATCTGCCGCGGATAATGTGCAAATGGTCGTTTGCGTGGTTGCGTTAGTGGTATCTTGGCGGCGTGACGCACGAGCGCCCCTGGCACAGCGAAATTGATAAGGCGCCCGGAGGTTTGGCGGAGCGCGAATCGCGTTGCCCTGAATAGATCGCCATTCTCTAACGCGCTTCTCCGTCATTACAGATCAGCAATGCTGCTGAAAACTTTCGCACGAAATCGTGGAAATCAGGGTTTTTCTGAATCTGTGCTCCTGCGATTGTGTTATTTTCGTCATAGCACCGCTGCCTGTTACCGTTTGTAGCTGCGTCGATGATTCCGAGAGATGCTGTTGTTTCGCCATGTCTAATCACGGTGTGTTGCGCTTGATTGGTGGGTTGCCAGATTGATCATTTCTGGTCGCCTGAAGCATCATTTCCGGCCATACTATGAGCCGCTTGTCACCACCAGGTGCCCTTGCCTTTCCAAATATAAGCCGCGTTTCCATTGACACTGCTTTGCCCGCCGCTTCGTTTTGAAACAATCTTCACGTCACAGCAAATTCCCCCGCCGCGCGTATATCTGTTAGGGGAGAGTATCGTTTATTTGGCGCGTGCAGGGCAGCAAACATGGCTGCAGCTTCGCGTTCGGATTTATATTCGGAAATTCCATTCATGATAATCGTGAATAACCAGCGGCGCGGTCGCGATCGCCATCAGCCATTTAAGGGTCGGAGCGCTGTAATAGGGCGCAATTGGTCTGCGACGCCCTGAAGACAAGCGCTTGTGCAGCAGGGTGATCGGACGTCCTGTTTACCTGCTTCAGACCTTGTTTTTGCTGGCGTCCAAACCTTTTCATATTCGCCGATCGCACCGTATCAGGTCGACCCTGTGGAGAAACGCTTCCACGCGGTATTTCGCGCAACCGTATTGGGACAACGCTGTCGGTGCGTTGTTGGAGAATCGCGGCGGATTGCTCTGTTTTGTTATTATCGGTTTTGGTGCATTGAGAAAGCGGTTTTCTTCGCTGTGCTTCGCCTATCTGATAGACGTGACTCCGAGGTTCGCGTTGCCGCCACTGCTGCGCCGCTGCCCTGTTTCTCCCAAGAGCGTTTTTTCAACCTTCCAATCTGCTCCCGCGTCCACCCAAGCATCTCCACTTTTCAGCGGACGTGTCTGGTTTGCTTGCTCAGTTTAAAATTGAAACAAACGATGAAAATCGTTGAGCGACAGCCTTAACGTACACAGGCCCTTACGATTTCTTTTCAGTGCGAAAATCTTGTGCAAACTTGTGAGTGACATCGGATTAACAACCAGCCCTGTTGCTTGCGTTTGTGGTCCATGTATATTTCCAACCGACCGCGGTGCTTCGGATTTAGACAGTGCTGTCGAAGTCGAGACAGACCTTGTCGCGGCCCTGTCTGATTTGCAGAAAGTAATATAACTTTAAAGGCTTCGTTATGGCGATAATTTTGCGCCACACCCTGAGCCGGCACGAGCTTCAAGTTGTAATTGCAAGCTACTTTCACACCAGGTCTTTAACGCTCCGGCGGTAGTGATTAGTGCCATCAGCAAAGGACGTGCAACCGATGAAGTTCATCATGTTGCGCAATCGGCTGCTCATTGCAATCTGCGATGATTAACTTATAAGTCATCGTTGTTGGATTATGATCAACATAGATCAACAATAGCCCCTTGTTGTTGGACTTTGTCAGTGGTGTTTTAACCGCCGTTCTCGGCGAACAGCGGAAAGATTGAAAGAAATTGCGCCGCACGGTTTTGAAACGTCCCTTTGGAGCAAGCGTGAGTAATAAAGCCGTCGCAACCGCGTCGCTTAACAGCTACTTCGCAGAAAAAGCGGGTTTTGTGAGTTTGGTCGAATGGTAATTGATCGTTAATTCGTGGTGAGATGCTGTGACCAGGGTTGCCTTCAGCTGCGGTTGTTCACGGGGCATGGTTTCCAGCGGAGACTTGCAACACGGCTTAATGAAATCTTGAACTTTGGCACTCGTACTATCAACACCAGTGCCAACGCTCTTGTCGGCATTTGTCTTTCTTGCCGTATCTCAGTGATGCATCTGCGAATCTTTAATTAAGCGGTATGTGACGTGCTTGCAACAGGCCTTCTTCTAATCGCNCCATCGCAGCAGTGTCGATCGTGCAAGGAATGCGTTTTATGTGGTCGTTTTGCATCTGCGCGTAAACGCTGGTCGCAGAACCGGGCCAGATGCNTGGCAAGGTTTGCACTGCTGGTGCACTCGCTCAAAAAAAAACGTCTGTCATGTTCGGCTGTGTTTCGCTCACTTCATGATGTGAGATGAACTGAGTCAATAAGTCGTTACTAACCCTAGAAGAGATTTATCGACTGGACTGCGACTTTCTCATTAATTATAATTTGTTATGCGGGTGATCCTTGATTAATTACCACGGTAAAAATCTTAAACGAAAATGAGTCGTGGTAATGCATTCACATCTCAATAGAATAAGAATACTGCGATGATTGTAGGCTTTAACGTCCTAAATTGTTTAGCAATGTTGAATTTAGCATTTTGACTTTTGTTGTTTTGAGGTCCAGGTACTCTTTCAGGGAAAATTGTTGCGTTCCTGGTAGACACATAAACACGCTTCTTTAAAATGGCTACGAACTCACCGCACCATGAGCTCTTGAAAAAACTGTTGTTTAGTAGTAATTAAACTGTCGTTTATGAGTATATAAATTTCGTTAAGGTAGCTAGGTGACTCACGCCAACTTCATCGCTTGTATAGTGACAAAATTTCCAATATGTGCGTGGTGGTGCGTTTTGACATGTCGATTTGCTGATGACCGCGCCTAGAGAGTGGATTGAAGCAAAACCTCGTTCTGCTTGAATGCCAGAAACGAAATTATATATTTCTTTCCTTGACTCAACCTTTGCCCCGGGAATGAAGTTGCCTGCGTCGTCGTATTTGGTTGGAAGTTGTGTCTGTCGGCCTGTCCTGTTCTTAAGCTTACTTGCAAGCGTGCTGCTTCGTTTCATGCGAACGGTTGCTACGGTGCCAAAATGTCGAATTGCAACCGGTCAGTGCCTCCGCATTAGAGTTAATTCCGATGTCATGACCAGTCTGCATCTCGTAGTTTTATTTTCAGGCTAGTTTCGTCATATTGTACTCGCTTTTGCACTCCTTTCCGAGTGTCACGACTCTTAACCCGGCGCCCATCTCCGCTTGCTTGCGCCGGGGCCGCGCGGCTGCTTTGACAACGATTGCTGCGCTGGTGGCAACCAACGACAGCGGTTTCATTGGGGGTTCGGAAGCTGAATCACGTCATCACGTTATTGGAGCGGTCACGGCTGATCAGCTCCGTAGGGTTGAATGTTCTCTGAGCCGCTTCGGTTTGCATCACACGGGTTTGCCGAAGCTTTCTGCTCCATCGTGGTATGCTTCGCGCATTTCGAAAATAGCTTTCATTGAAGATGACAAAGGCATTCTCAAGCGCTAGCGCACCGTGATAAACTGCTCTGCAAATAACACATTCTAAATTGTTCCACAGTATCTTGCTTTAGCGCTTTCAAGCTGCCTGCCACGCAGCCTTTGTGCGTTTTCATGTCGCGCATCTCCTCTTGCAAACAAATAAAGCGTTTTTGTAGGCATTTATCCGAGCGCTTTAAAGTAATGAGGGAAGAGTGAACATTTGCTTTTCCATCCCGGGATCACTTTACGGTTTGCTTTGTAATGTGACGTCAATCGATCAGTGAAAACTTTACGAGGAAGACCAGATTCAAACGCAGCGCATCGGCGAAAATGCGCTGTGGGCGTGGTCACTTGTCTGCTCCTGAATGGTTGAGTCATGCGAATAGATTGCCATAGATTTATAGATTGCTTTGGCAACTGTTCAACATTGCTTCATCTAGAACAGTGCTCTTCAACCTTTTTGTCATCGTGGAACGCTTGATATACTTTTCGCGTTTGTCATGGAACCCCAATTAACAAAAATTAAACAAACTCGAATTACTTGCGAGAAAATCAAATTTTTCGTAATGAGACACTTCATCAAATAAACAGTTATTGCAGAAGTTAAAAAACAAGAAATTTAATGACTCGGTTGCTCTAATAATCACGAATCAATATACTGAAGCAAGAAATAATTTCCCTTAAAAAACAGGAATGCTCAGGGAACCTTTGAAACGCACGGAACTCCACTACGTGTTTTGCGGAACCCCGGTTGAAGAGCACTGATCTAGAACACTGATTCTTCAGAACACCGCGTTGTGTTCAAAGCACACATTTCCAAATTCCAAGTACCGCAGTACCCGCTACACTTTCATTTCGCTTACTTTAACTCCTAACCTGCATCCGGCTTCTCATATTTTGATAACATCTTCAAAGATGCGTCTGTATGATGCTTGTTGCCTGCAAAACCGTTGGATCTGTTTTGGTTGGGAACCGAATAAGCAGATAAAATTCTTATTGTATCGGCGGCAGCGACCGTCAAACGCGTGGTGACGCTTTCCCACGATGGAAGTCTCAACACTCGGTAGTTCCCGCTCCTGGCGAACGTGTGGCTTCCAGTGTTGAGAGGTCAGCACGGAATCGCGAGGCACGATCTGTTTGATGTTCGTTGCGTTCCAGGTTTTTGAAATAGCTTCTGTTTTTTTGTTCGGTGACGCTGATTGATCCTGCAATTTCGAAAACGTTGCTGAAGAGGGAGTCGACCCCGCACCACGTTCTGCTCATTCAGTTTTGACCGCACCAGTAACATACCGTTAACGTAACTGCTGAGGATTTGTCTGGGGGCTTTTGTTAAAAATTACGGGCTTTTCATCGATATCTCGCCTCATGTTTCGCGCGACCTGGTGCATGAAGTCAGGTTCATAGAACCCTTTTTGATATCGGCGCATGCCATTATGATTTCTTTGCCTTTCCCGTCCACTGATCATCAGTACAAAAAGCAGTTCGCCTCACGACAGGCTCAAAGTCCTTGGTAATGCCGCCGCCCTTCGCAGTTTATGTTCAAACATCGGTTGCTCTTGTTTCGTGCAGTTCGGCGGCTCTTATATCAGCAAGGATTCGCTGCTTTTGCAAATGCACGGCTTCTGGGATATCGCTTAGTGTAAGATCATTTCCCAGCAGATCGTTTGTTTGCGATCGCCTTATCACTATACCTCACTTGCAATGCCGAGACGTTGTTCCTGCAATCGCGACGTGCATTCCGCTGCCGTTAACCGTTTGTCTTTTTATCGCAGTGCGACCGGTCGTCCAGTACCGTGCGACCAGCTGCTGGTCATAAACAGCGACGTTTATATGCAAAAGTTCAGGTACAGGTGTAAGCTGTGCGTGCAAGTTTTCAGTTTGCCAGTGCCTGGATTGCCCAGCTATAGCAAATTAAGCATGAGTGAACCGCAGCTGTTTTGCTTTGGCGCAATCGCTTCGGAGTTCAGTTTTGTTGTTTGCGTTTTTGTCATCTCATGCGCCTGGTCTTGATTTCCCACTAACTGCTGCTCGGTCGCTATGATTTTTATTAATCCATTTTAACAGGGCGCGTGTCGCGGCTGCGCTGTGCGCATGTTTGTGTCTTATTCGTTCGCTTTGCTGAAAGTTGTTTTTTTTTCACAAAAAACACCCGTCGTTTTTGACAAAAGCAACCTTGATGGGATACAACGACAAAAATGATCGAAGTGGAGGTGTGTTTCACTGAATGCGCTTGAAGTCGCGAAATCGTGTGATCTTATTGTTGCGGAAGACACGTAGACGCAGCATCGGGAGTGTTATTTTTGGCTCGCGATCTGCATTCTTAATCGTGTCACCAGGTTACTTACATCCGCAAAGCTGACGCAGTAAGGGAAGGCAATGGCAGTTAAGTACCCGACGTTGACCGTTTATCAACTTCGTTGTTGTTAAAACTGTTCTCGGATTGAGCATCCACTTGACACTTGGCGGTGCCGGTAGCACCTGTGGTTACGCGTACACTGGTTTAGAATGTGGATTTTTTTAAACAGCCCGTTGTCGACCTTGTAATTTTTGCTACATCCTCTGCGCAAACGTGGACGCTGTGAGTCGCCGTCTACTGCAATAACCCGGCATTTTTTTGTTTGCCAATACTTGCTTGTCTTCAGTTTGATACCTGTGTTTGCCAATTGCACCTCAAATGACGGATATTGTGGACTTGTTGGAGTCGGAAGCTCGAATGTCAGCTGCGCCGAGATCAAGTCGTGTTGTCGTTTGCTGAGTGCGTTTTTGCGGGGCTTCAATAATCTTTATTTTCCTTGTGCATGCTCAAAAAAGATTTTGCGGTGCTTTTGCGTCATAAGTTTTGAAAGCAATCTCGCTCTGCCAGATAATTATGGGCTGGGTATTGCGGACCGCCCTCCCACAGGCTTGTAGTTTAAGGTAATGAGCTGACGTTTATAGAATCACTTGTGCTTCGCTGTCATCCGTGTCCTTGGGGAAGTCCACTCACCCGTGTTATTTGCGGCTGCAGCGATCTGGGCTTTGGTGAAAACTTGACCTGTGACGCAGTGATTTCATGAGACAAAATTTTGATGTTGAAAGTTTCACTTCCGCGCAAGTTCGCTTGAGCTTCATCGCCCGCTTCTCACTGTTTGTTTTCATTGACACATCTTCACAAACTTTGTTGTTTGTGCTGACAGCAGGAAGCATCCGAAGTCCTTGATCTACAGGAGTTTCTTTCGTAAAGCTAAAACTATAACAGCACTTTGAATGAGAACCAGAATCATTGCTAGATTGCATGATAGCTTGGTAGCAAAATAACATTTGACAAGTTGTTTGGAATAAGGTTGCCTGTTGTTCTATTCAGCTTGCAGCGGTGGGCCTTCTTTATTGAAGTAATGTGGTTGTGAATTATGGATCGCATGCACCAAGATGTCGCGTCTGGACAAGCGCCGCTCCAAAAATGGGGCACGTCCTGGCGACGACCGTTTGCACACGGGGCAACTGCACTTCAGCGATGCCTCACCTCGCTGATCGCTATGCCTGTCGGTCTAGCGAACGATTTTATGAGGAATGTTTGTTCGCCTTCCCAGGTAACATGCGGGCGAGAAACATTGTCAAACGAGCCCAACGTAGCAAAAGGATTAGTGTCACTGCTAGCAGCGCCTGCTAAACGGACGTTGTTAAATGGTTGCTCGAGTCCGTTTCCAGTCTGTTGCGACAGGCTGCATAGAGACAACATGACTTGACCTTCGGCAGTACTGGTCACGTTCAAGACACCAAACCATTTGTAAGTGCCACTTAATCGCACGTCTTGTCTGTGGGCACCTGGTGTGAGCTTGTCAGCTTCACCCTGTTTTACCGTGCCGTATGCTTAAGCTTTAGTTTTATTTCTCACGAAGTTTTTTTCGCGATAAAGGTTAGCGCAGCTTGAATTTCCCAGCGAAACGCGTCAAGATCAATGCGCAACGCGTTGCATCGCGTATCTACGAAAAATTTCGCGCTAAGTCGATTGACAGACCTGGCATAAGTTGCTTGCGGTTTATTTAAACTTGTCATCAAGTTGATCGAAAAGGCTTGATGTCCGTTTCTCTTGCGTTTTGTACAAGATACGGCCAAACTCAGTGCCGGATAGGTTGTTTTGATTCCCACGAAAGTTCCAGAAATCATTTCTTCTGTCCACGTTTCATCGTCTCCAACGACAAATACCTATCGTCGAGCGATGTTTGCTTGGAACCATTGGGTTTCGTCTTAAAGTGATGGAAACGTCAAGTGAAAGAAACAGCGCCGTGGCGTTGTGGTTTCACTCGCGGGAGCCTCAAATCCGGATAACAATGCTTATGTCTCGTACCGGATCGCCGATCGCTCGTAGTGAAACTGCTGTACATGCTTTAGAAAATAAGTACTTTGGCTTTTCGTGAGCGAGGCTGTTGCCAGAGCAAGAATGTTTGGTTGCTGATGATGACATCATCCAATGAGGAAAGCTTTCATTCAAAGAAAGGTGCTTTGTCGCAAGGGGATCGTTAATATTTAAGTCATTTTGTTCCATTTCTGCTACTCCTGCTTATCCGTTGTAAAAATGCAGTTTTGCAATCTTGTAATCGGCTTAATTCTACCACCGATCGTTTTTCGTGACACGCGAACCCGCTCTGGGCCTTGCTTCTTTCTCTTGTGTTTCATTTTACCTATTTTAGACAGAAATCGGGTCTTTCGCTTTACGAAGGCGTTTATGTTTCGAAGAAAATTTTCTGTCGCGCTGATCGTGTCACACAACAACACTGGCAGCGAACACGACATCCACGTCTACCTTGTCTTGCATACGTGTTTTTTCTACCGTCTCACGTTCTTGACGCCGTTCTTGCGACAAGTGTGAAACATGACGACGCAGTTTCTTACTGCATCAGATTCCGAAAGCATGTTTTCAAGAACCGTGGTTGCCTGATAAGAAGCCTACTTAGTTTGTCTACAAACGTTTTGTTCTATCCTTTCCTATAATCTCTTGTTTTTGAGACATTGGCGAAAGTCGTGAGGAGCTCATCTTAATTTAAGAGCTAGAGGTCGACAAAAGCGCCCTGACACAAACTGCGTTTACGTAATCTTCAAGTAAAAAATTCATAAGCGCTCAACAAACTTCCAAGGCACAGCAACGGATTGTCATATACTGTCGCCGAGCAGCTAAGTGTTTCACGGTCGCTTTTCTGTAACGTCATTTTCTTGGAAGCTGCTTCGGATTTCACCAGCGGTTTTTGAACGCAAGAAGTTGTTTGGCAAGTTCGTGCCGGCCTTATGCATCAAACTGTGGCAAGTCAGGACCGTCACATTTTCGAGCACAGTCATGTCCGCGGCGTCGCGTTGCTTCGTCACTGACCGCTCTTGCAACGATGCAAGCGCCGAGGTCAAGTTAATCCTATATTCGCAGCCTTTCGGTTCGCAGTAATAATGAAGTGCAATCGGTAGGCTCGTCGTGTGCGATTGCCTGACTCAGGAAAACTGTCCTGCTAAGCCACCGACTGCTTCAGACATCGTGTCACGAGGCGATTCGGGAAGTATCTGAAGCTATTTGACCCGTTATTTACCTTCAGTCTGTTTTTCCCCTGGCATTTTTAGCGTGCCCACTATCGGTCCTCTGGACCTTCACAGGCCACGTTGTACGACCATGGCATTAACTTCATCCTATGTGAGGATCTGTCTTGTTGACCTTGCGTGTAGATACTGTTGTGGTGCGATGCGATCACTTTTTTGTAAATCTTTGGCGGTGTCGCCCTCGGCGCCTTGTTCCACCGTGCCTTGATTATCGTCGGGGGAAGTCCGCATTCCCAATACGCGTTCGCGCAATCGACGCCTCCCAACGTATACGTGTCATGCTCACGTTGAACCGCGTGACAGGAGCAGCCGGTCTTGCCGCGCCATTGGGATTAGATCACCATGCTTCCAGCACCAATCATGCCTGGTTCGGTTTTATGGACAAACAGAATGCCTTCGCGCTTCATCAGTTGCTGTGTTGTTTACCGCGCAGTGCCAAGAGCTACACCGCCTCATACTAATTTTTACTGTACATGAAGCCCGACACGATTTTGTGAAACTTGCTTCTCCTTGCTGAGAACAACGGTTGTTTGCGCTCAACCTTACGTGGCACGGCCCTCTTGCAATTTCATGCGGTAAATAATCCGTTAAACGGTTTTCTTTCTTATCTCTGGTACGGGTCAACTTTGCTTTTAATGGTATTGGACCCTTGTTCTCTTCGGTTGTAGGCGTCTAACTGTCGGGCATTTTGGTTTTCAAAGTGGCCTTAGCTTCTTTTATCCTGTGACGTGGTTGCAGTTTCAACATCGGGCTGTTTGCGAACGACAGAATTCGTGAAGTTTCGATGGAGTAAAACTTAGTCGTCAGGTGCCATCCGTTCGCGTCTGCCAAGTCTAGGAAGCTAATTTCGTTCGTGACTAAGGTTTTTCGAAAATGCTTCATGTGACAGTGCAGGCAACACTCGACATACCAGTAACACTGACTGTTTCATGAATTTTACTGGTTGGTTCAGTGAAAATGGCGTGTGGGATTGGAAGCACTCTCATTACAAGCGTTGTTTCTTTAAACCGAGACAAAAATTGCTGTGGCGTCACGTCTGAAGTAGTGAGTGAGGAGTTTTGTCGCGAGTTCTTTGTTTTTCGATTGTTACCAAACAAACGATGAGCGCACGTCATCCAAGATATTTCGCCAAACATCTCCTTCCTCAAGGAAAAAGGCAGCAGGCCTTGACGCGCGGTCTTAACTGATGGCTGGTGATTGGACATTTAAGAAAACAGCAGCGGTCACGGGTTGTTATTCACGTCACTTGAGCAAGGAAAGTCTTAGGCGAACACAAACCAGCGCACAAAAGTCGTGGCGGAAGCGCTTGATTGTCACGGGCTGCATTCCACTCTGTTCGTCACCAGCTGCCTCACTTGTTTATTTTCCAAAATTTGAAGTCGCTTACGTAACTTCGTCCACGTTGCCACGCGGAAGTCCAGCACCGAAGACGCTGCCGCTGTCAACGAGCATCAACGATCTCCGAAGATCGACGTCAATGGTGATTTCCACAAAGTGCGTCTAGGAATTATGAAGACGTTTGTTCGAGCGGCTTGGATCAAAAACAATTCGCGTCTATAGGCCGTGGCGTTGAATATGTAGATTGTGTACCATGTTCAGGTTCAGCGATTGTTGGTGACTGTCTAGACTAGCATGAAGCGATTCGAAATACGCTCTTTTCTCACAGCAGGCGTTCGGCTTTCTTGTAGCGGTTCGCGCGTCTTTGCGTCAGAATTCGAAATGTTTGCAACCATCTTGTCGCAGCGCAAGGGCTCGTTGAGTTTACGATTGGCTGGTATGCGTGAAATTTCGATGTACCGTGCTGAAAGTACTGTCAGGAATACA
>JGI24021J15306_10005351_pt1 | contig 15239 bp, 10 predicted proteins | sample Ectturendosymbi1_FD_15306 | JGI IMG/M metagenome (IMG submission 15306)
CATTTTTTTCAAGCCCCACGTTTCCGACTGTGGGCAGCAGTGCACCAGCATTGGCTGCTGCCTGTCTCTTGTTGACTTGTCTGCCGCAGCAGCACTTTGCTGCAAGCAGCGCTATAAAAGTGTAAACAATACGGGGCGATTTTGTTGTTATTGTTGTACTACAATCTATTTTAGCAACCTGTTTTTGCATAGATTACGTAAATCGCCCTGTATCCGGCCCTCCAGTGGCCCGTCAGTCGCGAATTCGGCCCTCGGGTTAAAAGTTTGGCCACCCCTGTCTTATACTTTAGTGTTCACAAACCACTTCACACAAAAAGCAAAACTCGTTTCACGACAAGCCCTTCTTTATTAAGATTCAATGCAATGCAGTAAGTTTTGCACTTTTCGTCATTAAACATAGGAAGCTTCTGCGATTTTTCTTTTTAACAATTTTCTTTTCTCTGTCGGAACCGCGCTGTAAATACGACCGGAATTCTTGAAGCAATTAATGTTTGTGCTTGACGCTTAGCGTTCACCGCCTTCGCTCTCTCAATTTCTCAACGTGATGTTTTGAAACAAGATATGAATAGCGTTCCGCGTCTTGTGCTCGGCTTGTAACTGGTGGTGTTCTCCAGCTACGTTGTTGCGACGCGGCCAGTTTACGCCAGCCGACTGCGAAAAGTCACCGTCGACGAGTGGCGCTGTTGCCCGGGATTTTCTGGACCAGAATGCGACAACGGTAAGTGCGATCACAACGACCTTCAGTCGCACGTCGGCGTCACCAAGTGATGTCGCTTGATGTTTGTTGATTAAGCTGCTATCCATTCAGCCCGATGTCTCGTTGATAACCCGCGGTCAATTAATTAGCTTTTCCCTTTTCAGTACATTTTAACTAACTGTGTGGTTCAGTGTACGGTCATTTGCACATAAATGACTACGAGTTGCGAAATGTGGGTTTGCCAGCTCGTGAGAAATGTCAGCGTGCGAATTGCCTGCGTATTTATAGGGTTCGGGTTTGGGAAAATGCACTAGCAACTGTTTTAAAAACTCTTTGTGAGCGACTACAAATGCCATTTTGTTTTGATTAACATCTAATAGCGCGAGATACAGTCAATTACTTTCCTTCATCAACTTTGGTTTTCTTCTAAAAAGCGTGCAGGTACTTCTAACTTGGTCCGAAATGAGTTTACAGGAAAATACTTGGAAATGCAAATCTTTGTTGAATCCGTTGTTGCGCGCCGCATGGCTTATCAAGTTACTCGTTAGAAAACTCTTCAGCCCATAGTCCAGCGAAAGCTTTTTTTTTCGATGCGAGTAACACCTTGGAACGGCGAGGTTATCACACTTTTTCTCACGCGTTCCACTTAATCATGTTTCTGAAAAGTGAAGGGAGTATGAACCGTAAGCAACCCATTCAACCTTTCCTGTCTTTGAAACTGGGCAATATTGAATTGCTAAACACGCCCTGTGGTCAGGAAACGTGTAGTTAAAGGCTTTGGTTTGCGCAATGAATTACCCGCAGCTGTTCCTCTTCTACCGTACAATGAGTGCCGACGCTGACGCTTTTGCGGTACGCCCCAAGTTAGGCTGTCATTACATATTACCAGTTGATTACTGGTCATCTATGTAGGTCAAGTAGCAGGTGAATTCGTGCCTTGGTGAACTTCGCAGTCACATAGGCTACATCGCTTTAAAAATTTTTAGACAGATACTGCTTTAACGAACTGCTGAATTTTCAACTGTAGCAGCCGATAGGGTCGCGACTCTTTCGATCGCACTGTTACTCATCTTCCGGCTTGTGAATCATGGAGTTTACAAATTAAACACAGTTCTGACCACAGGTGTAACGCCTGGCGCCTGAGTGCTCGTTTCTGTTCGCGTGCCGCTTAATGTATGCGTCGAGGCCGACTGCAAACTTACCAAAGCGCTTGTTTCACTTGTGAGCTTAGACGTACACTTGACTGTTTGTCGGTCTAGCACCTTGATCGCCACGGTTGTTTTAAGTCGGGTGGCGGTGCACGCGAACTTAGTTCTATGCCGCGGGCACAATTAACGATTACCGGAAACCCACACGAGAACAGATGTCACCGAGAGGTGGTTAGCGCTGAAGATAAATTTCCGATCGTAACATAGCTCTCAAACAGTTTTAAAAGGTTAAACACGGCCGTTTGTAGTTACGACACCACTTAAACCCCATGCCATGTCAAGCAACTGGTTTTGTTCGGTAGCTGTGCACAATTTTAACGGAAGTAACCGAAGATTTTTGCAAAATCTGCGTGACACTGAGGGTGCAGAACCGTACTTAAAGACTGCTGCTGAGACGATTCGTCGCCCGTCTTCCATCTATGCGGTCACCAACGGGATGTCCTCCAGACGCAGGGTTGTCTGACACCTTCCACCAAGTGATAAGAACTTATGAACATGACATTGATCAGTCAGACACGAGCTAGTTTGATAATGAAGCTATCATTTCTGTTTTTGGCTATATCAAGCAGATATGCTGTAAGCTTTCTTGGCAGAATGTGTGAGAATTCTGCTCTTCTGCCGCAAAGTGGATTTTACAGGTAGAATTTGTCTTTCCAATTATGCAAAATTTTGACTATTCGATTGATGTTCGGGAAACACTTTTAAGTCTTTCATCAGATCTAAAGTATGTTTTCAATTCAGGTGTACCCAGAATTGCAGTTGCGAGCGTGTCTTTATCAAAAGCGCTCTCCTCTATTTTTTATATAGCAAAATGAATAGTAACTTCGATATCGGAATGCTTGCGGCAATTTTTCTCTCCAGTCACGATGGCGCTGGCCGTGATTCTCCGAAGTGAATGGAGCTTTTAGGCGTCACCAACGTAATATTTTAATTGAACGCTATTACTATTTTAATTCCTGTTTGATCGTCACTTAAAAAACTTGATTCCTCATGAAACAGCGCAAAGAAAGCTGTTGGCCATGTTCTTTCCACGTGATTATTGCCCACGATGTTGGTAACGCAACTGAGTTTCAAGGAAAAACGCTATGGGTGGCGAAACACTCGGGAAAGTACTACACAGCGTTTTGTTTGAAGTACTATTGCTACAAGCAATCGGGACGTACAAAAATAATTGAATATTTCAAAGTTGCCTTTCTGTTTAAACGCACAACAGATTTTTCCGCAGCCAAAAACTTTCCATTATGTTTTTTTTTTCACGATAGCAAATCGAACCGGTTTCATTGTTTACTACGGTTTGCGACCGCCAACCACTGATAAGTTTTCAGGCCAGAGAAATATAAAAGTAACCTTTTATGATCGAATCATTTCTGCGGGTTCTATCAGTTTATTATCCAAATCTGACCACGTAAGGTTTTTGATGAAACATGGGCGACCGGAAGGATGTTTTCCAGGGAGGGGACAACAGTAGGTTTTTTACAGGAGGCCAAAAGGATTTTTTTCTAGGAGAACTAGCAGTGGTGAAACTTCACTTTACCAACTCGAAACAAAGAGAAAACTCTTTCTACTAAAAATGTAAGAGCAAAATATCAAAATTCACAATCCAGGGGGTCCAAGGCCTTCCCTTGCCACTCACTTCCGACGCCCAGGGATGAAAGGTGCCAGTTTGGCCCCGGAAAGTATTGTAACAAGTTTTAAGTAGTTTAATTATGCTACAAAATAGCACAACGGTCACATGTGGTGGAAGTTTTGGTTCTGTTATTGTGTTTTGTCTTGTTACACTGCATTGACCGCACCGCTTCGCATTGCGCTTAAAAATACTGAAGAATGACTCATTTTTCAGTATGTTTTAACTGCACACGGATGGATCTTCTTGCTCAGAGAGTTGAAGAACTCACACAGCAGGTAACTACAGTAACGACATGTGACTTCAGTAGTTAGTAATAAATCAAATATTCGTCTGGGTTTCTTAGCAGGTACTGTTTCTGTTTTCAGTGATCACAAATGTCAGATACTTAATCTGTGGAGCATGTTTCACAATTTCCCCGAATTTTTTCGCTCTATAGCGTGCAAACTATTTCTTCAGCGATTCCCTCGGTGTGTTGCGCAAAGACTACGAGACGCTTGTTTGATAGAACGTTCGTCTGAAACGTTTATCATTTGAATTACACAGAAGAAGGAAACTTGAAGAAGACTATTCACTTCCTCATGATAAAGCGAAGAAATACGCTTATTTTAGTAAAACTTTATTGTGTAGTTTGGTGCAGTTAATCTTTTACTTTACCTATTACGAAAAAATATTACTTCAAAATTGTTTAAGGAACAATGTAAAATGCTAAGGAAGCGAGAAAATGGCTTTATATGAAACGGCAACTTTCGAAATAATAAACTGCCGTAAAAATCACAAGCGATAAACTTTACAGATTTAGGACTCAGTTGCCAACCACAAATAAAAAGTTCGTTTGATGCATACGTTGTTTTATTACAAGTTTTTGAGTCATGGTTTGATTTCAAAGAGTTTTTGAATTGTTGAAAGCACCACAGATACTTGCGCCGTATCTTTCAAAGCTATTTAAACTGTTAGGACACACTAACTTAAGGTGCCATTAATCCGAAAGTGATGGCGAAGATGCAGTGTGCAATATGACTGTCGTAGCAAAGATTGCACCTCACAGTAAACCCGGGGCTTGCGTAATTTGTGCGAAGCGTTTTAGTGAATTAAGCAGTTTTGTTGGTTCAAGTGTGGGACTATAAACTAAGACCTGTAGACCCAGTTTACATCAGGGAGTCAGTTTTTTTCTTTCAAGTCTTATCAAGCTCCGTGTGTGTGAATACCGTTTCCGTGAGAGACCTACCGTGTTTTCACATTTATTTTTAAAATCAATGCAAGACAAGAAGCACCACTGTTCTAATATTGAATTGAACCAGAAGTCCTTATTCATGACTGTAAATGTGGAAGTATCTGAAACCTGGTTCGCCCCTCTTTAAGCATATGTGCCATTGAGGTAATGACAGAAAATTTATAAGCAGCTTTAAAATGTCAGGAAAGGTATCAGTGAAAATTTATTTGGTAGTTGAGCATTGGCATTGATGATTTGGACGACAGTATTTTGTGTAAAATGAAAATAACATCTTCCGCTAGTCTTCTGTTACTAGTATAAATACCATCAGCTGTCATTCTTGTCGAAGAGACAAAAGTTTTGGTGTTGTTGTAAGCTAATTTATAATCTTCATTTGGAACAGTAGCAACCATTTTATTCTTATTGATAAAATTCCCCAGCCTAAACCAGTCCCGTCGCCACGGGGGACTTTGGTGGGCTTAGCCCCCCCAAACAAAGCTCCAAGCCCCTAAATTGAAACGTGAGACACTATAAATAAGAGGAGTTTTGGTTAATTTTATAATGTCAAGCCCCCCCGCACAAACGAAAAGCCCCCCTATTGAAAACTTTCTGGCGACGATTCTGGCCTAAACCCGCAAGGTCATATTTGCTTGTCAATGGTTAAATGCCGTGTGTGAAAACAGGATATCTACTGCTATTCCTTTTGCAAAACTTTTGTTCCATAAAAATTGGTGCAAGCCTGATTCGGACCTCATAAAGTATCTAATGTCTTGATTGACATCAACTGTTGCAATAGAATAGTATGAAACTACTGCCGAATATTTGAAACCTTTCGGCACAGTGTATGTGCTGATAGCCGTTTTTGCAGCAAATAACACTCTCTTGATATTTCAGTTGACTTCTGTGTCGCCTGACTCTGTGACGGAAACAAGACCGCCACTCAACATAGAGCAAGGACAACGCGGTGCTCCTGGACCTAAAGGCTCCAAAGGTGAACCTGGAATTGCTGGACCCAAAGGCAACAAGGGCCACATGGGTCCGAGTGGTGTGACTGGACTAACAGGAAAACCTGGTATTCCGGGCCCGAGAGGCCCACCAGGAGTTTCAGGAAAAATGGGCCTACACGGGTTACCTGGCACTCCAGGCGAAAATGGCCAAGATGGTGCACCAGGACCAAAAGGATTACGAGGAGAAAAAGGCGACATTGGGACATCTGGAGAAAAAGGAGACCGTGGACCTATTGGTATGTAGCCTTGGAACGTATCAGCACTACAAACTAATACTTCACAAAAATGGAGATGTGAAGCATACACAGACTAGTCAAATACCATGTACGAAGTTTATATACTTTTTTCGATTAAAATCTTCAATTGTTTTTCCTGTGAAATTAATGTTTTGTTTTAGGTTTTCCCGGTCCTAGAGGTCCTCAAGGAGTCGACGGGTTCCCTGGAAATCCTGGTGCAAAAGGTATGTATTGCATTAAGTGGCTAAGTCTTTCATGATTTAACTGCACACTGTTTGAAATATTTTTGTGTGGTTTTCATAGATCACCAAATTTTACCAGTATGCGTACTTGCTGTGTTGTGTCAACGTGGGTTTTCATGTGACGAAGGTGTTTGGAATACATTAACCATGTGGTTGCCATCACGTCATGGGTGCAGTTTTATTTGTCACCTAGAAACAGTCCAGCAATCTTATTTCTCGGGGACCTCGCATCATTACGCCACCGCAATGAACCTGTACGTGAAATATGTACTGATCTGTGAGCACATAATACAGGTATTAAACTTCAGAAAATTCCTGCTATAAGACTTAAAATTACTAACGATGGGACATGGAACGAATGTCAAGTCCGCTGTCCCATCCCGTGGGATTCTCATAGCAATCCTATTCCCATGGGCACGCCTGCAAAATCACCTAACCCAGCCCATGTGTTTGTTCCCGGTTTAGATATTTTACTGAATTACTGCAGACAATGCAGCGCATCTTTTAAGCTTTGAGATAAAATGCCAAGAAATATCTCGTTTCTGTGTATACTAAACTTTAGTAGGGATTTTGTTAATATAATTGTGTTCCATTCCAACCTACATTTCATCTCCGCGGGAGCAACAAAACTATCGGCTCTTAGGACTTGAAACACCTCACGGTTCTCACCATAATCTGATAGTATTGCTGCCGAGACCAACGCAGACACGATATGTCGTCTTACGTGGTCCTCGACTGCCCTTTATTTTGAAGTGTCGAAGCTCGAACTAAACTATGTACGTACTTTGTACGTTTGGTTGAAGTACCTTATGACTCAGTAAAAACCTTTCGATGAATCTTTTAACGCAGGGTTCTTGACCTGGGGTCCATGAATGTGCTTTAGGGGGTCCGTAGACCGCAGTTCAATCAAGAGAATCTGCTAATTTTTATCCGTCCATTTGGGCCATTATTGAGCGTAATCGCACCACAACTGTAATCTGAGATGCACCTCATAGACCAGTGGTTCTTAACATTTTTTTACATATTTTACCCTTTTATCAAACAAGATTACCAGATTTACCCCCAATCCACTCAATATGGTGGTAAATCTGCTCATTTATTGAAAATACGACATTAAGAAACATAGAGTTTGGAATGATTTATATAAATTTGCATTGGTTGCAATTTATGGTTCAGTAAATTTACCCCCTTGGAAGATGAAATTTGCCCCCAGGGGTAAATTTACCCCAGGTTAAGAACCACTGTCATAGGCCTAACGAGGTAATTCCAGTAATACCTTTATGATGTAATAGTCCACACTGTCCACGGACTTATCTGCTAAAACTTTGCACGTGCCATCGTGCATTGACGTGAATAAAAAATAAATAAATATGACTTGAAGGTCTGCGAGATGGAATAGTTTGAGAAACGCTGTTTTAACTAACAGCGTCTACGCATACAACGGTCTGGGTACGATTCAAAGCAACTGGACTAAAATTGAGAAAGTAAACGTGTTTCAAGAAGCGAAGATACCAAGAAAGTGCAATAACAAAACTTATTTGCAGAAAGAGAATTACGTTTAACCCAGTAATGTTACATCACAGGTGTAATCGAAGGATGGGAGGCAAAATGATTTTACTTCTTTCACAGGGGAACCTGGCATTTCAGGGGTGGCAGGGCCAAAAGGAGAACCTGCACCCCCCGTAAATGTCACTTCGTTAAGAGGTCCACCAGGAGTCCCTGGAGAGCGAGGCCTTCCTGGTGCTGAAGGAGCTGTTGGACCACAAGGACCACCAGGTGTTTGCCAGTGCACTCCAGATAGCTCTCTATCAGGTACACCGTCAACGCCAACAGTTAACCCTGGTAAGTTTTTTTCAGTTGGCATACACTAGCAGAGTGGTGAGTGAAAATGCTGCAACATTTTCACAGTGGCTGACATTCCTTTCTGTACATGTTCTTTCGGTGATAGCGTAATGTTTAGTTAGTTCATCTATATACGTCCATGCATATCAACTAAAGCTTTAATGCGCTAAGTTCCTTGCAAAGCTGTTGCGTGAAGCGATTCATCAGAAGATGGGGGAAATTTTCAATGGCAATGCGCCAGCAATTTGCTGCAGTACCATTCGTTTTTTTTTTACCTGCAGCTCTGAATAAAGCAGAACTATTTCAACAAAATCTTTGCCACAGTTTTTGCACCAATCAACGACCGGTTCAGCTTTGCATGGAAGAAAACAGTCAAGCTTCCGCTACCGCTACTTTTTAAATGGAATCGAAAGCATTCGCATTCACAATAACAAGCACAGTGCTAGCAATCACAATTTAAGAACCATGAGGGGTTCGTTGAGAAGCCCAGAATCCCCCATAAAATGTCTAGTGATCGTCAATGTATCGCACTGAAACATTCTACCGTCAACGGCTGTTTTTTTTAAGGAAAATGTTTGGTACCCGGTGTGGACCTGTAAGGACCCGAAAAATTTCCAACTAAGTTTCATAGATATTTCCATTGATAATTTTCTCTGATTCTAGGGACCCGAATCGGGTCCGTAAAACACCTTAAAAAACCTGGTCAACGGTCTTGCACTGTCATTCGAACGGCAATTTTATCTCTCTGTCCCACACGCCACAGCGTGTCGCTCTGCGTAGAAAGCTTTTGTGGTGGTGTTTTTTGGATGTGCGTGAGTGACATGAAACGTTTTTCATGTGGTTCCAATGCTAACAGCGACGGCAATTTTGTCGCAGATACAGGTATGCAAAAGATAAAACTTTTCAATGACTGACTTTGCCAAAATCGCCTGAAGCTTTGTGTTTTGTACGCATGTATTAGGTGGAAACAATTAACTAAGCAGTTTAGTGACCACTGAATTGTTGGCGCGTGTGTAAACTATTGAAAACGTTATGATAACACTTCTTTGTTGAATTGCTAGAAACGCCCATTCTAATTTTATCTAAGTCAAACATTATCGCAGTTGTTACTGCGCTATCGAGCCTTGCATTCTGACTGATTGCCCTTCGGCAGTTAACGAAGCGGATCCCTTACATGGCTTGGGCACCAATGAAGGACCGCTTTCTGTCGATTTTTGCGCTAGTATTTTATGGAAGCGGCTTGTTATGGATCTCAGCTGCGACTTCGACGAAGAAAATTTGCTCTCATTGCCTGCAAGAAAGCGGAAACGCGAATATGTACACAACAACGACGCCTCTAACGCGACGCGAAGAAAAGGCGGAACGTTTTGCATGTTTAAACCGGGCAGTCATCCTTCGGGATCAGCTAGTTGGCGAATTGACTCTCGTCGCGACGTTAGACATAAGGAACCTGGACAGCATTTCAGTCAACTATCACAAGCCTATGCCGTTCATGAAGATGAAGAAACCGGCGAAGAGACCCTTAACCGTGATGCGACAGGCGACGAGAATGTGTTGCAATCAACTGCAAATTTTGCAGAAGAACCAGTGGTCAACTACTTCGTTACGTACAGTACTACCTCAGCAAACTTGCAGAGCGCCATGGGCGCGACCCTTGCAAGCCCGTTCTTTCTCAATCCACTCAAGGGAGTGTGCATGACTTTCCGCTACCTCTTTCACTCGCAGCACGCATCAAGCCAAGCACTGCTCGTTTATTTACTTTCATGCAATTCTGGTTACCGCATACCAGTATTAAACTTGACGCAGACCGAGTCGGTCAATGGCACAAACCTTTGGCAACGCGGTGCAGTGCCTTTGCCAGATTATCAGCACCCCTACCAAGTGATATTTGAAGTCAAAGCAGGCCCAACAGACAGTTTGATTTCGGCCTCAATTGACGACGTTGTTTTCTCCGCGTGCGGTGAGTGTTGTGGCGTGAAACTAGCCTTTGCCATGACTCGCTGGAATGCTTTGCTGGTAGTGGGTGCTTGCACTTCATGGGCTTTTTGTTTGCCAACCGCCAGCTTGCTTCAAAAATTTTTTAATGCGCACTATTGCTAGCGGTGAAAAATTCTATGTTGACGAATTTTCCAATAAATGATTTTTGTTTTGATCTGAGAAGAGAAGCTGTGAGTCGATTTGCAGTTGACTTCAAAAACCCTTCTGTCGTTTGGTGAAACAAAGAGCTTGTCGTTTACGTAGCTATATGTCTTGCATCATAAACGTGGTGCATATCAATAATTTTTAGCTGATCTGTCATCTTTTTAGCTAATCTGTCATCTTGAGTTCATTTCGTAGCGTGATTAACAACTAAGCCAAAAATAAGCAATTTGCGCTTTAATCGTTGACGACAAAATGCTTTTAGAAAGTTACGGAAAATATTTTGGTCTGAATGGAATTGGAGTTGCCAAAAATAAATAAACTGCTTAATAATTTGCCTTGCTTACTGAGATTGGCAGTTGTCCACGCCAAAAAAGTTAAGATTTTATTGTTTAGATCAGGGGTCACCAATGTGGTGCCCGCGGGGATCCGGCCGCCCGCAAGGACCAAGTCGCCCGCGGGTCTGTTCTAAAAGTAACATTAGCATGATCAATGTCTTCACATTAACGAATATAAAAACTAAAATAACTGAAGGAAAATTGTGCAAAATTTTTTATTTCATAAGTTTGTATCAACTAGTAGCCCTTCGCATTAATTGGTACACAAGAAGTAGCTAGCAGTTTCAAAAAGGTTGGTGACCCCTGGTTTAGATACAGTTTTCAAACGCTGGAGACTTGTACATTTTGTAGATTCTGAATGCTAGATAAGTGATTTTGAGCAGGATATAATGTTAGCAATGAAGAGCAAGAATTTTAAAATTGTCACCGTTCTTCTCAGGCAATTGGAAGCAAAACGCGATAAAATGCTTATTCAGTTGTTCATTGTTGCACGTGATTTCATTGAATGGTTTTCACTCATACACACTTAGTTTGCTGCGGTGGAAATTGCATGCTGGTGTTTTGAGTGCTGGTGGATTTGCATTTGATTTCTATGAACTATAAAATATAAATTGTTATCGTCTGCCTTCAAACTGTTATCGACTGCTTGTATTTACATTGCTGTTTAAAATGTTGGAAACTTTTTTAAATTGTGGGTTTCTCAATTTAATTATTGCTGAAACAAGAAGCTAGAAATTACATCTAAACAAAAGAATGAATTTTTTTTTGTTAAATGTATTTTCGCCATAAGATCAGGTTCAACTTTTTCTAACATGTCATTGTTGTCAATTAGCAAAACATTAAGGCATTTCCGCCACTTTACAAATCTTTTGCTTTGCCGTTAGCTTTGCTGATGATAGTGATTTGCTTACGTGGATAAAAACCCATATACAGTAATAAGATAAGTGGTGAAGTCGGCCTGGTTACAACTTCTTTACGTTTTTCCATTTTTATATTTACCTCAAGAAAGCAAAATTATTTCACCAATTTTTGATGCTAGAAAAACAAGCAATGGCCGTTTGAAAGAAGTTGCATCTGCCATTATAAGGAAATTAAAGCATTCCTTTGTTTTTCTCCGTATTTCATGTACAAATATGTCGCTCGAAATGATTCCACAACACATTATTACCCAGTGTGTGATTGTTTTTTTGTGAAGGTATGTTTTGCCTTATCCTATATTGCTCACCATAATTCCAACAGCAATTTCTGAAACTGATAGTGCTTCAAGTATTTCGTAGCTACAGCATTATGCGCATCCCTGCATGTTGTGATTTGAAGTGTGCAATAGAGAAATCCATGAGCATGCTTTTCGTAGAAAGTAGCAGCGTAGTGTTTTTCAAAGTCAGCGCGTGATTTTCGATTTCTTGTCAGGTGTGAGTCGAGTATCGCTGCTGCTGCAAACTACTGTATTTCTGCCACCCGCCAAAGCGCACACTGGCAGGACCGCAATCAGCTGATCTTTTCGAGTGGGAAAATGATTGTGTATTATTTTCGGGGGGAACGAGCGTAAGTTGCTTCTGCTTCTGCATAGCAACTAAACATGTTTTTCAAAATATCGAAATTTCGGGGGGGTGCCCTGTTGCTCCGTGGTTGCGGGCCTGTACACTGACATCTGAATTGTTTTTGTTGCGTTCTGTTGTAACGTAGGTTTTGTGTTTGTGTTTTGGTGATACCGAAAACAGGGTCCAACTCATGCATCCACAATGGACTTGTGCATGCGAACAACGATGTTTGGAAAACGAGGGACTGTGAGGAATGCCTTTGTATTGATGGAGAAGTGAGTTGCTTCGACATTCTTTGTCCAAGTGAAACATCGTGCAGGTACACATACAAACCTTCAGGATACTGCTGCGATGTTTGCTGCCCTAATCAGATCACTGAAACCGACGAAGGTAAATTGCAGCTGATTGCGTCTGCTGTGAACTATATTTCTGGATACACTGTTTAAAAGAGTTTGTTTGCTTTGCATTTTGTTTGAAAAGTGTATGAGGTGATGCATGATAATTTTCAACGTTAGTGGGAAAAAGACATAATAGTAGGAAAGAATTGAAGCTTCTAAAGTTATATGATGCAGAACAGCTTAGGATGATGCGTGCTTTACCGATATGCAAACCTGAATTCAACTATTTGCAAGGTGTCATCGTTGATTGTTTCGAAGCGCAGTTACAAATGCAGCACGTTATTTTTATAGCATAGTAATGGGAACTATCGCATGGATAGAAACGTCTTGGTGTACAGATCGTATTCCGTAACAGTAGCGCAGCCAGAATGAGGCCGAAGAGGCCATGTTCCCCGAAACGAACTTGCTAAGATTTTTACAGGTGCTTTGTATCAATTTTCAACTGTTAGAAAATAAACGAAAGGAACAGTCGGACTCAAGACGACGTCATTGACTGGCCCTTCTCGAACAAAACTCTTCTGCAGACCTGGCGACATTCCAAAAAATACATCTTCACGTGCTATATTTCCCCAACAATTCGTCGGTTTTATAAATAATTTAAATTCTTAGCAAACATTTTTCTTGCTGAGCTTGTATTGATAACGAGTTGTATTTGATTTAGGAAGGTTGTCTGGCATAACCGCTGATGTAACATTAATTTTGTTTGGAAGTTGCCGTATATCTAATTGTAACTGTGTAAGTAAACGAATGTACGTTACGTTGCATGTTCACGTAAGGCTTTTTGTTGGGATTCGCATGTTAGCAAATATTGTACAAACAGCGACATTGTTTACGCTTGAACTATAATGACATTGTTTACACTTTAACTATAATGTGCTTTTGGTTATTAAATTCTGAGCCCTTATTTGAGTTTCTCAGTTGTGGGACTACCGGGAAAAGGAAGACTAACACGCCAGTTCTCATTTGCTTGCAAAAATTGCTCATCATTGTGTGTTTTTAGGAAGTGCTGAAGTGGGTGATGGTGGAAGTGAAACAGTTAATGGAACTGACAATGAAGACTATGAAGAATTATATCCAACCGAATATCCAACCGAATACCCTGACTCATACGAGGAACTAGAACCTGCATCCAGACGAAAACGATCATTTGATTCACTTGGATGTCCCATTGCTGTCATGCGAAGCTACCGGCGTAAGATACACTAAAAACATGTTAAAAAAGGCTGTACTGATTGTTGAGTTTAACTGTCATATGGCGGTTATTTACAATTACGATGAATCGCATGTACACATTGAAATAGGTGTACGTTAGAAAATATTTGCCGTAATTTCATTTTTTGTTATTAGTTTTACGTTTTGCTTTCATTCAAGAACGCTTTTTTAGAACTGCGTTAATAAACTTGGGCTGCTCTTGAGCAAGGCATTTTTAGTACAAGGGAGAAGTGAACCACTTTTTATAATATCTGCTTTTTGGAGATTAAACCCGTTGGTATCATTGCCTGGAATCTGCTGCTGATAAAAGGTACTTTAAGAAAGTTAGATCACTGGCTGTGAGATAGCGTTTGTGATCATGGCTGTGGGATCGCGTCTTTGAGGGATTGCGTACTTGAAAACAATAATCAGTTGGATCAGATAATGAAACGTTTTAGATAAAGTCATCGCCCAAACAATTTAATCTGCCTTTTATCCAGCTCGGCGGGCTTTGTTGCGGTATTTTTTTGCATAGGGCTTTTCCTCGCCTGAAACATGCTACTTATCTTATTCTACCTTTCTGGATACTGTCACTCCAGCAGATAGTTCAGCGTTCTGTAGTCAAACACATCAAGTCAGACGTGGCACTTGCAATTCAGAATAGATAAGGAGACACCAAATGCCAAAAATAGCACGCGTTCACGGTGCGCAATGCATGGTTCATGCTTGCTGCACTCTACGACTAAAGATTGGGTTTAGTCGAATGAATACGAGCGCATTAGGTCTAGCCCTGGTAGTATCAACGACTTACGTTGTTGAGATACAAAGGGAAGCCCTCAGCATGCTCGTATAATGCAAATATTCGATTGACGTTAAAGCTTTAATCCATGACTTCTTCAGAGCCTATCATTTAAGAAAAATGGCACGACCGAGTTTTCAAAAAAGTCTAAAATTATTTTCTATTTTTTCATTGTCCCTAATTCTTCATTTGTCTGGCAGTTTCGGGAATATTGTGATATAAGTCGTTCGGGAAAGTAAGTTTTGAATCTTGTTGATATTCCATGATATTTTAACTTGGACGGCCTGAAAGAGCCGAGAGTCGAACGAACGCGTCCTTTTCAAATGGCTCATTGTTGTGCAGGAGCAGAATCAGTTTGCATGCTTCCGAGAGACTCCGGGCCGTGTCGTGGAAGCTTCACAAAGTACTTTTACGATTACCGCACGCGAAGATGTCGGATTTTCACGTACGGCGGCTGCGAAGGCAACGCGAACAACTTCGACACCGCCGACCAGTGTCGACAGATGTGCATAGGTGGGAAGATGGAAAGGTCCGCGTCTGCTCGAGGTTAGCTGAAATGTTTTGCAAACACTTTGAAAGCAGTTGTAAATTTTTTGAGAAAAAAAAAGTGGTTGAAATTGAAAAATCTGTACTTGTTTAAGCAGAAGCATTTTCTAAATTGATCCTTTAGTCCAGTGATTTTCAACCGGTGTTCCGCGGAAAACTAGTGTTCCGTGAAAGATCGTCAGGTGTTCCGCAGGAAATTTGATAAGTTTGACTAGTGT
>JGI24021J15306_10005352_pt1 | contig 15238 bp, 10 predicted proteins | sample Ectturendosymbi1_FD_15306 | JGI IMG/M metagenome (IMG submission 15306)
TTGTCTGTTTTTATCAACCTGCGTTCTGCAGAGTGTGTGTGTTCATACTATGGACTTCGTGTCTGCTAACAAACAAATAAATTAAATTAAATTAAAATTTCCTGCTGACGTACCTCTGTGATCATTAATTTTTCGCTAACCCCCAAACACAAAATTGGTTAGTTAGAATGCAATATCTTGAAAATCTGACGTGATATGGTAAGGCTCATAGGCGTAGCCATGTGAGGACTATGGGGAGGTGCTCCCATCCTAAATTTTTAGCATATCTAGTCATTCTGTGCTTTGAGAAGTGGCCCCCAAATGAAATTAATACTATTGCTCGCATAAAGTCAACCATTTTTATCCCCCCAAAATTTTGGGCTAGCCGCGCCACTGCTACGGTTTATTCATGCATTTTTGTGATTCAAATCACAAAATAACACGAATGCAGCAAGAGGAAAACAATACCATCAAGTATCACAAATTAATTTCATTTTGATGAGAATATAAAAATATCAGAAGTTTCAGCTTTCATAGTTCAATGATCGCGTTCTGACATGTTGAATCACAAAGGATTGGTGAAAGACCACCTGGGTCAGGTTCTCAGCCAGCCGTGTAGCTAGGACAAATCAATATTTAATTTAAGACGTTTCACAAGCAGGCCCGTGGCCAGGAGGGAACTTCGCCCCTCCTGCCAGATTTTTTGCCCCCCTTGAAAATTGTGTTGGAAATAGTTTGAAACTATTGGACATGGTTTAAAAAATTTGGGCCCCTCTCAGAAAACTCTTCTCCACCCCTGGTATCCCAAGTTGGTTACGGGCCTGTTCACAAGTAGTAAAAAAGTAACAAACTGCATCGAATCAACGTCAGGTAAAATAAGCAAAAAAACAACAGCAAAAATAGTGAGAGAAAAGCATGCCTATGTACAGTGGGTGGGGTGAGCAACTGTAGGGGAAAAATAGGAGGGAAAAGAGGGGCATCAACACAATATTACAGAAAGTGACAAGGATGTAAAACGAAAATCAACAGGAATTTTGGCAGGATAGCAGGACGTTTTTATATTGTTTTCCAAATGAATAAGGTGAAGAAGATTTCGAATTTTCAGGAATGTTAGACCAAATGTTACGTGATGAGGAAACATATATCTCAGTTGCGGTATCAGCGAATTATTTCATCCCTGTAGTGTAATTTTTGCCATTACCAAACACCAAAATTCTATTGACCACTGTTGCCATTCAAGAGGCTGAAACTTGCGGACCCTCTGTTTCACCTTCAAGGACCCCAAGATGACATCCACTGGTTTTATTGTGTCTCAACCTACTTGCTGTTACTCTAATCCTCGGGCAATTAAAAAGTAAAAAGGTTGGAAAAGTTAACAGAATTTCAATCAAGGTGGAAAGCCATAATTCTGATGACCTTTTTATTGGTCACGCACGGGGGAATTCGATAGTCAACTAAAACCTGTTGACAAGTCTGTTTGCACGTAGATACAATCGCCACGATGAATTCTTTCCGCAAGAAAACGCAAAATATCGTTCGAATCTTTTTCTGAAGCTTTGGAAATGAAGGCGGATTTCAGTTTCCAGCTGACAACTTTCAAGTCTCGGTCTCGGCGCTTTCGAATAAGCTTCGGTTTTAAAAATTGAGACAATTCTTGGTTTCTGTCGTCTCGAATACACTACACATAAGACTGTCTGCAAAGGTAGGGGATAATTAACTTTCAAATAACTGTTTATTACACACGGCATTCGTCTTTAATTTTTTCTCTTGTCAGATAGCTTCGAAGAACAGCATTCCGGGTAAACGTTTTCAGTTGATAGAAACTAATCGAATAAAAAATATCGCCGGCAGAATTAAACACGGTTTGTATCAAAAACTATCGATGAAAAGACATGTACACGCCGTGCATTTTGACTTAACAATTTGTCTCCAAACTGCGTATTAGCAAAACTTTTCGTCGGTCGACGTGACAATCTTTGGCAGTCTGCACTACGCCGGCGAGTTCTAAGTTGCTCAATCCTGATCTGCAACCTCCGGCTTACTCCACGCATTTATCGCAGACAACCGTTGTTATTCAAAATACCAAAATATTACAAAACTTGTATCTCTAACGTTGTTTTGCCCTGCTTTTCCGTGTAGACTTGCTTTTGTGATTCATTGCTTCTATAACAACTCTGCATAAACGCATTGCTTTGCGCAACCTGTTCAAAGGTGGGGGCAAAAAATAACCGTGAGTTACTTCAAGAAACTGACCCTGTGGTTCGCACATCTGTGCTTCAAGCTATGCAGTTATTATTCGCTCCTCGAAGAGGTAAAGAAAACACTTTGTTGCAGCAAGGCGATCTTCGCGCAGAATTCCCGCCTATGAAGCAGTAGCTAAAACCGCATTTTGGCAGAAAACTTTCCTTCAGATATCTTCACAATTTAACAATTTCAAAGATCTCACTTCATGTGTAAATCGCGTCCAGGTCAAACGGGTGCAGGAAGCTTGTGGGAAGCTACAACCTCTGTCTTGTCTATGAAAAGAATTGCCGGCGTAATGACCAGAGGGAAGTTTATCGCGAAACAACGGTAATAGGTTTCATTCACGCAGTGATTTTGTAAAAAGAACCAGGAAAAACTCTATTGAAACATGAGAGGTCTTGTTGCGGAAAATGTCCAGCATTTAGCAGCATTTTGCGCGCCATCAGCACGCTTATTTTTAGAGTTGGACGTGGCGTTTGCGCCAAAGCTAAAAAAAGCAGCTTCGTGGACACTTTGCAGCCATCGCAGGTAAACGACGCTTGTTTTTTGAGGCTATAAATCAACACCTGACATGTTTTAACCCCCCCACTCTAGTGCCAGGTAATTAGCACTACATGTATGGATATCACGGGCTCTCCTCAAAACAGGGGGGAGGGGCTACGGTCTTGCTCAGAGTTTTGATGAAGAATGCGATAATAAACAGTCACCGTCAACAAAACCTTGCTGGTTGGGCAAATATCTACATTTTATACTTGGCCCCATTTTGCTGCTTCAACAGTTCACCAGTATGGGCAAGACGGAGATAGCCCAGGACCATGTGGGATTCCATACATAACATCGGCCCTTCAACAATATCAAGTTCCATCTGACGGTTCGTGTTTCAGTGAATGGCGCTGCGAGAAAGAGCCACGTTACGCGTGTTGTCACCCGGAGAGAGATCGTATCGCACAGGAGCTGCTCGTCAAGGTCGTTCGTTTTGCTTCCGTGGCCGGGCTTTCAACATTCCGAACAGGCGTCCGCACTTCATGCTGCTTTCTTTCATCGACGAGATGTTCACGTTGTGAACTGTAACTGCGTGAAGCCGCTGCACTGAGCACGTGTTCTTGTGGGGGAAGCTGTTTGCACCCATGTCGGACACAACACACACAAAAACATGTGCGAATGAATTTAATCCGAATACTTCCGGCTGTAATCGCCGAATGCTCGCAGACGCGTGAGCGTTTCATGTCATCGTCACGTATCCAACCAACAAAAACAACAACTTCTAAACAGCAGGTTAAAGCTCTGGCTACTTAAAACGCGATCCCCTTGTCAAGTGCACTGCCATCAGCGAATGATTCACACATCAGTCAACATTAGATTGCGTGGTATTTTAGCAAGCCACGCCCACGCTCGCATCATCAGCATTCCCCGCTATTCATTTATTTCGGTAATTTTCTGCTCCGAGCCCTTCGCGCCCCGCACTGTTACTATAATAAAGCGTCGACAAAGGTCGTTGTTGTCACGAAGATTAAGCTTCAATCGAATCTGCGGCGAAAAACGAGCAGGAAAACTTTCGGCCTCGAGCGAAAGACTTCGCGCGACATCGCGGACGCCAGCGCCGCGATTAAAAGTGATTGTTCCAGTTGCGAGGGGGTCACGTGGCTGACTTAAGAAACGAACGTATAATTGTCTGATTCCTTTCGGGGCAGATATCGGGCACGTCCAGGCCGTCGTTGTCCACCAGGCAGCCGGCCTGATAATTAAAGACGTGCTTCTGAAAAACGTCGTTTCTGGCGAACGAGACGAGATTGACGATATTCATCCGCGCCGCGGCGTTCACTTCGGGCGCCTGAAATGTGATGAAACGAAGATTGGCCAGCGTTGGACCCAATCATGGGCCGCACAAGCCCGAAGCCAGCAGAGAAATTACCGATGTTTTTGATAACTGGGCACACAGTTTAGAAGTTCGCATGTGCGAGGTCGGGTTCACCTGTTTGGGGTTCCTCAGCGAAGCTGATCATATTCTGTGCAATCCACATACATAGGAATTTAACGTGTTTCAGGTTTTTACCATTCTGAGCTGTGAAATCAGTGTCAGTGACCCCCCAGATACCTGTGAGTTGTAGGCCAATGGCCAACTCTACCCGTTGTTGAACCTGGCCCTATTCGCGCTGCCCGAAAAGTGCATTGATGTGTTAATTTTAATGATATGTGGGAGGAAAAAAACATCCCACCCACCCAGACCGCCTTTACGTGTAGCAAGGTAATTAAGTGCTAATCGGTGATGATATTAAAACAATTGCCATTGTATTACGTGAGAAACGTGACAAACGGCGATTGGTGACGTAAATAATCCTTATTGGCTTTTTTCTAAAAATAGGAAACCTTCATGAGAAAATCCAGATTTCAAAGCTTACAAATAGTGGTCGTGAAGCCATTTGACTTCCACAGCTCGGCAGTATCCGCAGCTTACCAGCATTTACGTCCACGGCCGGTTTTGCCCGTTTGTGGCCCCAGACCGAATCTGTTTTTTTCGGTCATTTTCCGGTCATAGACCGAAATGATTTCGAATTGACCGAAAAAATTTAAGTCATTTCGGTCAGAATGTCTGAAAATATAGGCTAAAAAACACTGTTACGGCGAGTTTTAATACATCTGTGAGACAAATGACCGAAATGTTTCAGTGACCAAAATTTCTCAGCAAAAAATGACCGAAATGTCTCAGCGAAAAAAAAGCAGGACCAAACTCATCAGTGGGCCCACAAATTCGTAGAAAATTGCGTAGAAAACTGATCAAAAGTCTATCCACTTTCAAGTGACCAGGAAAAGAGGGAGGTTCATCAATGCCGGCAACGCCCACATCGGCACCACAGTATTTTCACACCGTAACAAACATTGCTGGTACCCTGACATCTTGGTTTTCACTCCAGCAGTCTTGTGACGTGTGAGTGCCCCCACATACCAGTGGCTTCTAGGACAATGGCCTGCTGGTAAGCCGGCCCAGTTTAGGCCATCATGCCCGAAGAAACGGTGTTGGTTCAAAACTAAAGCACGGTTGTAATGAAAGGTATACGCGCGCGCAAGCCACGTATGCGTCTTTCAAACATTACCATGACGACAAGAATGCTGCGCCGAAGTCCGAGCTGTTTCAAACCCGAATCAAACCACATAAGCCTCACAACGCGCACTCAACGACCTTACGCCGTGCGTTGCGAGCTTCGGCGAGCGCCTCACCTGCGCGAAGATGAAGGTGGCCACGGTGTGGACGGCGTACTGGTAGAGAAAGGGGTTGCGCCGCTGCCCGCAGTGTCCGTGCGCGACCGCTCGCACACACGCACGCGCCACATCGCGCGAAGTGGCCTCGCGCACGAAGTAAGACTGAGCGCCGAGCAGGACCTGCACGAAAATAACAACGCACTGAATCGTTGTGAAGCGCTGGTGAGGACGCAGCGCCCGCGGCATTTGCATTGACGCTACGTCACAATGAAGCGATGACAAAGTGGCATTCTTACGACGTATCGGCTGCAAACTGCGTTTATCTTAAACATAGCAGCACACACAGGCTGCCGTGGTAGGTGATTATCGTCACGATGTTTGGTGGGTGAAGATAATAAGCGCAGGTGATGTCGATTCACGCGCACGGCACGTGGTCTGCTGCTTGAATGAGGGATGAGAACGTGACAGAATGGATGAAACTAGGAGCTGATGGCTCACACAGCACAACAACAATCGCGTGCGAATCAAACTGAGCCCCCGTCTCCACAACCACAAGTGCAAACGAATTAGTATAGAAGTGCAATGCGCTCACCAAAATATTGCGAAGATGAGGTCGGCAACGGAAACATGAATACGAGGTGTACCAGCAAGAATTTCCTCAACAACATTATCATGGCCGTAACCAGTTGATATTATCGGGGGAATCAAACTGTTTGCAACTTTCTGTTGTACTATTTTCGGGGCGGGCAAAATTTCCGGGTAGCGTGTTGTTGTGCCAAACAATTAAACATGTTTTTGACAATTTCGGGGGGGAGATTGCCCGGTTGCCCCCCTGGGTGTGGACCTGGACATTAGACTTTAAATGACTAAATACTGCCAAATACAAATTAAGGATCGCATCGCAGGCAATACCAGATCCTCGACAGCCTCATACAACAACTATACAAACAGCTATCACACAGAAATTATCCGCAGCAGGGCAAAGCCTATTATTATTTTGTTTGTAGTGTGTGAAAGTCACTGACGTGTCAGCGCCATATATCGTCAAACACACGCGTTTTTTCTTCAGGAGGTGATTTTTGCAAAGACACGTTGTTAAACAACGCATTGTCACTCTGTTCTCTTTATGATCATTCTGCCATTTTCTGTCCCCGAGCGAAAACGTAAATGCGACTTGTGCGTGACTTGAACAAACCCAACCAACCACCTGCTCGCGTCACTGCGACAATGAGACCCGTACCTCGCTTCGCTTCAGCGAAATCGCACGCAGCGCTTCCCGGTGCTCCTCCCACAACGCGAGCTTGTATTTCGAAGATGGGGAGGTTAGCGGGAGAAGCAGGACCGCCGAAAAGAGTGAGTCGCCGAACGAAACAGCTTCGTATTGTTCCAGGAGGGAAATGTAACTAGAAAAACATGGTTTAACGATTCTCAACCATTGCCAAGGCTCGTCATTATGTTAGCCACGGTTGCCAAGGCTCGTCACCGTGTTAGCGACGGTTGCCAAGGCTCGTCACCGTATTAGCGACGGTTGCCATGGCTCGTCGCCGTGTTAGCGACGGTTGTCGACGTCATTTATGAATTTCATTTCTAACATTTCAGGCACGAAGGTTTGATTGGCGACGTAACATTGCGATTCAGTGGTGAATAATTTACGCGGTTACGACACAGAAACAACAATTTGTCGTCAACCAAAAGCAAAACCGCGCAAGGCCTTTATCGTAAACTTCTTACCTGGACAGGAGGGAATGCTACTATTCCGAAACATCGAACAGAAATCGATGCAAAGAACCAACAGCTATTGTTGGAACGCGAGAGGGCGCCACGTCATCACTTACCATTTCAAGCTTCGCAAAGCTTGACTTGAACAACACTGCGCAGTTTCGAGCGAAGTGTAACAGTTTGAAAAACAATACACACCGCGGCGGCTTTATTTTCTTCCCTCGTGAAACACTTTATTTTTACACGACGAACACTTGCTTCAAAACAACGATCAAGCATGCAGCGATGGAGTCGTCTCGAGATCCATGTTTGCGAGTCTCTGTCTCGAAGGCTACAGGTCTCGGTCACAACCCCGGTCTTGAGACTTTTAATATTGCAAGGATATGGATGAGTAAAGCTTCTGTATTTCAACTAGTTTCTTCTCTGTTGCGTTTGCAGGTAAGAAACAACCAAAACAGGTCGGAAAAATGCCAGAAATTACCGTAATTTTAACTAAGTGGCGACGACAGTTTTGTTTTAATTCCGGCAAAACTCACAAATTTTCAAGTCTCGGTCTTGGAATTTTTGATGAAGTCTCGATCTCGGTCTCGAAGGTTATGGCCCCAACAACACCACTGCAAGCACGACTCTGGACAGGAAAGAGCCGTGTGGCGGCTCAGAAAGAAGAAAAACGGTAAAGTAGGCGATGAACAACAGGGGCGCTCACAAGTCGTAGAATGACGTCAGTCCAGGTATGGGTTGATCGAAGTCCAATTGCTGGGAAGTGACGCAGTATTTCTTGAACAGTTGTCGCATCAGAAGTTGCACGTATGACTCGAGGAAAACGTCACTTCCTGTAGAAAATATAAGGGGGAGTAAGTGAAACACCGCAGCTCGATGCTTCCGACAGACCCTCTTTCAACTTATCAGGAATTCGCTCGCGGTCTTGAAACAGGCCTCACCTGCCAGATAAACACACATAAGTCTGGCCAGTTTGGCCTCGGGACACAGCACCTGGTCCAGAACGCCAGGGCGCATAACTTCCAACGCGTAGATGAATTGAAGAGTGGATATAACGGTGCTGACTGTGAAGTTGGCGAATTCCTGATTGTCGATATCTCCCCTGACAGACGAAAACACCAGATTTGCTCAACATGTCCACAAGTGGTTGAGATGACATGGACATGAACACAAGAATTCGCCAAGTCAGATAGATCGCGAGCTACTGATTTTAACTGTAATCCTTTTTCAGTTAAAAGATTTTGTTTTTCTACAAATTTTTGAGTACAAGAAACTTCGTTTTCCGTTAAGTTTACAAAGACATTAAATAAAAATTAAATAAAAATATAATTCAACTCGACGCTATCTGTCTGGAGAAGTGTAAAACAAGAACATTTCATTGCTTCGTAGATTATGTTAAGTTGTTTCTTCCGACTTAACCCCGCTATTTTAAGTCAGTGGAACTCATGAGCTTACTGGTGTACGCAAACATCGTAGAGCTGCACCAGTGGGAGGAAGGGCCAGTCAGCAGGAACCAGGGGGGAAGTGTCGGGGGGCAGAAAAAAGGTCGATATTTCTTCACAATCGAAGTTGTACCTGATAATACACAAAACATTAACAATTTATGGACTTTGCTAAACCAGAAACGAACAGGCAATGTTTCGTTGAAAACCACGATGCAAATACAAGAAAGTCATTTGTTCAAAGTGTAACATCCAAACAACCAGGCAAGCGAAACACTTGCACGTGCATCATGCGCACATCTCCACCAGCCTGATTTCGTCCGAAACAAAAACAAAATGGAAACACTTACCACGCTCGTGATCTGCTCAGGAGTTTAGGGTCGACGGTCATGCTGGTCATGTAGGTCGTTCTGATGGCCGCCAAACGCTGGTAGAAGTCAGCAATGCACGAGTCGTTGTGATTTCTGCAGTCGCTGGAATCGCAAGTCCAACGTATTAAATGAAACAAACGGGATCGACCAACACCGATGAATGTGCGAAATTAAATGAATTATTAATTCGGTGAAGTAACAGCGATAGAAATGGCGTCGCTAGGTAACAATAACAAGAAAAGGAAACCGCTGATAAGAGGACCCGTGCTAATCCCGGTTCATGCGTAACAAAGAGCTCGCTGTGTGGGCTCCAGTTTTTTCTGCTGCGCGATACTAACGCATCCAAACCGTGTGCAAAGGTATTTCACAGCGTCCTGACGTTACAAGAAGCATGAGCTGCAGCATCTTCTATTGAACTCCTCGTTTCCAGCACATGCGGTTTCATCCACTGGTTCTCAACCTTCTCCGGCCCACGGACTGTCTTCTCCGAAAAATTGATGGCCACTTTGCTATGCTGATGCCCCATGAACAATAACTTGTCGAAACTGCATTGTACTTAAGTCAGCGAACTCAAGGGCATGTTCAATCTTAGTCCTTAACAAAATAATCAAGGATTTATGGAACTTTCTCTGGGCCATTAGAAATTCCAGGTAGACCACCGGCGAGAGTCACTTTAGTCTTTGGTTTAATCACTAAATCACTTAAAGTCACTTTAATCACTCATTAATTATTATGGTTTAGTCGTATAACAAGAACAACATTTCCCACTTGCGGCGGCAGCAACCACGTGACACAACCCGCGCGTGAAAACAAGTACAGTGCAACGACAACCTTTGAAGACGCCAAACTATTCTCACCAGAACAGGTCAGTGTGAAACAAAACAGTGCTCAGCAAGTCGTGGCCGTAATGCTCGTCTCCGCAGGGGAGCTGTGGCAGGCACGACAGCGCCATCTTGTGGAAGACAGGCGCATACTGAAGCAAATCCGGCTGATGTGGGATCTGGGAAAAATTTTTTTTTAAAGGAATCGGAAACGATTTCGATACAGTCGCGAATGTTCCTACAACAGCCGATCCTAATCCAAACCGTCATGACATTTCATTTCTGTCGCAAAGCTTTTAGTTAAGCAAAGGAAAAACACATGTAAATTGTTTTTTTTCTTTCAAAACTGACAGTTACTGATCCAACAAAACCAGCCGGCAATGTCGGATTCAAGGAATTCCGAGCTAAACCGTAAAAGCATCAACGATCATAATGCAATGAACGATAGTGAACTATAAAGGATGGTCGGCAAGCCCTGGCTCGCGTTGTTTGGCTCAAGCTATATTCTTTAACTAGCCACGCTTAAGATACGTTTAGCAATCTCTCGGTCATTTGAGAAAGTTTATTTGAGATAGTGCGGTTCCGCTTCAGTCGTTATTGCATAGCATTGTGCAGTTCCGCTTGAGTGGTGCTAAATGCAGGCCTGGCTGTGGTCAGTTCAGGTGGCGGGGAGGTGGTGCATGATCAAAACAGGTCACGTTTTGTGAGCAACATCTAGTAATTTTAAATTGAAGATCAAAATAAAAAACACACAAAACCAGTGGTCCTCATTCAACTCGCTACAACCCACAAATAAAAGGCAGGGCAGTGAAGAACGGATAAAATTGTCAAGTCGATAAAAATCTTACCACGGTAAAAAACAAGATGGCGGGTTTAGACCTGATAGGAATTTTCACGCAGTTCGAAGTGCGTTACCGGATAAATGCTTTTGAAGTGAAATAAAGCGAGTGAGAATAGCGGTGACTTACCATCGTCACGGAAAGCTTCGTGGCCCAGTACAGGGTGTGCGATGGCAGTCGAGACAGCAACGCGTGGGGGCCGGGAGTCTGAAAGAAGTGGGGGTAATCGATCTGGGTCAGTGCTCGCACCAGCGGAACGACGCCCAGGAACCGCTTGCAGCATCTGTGAGAGTCGAAGACAGTGGTTCGTTGATGGAAACTAACGACAAGTTGCAACATGGCAACTATGCATGAAGACGTTCAAAGTTATAGCGCAATAATAATAAGCGTGATGGCGTCGCTTAGACAAAGCAAATAATTGCACGTCGGCACTCCTATGAAAACGTATGCAGCTTTTAGCAAGTCTCCGTCTAGAACAGGGGTGGAGGACCTGCGGCTCGCGTGAACATTTGATATGGCCCGCATCAATTTTTATTACCCAGTTTAGAGTACAAGATTGCGTCAAAACCGATCTCCGTGATAAGCAGGTACTTAGACAGTATGTAATAAGAAGCCTCCTTTATAGTACGATAGAGGTAGAATTTCAGAATGAATTTCAATGTTATATGCGGCCCGCCAGAGAATATCAACAATTCATGCGGCCCGTGATAGGAAATATGTCCCCAACCCTGGTCTAGAAGGTTTAAAGTTCTCGGCAAGCACTAGACATCGTTCTGCGCAGACATCGTTCTGCGCAGACATCGTTCTAAAAAGCAACCAACTCACTTGCACAGGGTAGCGACAGTTCTGACGTAAGAGCAAACGAAGCGTTGCGCAATGACGTAGTGGGTAAGCTCATCCACGTCGTCTAGCGGCAGACTGTTCAAACCGAGATCGAGAAGGAAGCTGTGGCGCGATGATGGCTTCGGGATGGCAGGGTGCCGGATGCTGCAGCAAGGTACGTTTTGTTTGTCAATGGTTTTCATTTTGGGGCCGCGACCCTTGTGGGGTTGCGACCCTTGTGGGCTTGCGAGCCTTTTTCGGAGGTGTCGCGAGTAGGGATGGGAAAGCCCCTGAGTTGTGTCTACTGGAATCCAGTCCTCACACGTTCATTGCGATTGGACGATGAAAGTCGCGGACAGGGGTCTTTAGGTTATATTGGGTTACTACAGAGGGGTAAAAAAAAGGTTGAAACCCCTTGCGGACTAAATCTTACGCAGAAACATCGGGCGTTGCCTGAAAGAAAAACGAAAAGGCTTGCTTAAAATTTTCAAGTAACTGGTACTCGTGGCAAGCGAGGCTAGACTTGCTTTCCTTCCATTAATAAACATCAGCTTTGCTGGGAGGTTGGTGGATTGCAACACAGAAATAAATTTCTCCAACGTTTGAGTTTACATTTAATATTGACTCCAACCAATCAACTGCTTTCAACCTTGTGCCTGAAAAGTGGCCCGGCCTGGGACGAACGTGGCCCGGCCTGGGCCGAACCTCTTCTGACATAAAACGCTTTACGCGCTTTTTACAAAAAACTTCACTCATTGAAAAAAAGTTACACTGGTTCTAGGACAACGCGGAACGAAGAGAAAATAATACGTACTGTACTTCGAAAAGAAATAAATTTTTAATGCGTCGCGTAAACCAGTGGTTTAGCAAACTTCTTCAGTCCATAGGCCCACGTCTATGCTTGAAAGTGGTTCATTGCCCACCATGTGTTGGTAAACTTAATATCAATTTTTTGTATAGGCACAAGCAATTTTGGGATCAGTAAAAAAAATTCTTCATAAAATTTTCCTTTGAAATTTTTTTTTTTCAGTTTCAATGCATTTTTTCTAAAACAGTAGTTTTTTTTCACACATCTTTTTGTGAAGAAAAAATTTTACAGTCATTTTTTATAATACAACAAACCCTTCAGATGGCGCAAACGGGTCACCATACTTCCTCCCCAAAACAGGTGCGTACTCACCTCCCCAGTTCCAGTATGACGTCATGAAGGTTGTCGAGGGCAGGAAACACGTCATTTTCGATTTCGTCAGACAGGTCGACGGCGGTCACGGTTGGGTTGGTGCGCAGTCGAGCGTAATAGGTTGCTAAGACGTCGAAAGTGACGGATGCGATTCTTAAGATGGAAACCTGGGGGTGCGGGACTATAAGTTTAAAGGGGTGTGGCAGCTTCATACATGGGGGAGACGGCCCGGTTTGCGCAGAGGCACATTCCTTGAACGTCCAATATACATTAATTACCACCCCCAGGGTTTGCATCACAAGCCAGGAATATAACTGCACACTACCAGCAGTTCGGAGCGGTTGTTTCATGATGGAGTCACACAGTGGCGTAGCCAGCCCAAAATTTTGGGGGGGCCAAAACGTTTGATTTTAGGCGAGCAACAGTATTTTGTTTGGGATACCGCCTCTCAAAGTACAAAATGACTATGGGATATGCCAAAAATTTTGTGGGGCCATGGCCCCCTGCCCCCCCTGGCTACGCCTATGGGGCCACACAACAGACCATTTGCGCTGTTGATGAATGAAGCTCTGGTCAAAACAAACGTGAGGTCGCCGGGGGGTAAAAAGCCTGCCGGCGTCACTCACGTGTAGTGCAGCTCAGTGTTTCACGAAATAAAAATTCACCTCGTGTCCGCCTCGTTCCTGTCAAAAATGCGCATTTTTTTCCATGAACTAAACTCTGTTCCGATGATAAGCTTAAATTTAAGTATAGAAATGAACAGGCCCGCAACCAGGGAGTGGAAAACCAAGCAGATGCCCCCTCCGAAATTTTCAAAATCATGTTTAGTTGTTAGACCCAACAAGAGGTTACAATCATTTTCCCCCACCCAAAAATACCAGCTGGTTGCGGCCTTGGAAATCAAGATTTTCACTAACTCGCCTTGTAGGTTCCGCCGTCATCGAATTCTTCCGACTTCAGTTGTTGGCAAAGTTCCTTCATTATCGTTGACACGAGTTCAAAAGCGCCTCGTAAGTCTTTCAACTCGATCGACGGGTTTTCAGATTTCTGACGCGCAACACTGGACATGACGCACGAGACAAATTTGACGAAGTGCTCCACCCACAGCAGGAGGCCGCTCGAGCTTCGGTTGCCATTGGCAACAAGTGTGACGCAAAAGCGCAGCTGCAGCAGAACAGGCTGCCCGACCTCCCTGCACACAGAGGGCGCGAGACTGAGGCGGTGTCGAGCGAAATTGCTTTTGAAACATGGAAAACTTTTACATCACCGCTTGACCGGCGTCAAACGAAATTTCTGACTTGCGAAGTCGCTTGCTTTACGCCATCTGCGCATGCGCAGAGTGATATTCCAGGTCATGGATTTCGATATATGCTGAGAACTGATGATTAAGGTTTAGGGTTTAAAGAAGAAAAATATAATTGACGTCAAAGACTAAGTCAAATATTTTTCAGTGTTTAGTTATTCCCAATCTGCCGCTTGTTATTATTTTCGAAACATACATCAAAAAATTAATCGCCAAACTTTGTTCTTTTACCCTAAGAAGCGAAATAACTGACATGCAAGAAGAGATGAAAAATTTCGCTTGACAGCGGAAATGGCAACAGGAAAATGTACACTGCACTGGGAAATTTGCATGCGATCAAAAGCCTGAGCTGTGAATTGCTTTTGAAGTGACTCGGTGCGGTTCCCTTCGATCGAGCACGCGCGATAAATGCGAGGTGTGCGCAACACAGCCGCGTGAAACAAAGTTTGGCGCAAACACTGATAAGCTGAGGAAATCTTTGCGTCGGTTTATGATACGTTTCAGCGTATTGGCCGATACAGTCTTGACCTCAATGGCATGGGCGTCGCAAACTGAATATAGCCGCTGCATTATCGAGGTCTTCACGAAATCTTTGTTTTCGCAGCCACGCCATGCGCTGCTGCGGTGTCAGTCGCAATCGTGAGGAAAAAACTACGAAGCAAGTTTCGACACACAGCAAGCAATGGAAGGTGCAAAACGCGCCCTTGCCAAATTATCACGCGTGCATCTAAAATATCGCGCGTGCATCCGTACCTGAACTCCGGGTGCAAATAACCGTACGACGCGCAAATGCTCCACAGCTTGAGGCATTCCAGCTCGGATCGATAGAGCGCATTCGAACTTGAGTCTGAACAGAAGGACAGCATCACGCACTTATGTTGGTTTATGCTGATACGCTTCAGCCACTGCACGCGTGACAAACAACACGTCTGGGGAAGGTAATAAATGGAAATACAGAGCGCACTTCATAAGCACGTTGCCATCAAATGCTTGAGGCAAAAACCACTTCAGGCGACATTTCGCCAGCAGCAAATCGTCAGGAGATGAACCAGCAGCTACCAAACCAACCGGTCCTATCAGCACAACCAGAACCATCGCCAGAATGTTTTCAAAAGGGGGCTTTACGTTCGTGCAGGGGGGCTTGACATTCTGAAAATTTGGTAGAACTCCTTCGATTTGGGGGGCTTGGAGCGTTGCTTAGGGGGTAAGCCCACAACCTCCCCCGTGACGACGGGACTGACCACAACATTCACACGTAAACAGTTGTTTTGGTGGTCAAGAGGAGAGGCAGCAGACAGAGAAACAAAAACCGCGTTCGCC
>JGI24021J15306_10005353_pt1 | contig 15238 bp, 9 predicted proteins | sample Ectturendosymbi1_FD_15306 | JGI IMG/M metagenome (IMG submission 15306)
TATTATTAGCCGACGTTTCGCCCACCTATTCAAGTGAGCTTCCTCAGGGCAATGTTTTTTAACCACGTATAACATGCAACTTACTAATAACAAGAAAAATTTCTATTTGAATAAGAGCTGATGATGCCTTCATCGTAGGCGAAATATATACTCTGTAAGATCTTATAGTGTTTGATTCTTTGCTGAGAAAGGATTTCTTTCCATAGACATTGTAAGAAGAAACAATGTGAAGTATGACGTACAAAGACAAAAAACGCAAAACTGACCATCACGTTATAGAAATGGCTGACAGCATGCCACAGAAAAATCGTAGAAGTGTAAAATGAAAACCGCTGGGAGATGATGAAGTATAACCACACACATCATCTCCCAGCGGTTAGAACACCACGCAGGCTTTAAAAAACTGAGCAGATGGATTACTTAAACTCGCGACAGCAAATATAGCTTTGCACTTAGTGTTCACTAAGAAGTCAGAACTAAACCTTAACTACAAAGACGTATTCCCACAAGTCTGCATAGATATATAAAGCGCTGTTGTCCACTAGGTCACGGAACAGTTAACAGGTGTAGCTACTGCAAACCTCCCATCGCAAAACTTCGGTCAAGCAGTACGGTTCAAATTGCTTTTGCGTTATATTTCGTTGAGAACATTTTTTCTAAACAGTGTATGTTTTGATCTGCGAGGGAGTGCAGACATATCTTTCGTCCATACATATGTGAATGGACGATGTGCGCAGTGAAGATGGTCAGAGTGTCTATGACAGCTATGTCCAACCCAAATGGCTTAATGAGCCAAAAAGTATGACACTATCTTAAGCTGGACCGCACATTGAATGACATATTAATGAGGGCCGCACACTGAATGGCTTACTTTGGTCTTGGCAAACTAAATTTAGCTTACGTTTATATACTGCAGGCGCTCGATTCCTAACTGCAATGGTAACAGATGTGATAAAGTGGCACTGCGGATCACCTGCACCAAAAATGTTAAATTCAAGATTATTAAAATAAGTACAGTTGTCATATGTAGGATACTTTTACTACACCGAAAAACCTTCGACTGGGCCGCACAAAACCTTCGACTGGGCCGCACAAAACCTTCGACTGGGCCGCACAAAACCTTCGACTGGGCCAAGAGCCGCTGGTTGGACATAGCTGGTGGTCTATGTCAAAAAAAGATTGTTGTGTAGCGTTTTGTCTCTGAAGTGTAACCTGCCAAATCATATCAGTTTTGACGTTTTTGACCGGTGCTTCTGGAAAGTTGAAACGCGTGTGAAAGGCTTTGCAGTTGCGCTAAGCGTTTAGGGGCCTCGACATAAGCGTACGGCATGGGGATTCAGGGGATGGGGTAGCATCCCCAATGCTGAAAAATTGGCCATTGTTCTATACACAATTTCTTCATTTTAATTTGCATACAATTAGAAACATTTGGGCAAATTCCAACAGCCTCAGTCATATTAGGGTAATTGAAACAACTTCGTTCAAACTTGGGTACAATTGGAACCATCTGAGCAAATGGAAGAGTTTAATTAAGATTTGCATATATTATAAATGTTTGGGCAAATTACAACAGCCCAAATCGCATTTGGGCCAATTGAAATAACCTCATTCAAATTTGGGTAGAGTTAGAAACGTTTTAAAAGTAGGAACATGTTGTGGTAACTCACCATTCTAAATAACTTTACTTTTTGCAAACCTCAATGTGTTGATGCTTTTGTTTACAGAGTACAAATGAATGTAGCTGTAGCTGCAAAATGTTTGGTGGTAGTAATGTGGTGTAGCTGTGATATGATACTATTAAGTTTTCACGTTTCAAACTTGCTTGGTGTTGTGACATTTGCAAGTGTGAATCTGTTACTGCGAAATATTCATGAACAGAATTAACCACGCTGTAACTGCAGCTGTAATATGTTGTGTGGTAGTAATGCAGCTGTGATTTCATACTGTTTAGGTTTTCATATTTTCCGTTTGTTTCATACAATAAATTTCATATGTTGCATCCTGCCAAAATTTAATGTTTCAATTTAATGCTGTGAAGTGAAGTTTTCATGAGCAGTAGCAACTGTACTATTTATTGCACTGCATAATTCACTAATGCTAGTGCAGTCCAGTGAAGCACAGCTATTGTCATAAAATATTCTTGTTGAGGTTATAAGTCATTTGTGAATGGAAATGTGCATTTGTACACATTCCTTGGTAGTTGATCATACAGGCTGCAGTATTTGCCTATATCAGTCCCATATTGCTATTTTTTCCTAGCAATGCTGTGTGCAGTGCCCATTCTGTCTGAACTGGAGTGGAATTTTGGTTTTCATAATGTGACTTTAGAAGCTGTAAACGTTTAAGTAAGTTATAGTATTTTAAAAATATTGCAGTGAAAATTGCCGAATGTGGACGGCTAAGCTATATTCTATGTCTTAAAGTGCCTCTTTTCCCTCTTCTTACTTGAGACTTGACCTATTTGCAGCAGTGTAATACTTTTGATCGTAATCTGATATTTTACACCTTTTCCAGACTGATTGCGATTGTGGCTAACACAAATACACACATCTATGCCAGAGAAGAAGAGATCTTAGCTATTAGGATGATCGTGTGGAAAGAATAAGTTTAGAACGTGTATAAAACTTGAAAATGAAGATGCTGACCAACACCTTCCATACGTGGTGGCATGAACAGCAATTTTGGGGGAGATTTTATTGTAATTAGCTAACATTTTTCAACCAATAAATATTACCATTGTTCACATGTGGCTATGCAGAATATTGATGCTAGTTGAGGGCGTACGGCTTTGAACCCCGGTAATTGGTAATTAGGCATGCAGACACCTTGATTTGTGCACAATGGTACGTTTTAGTTATAACATTAAGACTTGCTGTTTATACATTATTTGGGAAAAACAACATCAAATTTGGGCAAATATTTTTGCATCCCCAAAAACATGCACTCCCGTACACGTATGGGGCTCGCAGTCGCCACTCGCCACGTTGCCAGGGGCCTCGCGTTCATTTAATCCGGCCCTGCTCAGGACACAAGGGGTCCCCAACACAAGCTTAGCGGTCAAACAATAAACAAACTGTTTGTGCCCTGCTTGTTTTGAAGTTTTGATTACGAGACGACATCAGCAGCTAATGCATCATTTACTACAAAATAAACACAGCATAACCCACTTGAACAACGCACTGAGACGCAAACAACGTTGAACCATACTAAAAAGATGTATTTCCAACATCCTGCCCATACTGCGTAGAGCTGCTCAGCAAACCCTCTGACGTTTGTGCGTGTTTGCAAAGCGCAAAGACGTGAATGAATCGCCGGGATGTCATGCTTCCGCGACCAAGCGTGACAACACAGCATAAACCTTTGAGGTGCACACTACTGCACGTGCCCCAATTAGCGACAGGCCCGTAGCCACCGGGGACATTCGAGGGCAATGCCCCACCAAATTTTTTTCTGCCCCCCAAAATTTTGTGCCCAGAATATATTGTTTTAAAAACATATAATGAAAACAAAGATCTTACCCCTAAGTGTGTATTTCCCCCTCAAACCACAAAACCTGCTACGGGCTTGGTGGAAACCAGGTGGCTAAACGCCGTTGTACAGTTGAGATTCAAAATATACTCAAGATGTCGCTGTGATGATACCGATAATGTTGCGCCAAGGGATATAGAGACTAGTAACAGGAGCGTAGAATTCAATGACGCAACGATTATAATCATGCTGTGTAAAAAATGGGCCAAAGAGTTTGTGGAGAACAAAAGGAAAGTTTGGTGGGCAGTGCCCCCGAATGCTCCCCGTCGTAACGGGCCCGTATGTGCTGCAGCGTTTGATTATATTCAAAGCATAAAGAGTGGCGTAACTAAAGGTTTGATCCAGGGGCCCACTAGTCAACACTCAGAAACGAACTTGAGAAATGATGGTGAACCGGATTTGGATTGCTATACTAAAACCCTAAATCACCGGAAAGTACTCCGAAAAAAGCAAAAAAACAACTTATTGAAAACCGAAAGAATACTAAAACCGAAATGCAGTAGAATTCGCCTATAACGATTTTGCCTACAACGTCAATTCGTCTATGACGACCCTTTTTCTCCGTTCCCTTACAGTGACGTTATAGGGCAATTCAACTGTTTAAGGAAGCCAAGTGATGGCCGGGTTTTCTTTTAACTTGTCAGGGGCCGATTCGCCCCTCTGAGTCCCGCTACTTACGCCACTGAGCATAAATCAAAACCAACCAGAAATGTTCATCTATCTAAAATAAGCAGTATAATCTCTCTTATACAAAAGAAGTGCAACTTCACGGCTAAAATGTTTGGTGTGCAATCTCAAAAAAAACAAGGCCGGCGCAACCTATTCGTCCGGTACGGGCATGACCGAACTTGTTTTATGACTCAACAATACGTTTCAGTTTTAAGAAACGTGCCCACACAACTGCTGATAGAAATTGCTGTGCTCCACCAATTCACCACCCACTGAATGCAGTTGTATCCATCGTTGATGCATGAACGTTGAATACTGAATTAGAAACATGGTTGGAAATCTACAAAAAACGGTCTTTCGAAGCTTGGACTCGAAGTAGGCTAATGCTCCCACTTCTGCAACCACACTGTAGATGTTTGCAACGAGTTGGCTACGAATTTCACTACGCACGATGCCATAAAAGTTTTGTCGGAACTGTCAGTCTCCGAGAGCGAGAGTATTGTATTTTCCGGTGTCTGGAAAGTGTTGGGTCTCCTTTCGTTTTTACCCGCCGAGAGTGCCACATCAGAGAGGTCTTTATCAGCACCAAAGCACGTAAAACGTATTTGCGTACAACCAGGGCATACGAAAGGGTATAAGATGTACATTATAACCGGGCCCGGGAGGATGAAAATACGCACGCTAAATTTTTTTGTTTGCCAGTATAACAATTAATCTATTCTAAATCTTAGAATGTTCGCTGTTTTTGTATATAAGATCAGGCCCGTAACCAGGAGGGGTGAAGCTCCCCCTAGAAATTTTTTCGCCCCCCCCTGGAAAAATGTGTTGGACATAATTTAAAAACATTGGACATAGTTTAAAAAATTTGGACCCTCTAGGAAAACTCTTTGCCCCTCCTAGTGTCCCAAGCTGGTTGCGGGCCTGTATAAGATGATTACTATAGCAACAAGCTACACAAGTGTCGACGAGGGAACCAGAAGTTGGGGGAGCGGTAACGGTCTTCGTACAACCATGACTTAACGACGATTAAACGATTCGATGATTTTACATGTTCACAAAGAACGATTTGACAGACTTGATTTGGACAAAATTACTTAAAATTATGTTTCTGGTAGAAAGGACACACTGAGATACAGTAGTTGGGTTGATTTTTTGGAACAGTTTGACAATTTTGTTGGCTCGTAACATTGCTTAAAAAAAGAAACAAAAAATTGCGCCTTGCGGTTGAGGCGGCCATGGTCCCAATGACGTCATCTAAAAACCCTAAACCTATACCTATCCAATTATGACGTCACCCACAAAAAAACTCAAATCCAAAACTTCCCAATTTTTTTGATCGAACGTACAAGTCTTTCCGGATCTTCAGAGTGTTTGAACAGCTCTCTAGCTCAATCGGCTGGCGAGGTATAGCCTTCAGCCAAAATTGCCAAGGTTACCTTTTGCGGGACTTGATTTTGTATCAAAATGTTGTTGTTTTAGCCATTTTTAGCCATAACTTTTGAACCAGAAACGCTAGAAAGCCAACCGAAGGCTCCAAAGACTCGGATTATAGCCTAGTTTCCAAAAAAACTTGAGTCAAAAAATTGGCTCTTGGCGTTGGCACCCAGGGCCCAGTAGCATATTTACAAAATGTAGCATATTTACGGCCCTGTGAACCTCGGCCAAAAATGCGTTAACCTACCCCATGGTGACGTCACCCACAAGAAACCCAAAACTTTCCAATTTTCGAAATCTAAACTACATGACTTACCGCATCTTTAGAGGGTTTAAACATCTTTCTAGCTCAATTTGCTGCCGATTAATGACTTCCCCAAATTGGGCAAATCTCGTGACGTAAAAGGTTAAAAATTACACCTTAAGTACTTTCTCTTTTTAATGGGAAAGATGCTGTCTTAGAGTCTCAGGCTGATTTGCTGGTATTTGCGTTTGCTGGTAAATAGTAACGCTGCCAATTTTGATAAACGTAGATTCAGTACATTCCCATGAGAAACCTTTTAGTAATTGAGTTATAGATGCTATCGCTACAACTCTGTTTTTTAATAAACTAAACAGATAGAAATCAGTGAAAATTGCTTAATTACACACAAAAGCACAATGCGTCTGTAACATAAGCAAGCTTTCATAATGTATTGCACACAAAGCGAAGATGATGCCTCGTCTCACCAAGACGGTCCCTCCCACGTAATGCATGCCAACAACCCGAAGACACGAGTTGCACCACATAGTTGATGTTGCCACAAATTTTAAAGAAGTGCCGAGTGCACAGTGCACAACAACATCTCTCCAAATAGGCGAATGGATAAAACTGACTACCAGGGGCGTCGGAAAGTCTTTCCAGGGGGTCAATAGAGGATTTATCCAGGGGAGGCCAAACATGATGAGATTTCANTTTATCCACTCGAAACTAAGAAAATAGCTTTTATTGTTGAACATTTCATACGAAAATGTCAAAGTTCAAAATCCAGGACTGGGCCAACCCCCTGCCCCCTTCCTTCCGACGCCCGTGCTGATTACGTCAGGACACCCTGTTCTAAAGTTTAGGTCTTGAATGGTCTTAATGATTTGCTGATTTGATGGGCCGATTTCTTACTGTGATGTCTATATGTCGCAATCAGGGCCGGATGTAGCTGCTGCGAGGCTCATGGCTCATTCACTTGAGGCCCCATCTCCCACTGTTACGAGGGAGAAATGGCAAAGCGTTAATCAATTTGCGCAAACCCAAAATGACGATAATGACGCTCTAAAAGTACGTCAATGAAAGTTCTAAATCATTGCTAAAGTACCTTACAATCATTGCTTTTGTTGCTACCTTCAACGCAAAAGCGTGCAATGACACGAAATTGTTGAAATCGTGCTTGGCTGGCAGGAATAGGATTACTAATTTTTGCAGGCAAACCAACCGAAAAAGTCAAGGTTAAACATTTGACAAAACACAGGGCCTACGTTTCATAAATATCTCATGTTTTTTCTTATCTGCGCTCAGGGGCGTAAGGAGAGGAGTGGAAAGGGGGGCACAATTTCCCAGGCGCCGAATCACTGTGAGGACGCCGAACGCTGCGGGGGCCGCCAAAAATCCCAACAGTATCACAAGTACATTCTTCAGTACAGTACATTTGCCTCCGAAAGACCTCATTTTCGAACATGGGGGTGTCAGACTTGCTTCTTGCCCCAGGTGCAATCTAACCTCGTTACGCCCCTGTCTGCGCTCATAAAAAACGAACACACTGCACATATGTATCGCGGCATAAAGACGTTAAAGCACAACATGAGGACCACGTTGCGACTTGCTTACCACAGCTGCAAAAATCTCACACACACGAGCAAAACACGTCAAGTAAAACGTACAGTACCTAAATGGTTGCAGCTGCTAGGTTCACGTTCGTGTTTATTCAGACTGTTAAGAATCGAACGCAAAGACGTCGTCGCGCAAAAGGAGGTGATGTTTAAACCAGAACCGTTGCCAGAAAGTTTCCAATAGGGGGCTTTACATTTGCGCAAGGTAACTTGACATTCTGAAAACTTGATAAAATTTCCACTGATTTATAATGTTTCATATTTAAATTTGGAGGGGCTGAGACCACCAATGCTCCCCTGTGATGAAGGGACGGTTTAAACTTCCCTTATGCTGTCATTATTGAAATACGTACAAAAAACTACAATCAACGGATCAAGTAAGGCTGAACAGAGCACAGTAAACAATTTAAAAAAGGTTTCGTTCTAGCTTTCTTCACAACAAAATCATCTAGGACTTCATTAAAATTTGTTTGCCTATGTTTATCACTTTTGATGCACCGAATGCTTAGCGTAGAGTGGGCAACCTCTCCTTTGCGACCCTTTAATTTTTTTATTTCTTTCGAATCTTGCAAAAGACCTTTCTCGTAGGATAAACTAAAATCCACTAATCTAAGGCATCAGATGCAAACGCGTTTTTGTCATTTTCTTGCTGTTACCCTTTTCTTTGTCTCGTTGACGTAGAGTTCTGTGGTTGCCAATTGGAAAAGTGACTTTTGCTTGCTATTCAAGCTCATTAAGATCTTCTCTGGTTTGCTTAGTATGGGAGCAGCACACACTTCCGCAACTACCTCAATCGCAATCTGATTTCTGAATGACTTTGTTCAACAAAATTAAGCTGGAAAAATCACATCCAAAGCTATCAAACGAGCTTTTCGTAATAGAAACGCTAACAAACCTACAGTATTTCTCAAAAGAAGCAACTATGTTTTTATTGTATGATGATTCTGCTAGCCCTACACATAGCTGCTCTTATCTGCAGTACAACCTTAAGCTTTGTCAGGCGCATTTCAAACACGAACAGTCACAAGCTTTTTCGCCTGATTTACACGTTACAATCGGTACGATTCAGCAAACACAGGACACAGCCAACGTGTTTTGAGTATATCCACACAATAGTTGGCATGCAGCTTGACCAGCGGTCATATTGATATTCATGGAAAGCAAACTCGTTGGAAGACCCTAACGTTATCAACACGGAATCTGATTATGTGAAAAGCACTAAATTTTATGAATAATTAAGTCAAAAAAGTTTGACCAATATTTATCAAACTAATTGTATACCGGCAGTAGCGTCGCCAGCCCAAAAATTTGGGAGGGGCCAAAAATTTGGTGGGGGCTAAAATGCTTGATTTTAGGCAAATAACACTATTTTGTTTGGAATCCCGCCTTTCAAAGCACAAAATGACTATTCGTTTCAAAAATTTGGGAGGGGCCATGGCCCTCCAGGCCCCCCTGGCTACGCCTATGTATACCAACAATTGACTCTATCCGTACCAAAGTTTGCTGGAGGCTCCCTTGGAGCTTGAGGCCCTAGGCTTAAGCCCACATAGCCTATTGGTAAATCCGGCCCTGATCGCAGTCATAGCACCATGGTCATTCATGGCTCGCGACGCTACAACCTGTAAGCACATAAAGGTTTCTTGAAAAATTGCACTCGTGCACGTCGTGACGGTCCAAATTGAAATATTTTGGCGGCTTTACCTTGTTTTCAGTGCATGTCTTTTTGCCTTGATCTTAACCAATCTGAAGTTTGCAAAGCGAAAAAAACAAAGTTATCGCTAAAGGCAAGTTGAGGCGCCAGCAAACCCAAGAGATCAGTTATGCTTCAAGAAAGACTCTACTCACTTTGTATATTAACAAATGAAGCAGACATTCCAATGATGTAACCAATTTTGCGAAAATTAAATCCAGAAAAATGCCTTTCAGGTCGTGAATGTTGGGCCTTTCGTACATATGTGAAAGATTGGAATACATGTATTTTGAAATGGCTGGAACGTGTTGTATATCTGGTCCTGCAGATTAACAACTGAAGCAGACTGGGTCAATGTCGAAAGGAATGTGCACCAAGGTTGGCCAGAGCTTGGGGCAACAGTGAACGCTGATCCACCACTGCTCGGTACTGCCATGTACACAATGCGAACAGTGGAGGTCCGAGGAAAAGCTGAGTAAATAGGTAATAAACACAGTGTTTGGCTCCAGTGGCGAGTTCCATATCAGAGGATGTTTAGAGTCTGTCGAAAGTCCACAGAAAAAAACAAAGCGGATGCCATGGTTGCAGCTTTGCAAGACAAATCTCCCAAAAAATTCTGGCAGAACATCAGAAAAAGCAAGAAATCATGGCTCCCATCTACAGTGGGAGGCAGGCGCGCAACCAGGGGGGGGGGGCATTTGGGGCATTTGCCTCCCCCACCGAAATTTCAAAACATTGCATAGCAATTTTTACATTTGTAGAGACTTTCAAAGAATAAAGATGAAATATTATATTCTAATCAATTTTAAGAAATCTTATTGGAATTTTTCTTTGTCTTGCTCGTTAATTATTATCTCCTTACAAGATTTATCTTGAGACAGGTAATCTCATAGAAAATTTCGTAAATGATTAGTATTCAACCACAAATATGCTGAAAGTGTCAACTAGGGAGATAGTTTAAACTGTTCGTATTTTTAAGGCTTTTTTTATCTATTTGTTCGTGTAGGCTACTATTTTGTCTCAGACAGGCCTCAATTTGCCCTCATGAAACTTTTTAACATTAAGATACCGTTGAACCGTGCAAATTGCTGGAACTTTCAAATTGATAGAGAAATCTTGACATAGCAGTTAGTGCCTCGTCAAACCGCTTGTTTTTCTACGACCTTTTGATTATTATTTTTGTTGGGGGCAAAGCGGATCACCATTATTAACGTAGTATATTTCTTAAAAAAGCGTTGTTTAGCTNCTTTTTCTCTTCGAAACCTGATAGNTTTTAACTAAATTTAGGTTGAGGACTGTTTCACGTTTTAGTGTCTTTCTGGGTTGATCCCANTATCACAGCTTGGGAAAAAGGTTTAGCAAAGTGTCATATGAATGCTAGTCAAGTGTAGAACGCANCTACCTACTAGACCACTTTGGCTCCAAATGACGCTTTACAAGACCCTGACTTTTGCAACCAGTGCACGTCCTGAAAGCTCATAGCCCTAAACGTGCTTCTGAAAACTTTCACACAACTCATGGATGCCAGAAAAAGCCGATTTGCCCCAAACACACCTGATCCGTTATGCGCCAAAGGCACAAGACACCTGATGTGTTTTGCCCGAAGTGGTAGCATTCAAAGATCCCCTCACGCTTGACATAGGCTATCTTTCCAGTTTGGGATCTTCACTTGTGATAGAAAGCACATGCTAGAAGAATAGGGCTAGAACGAATTTGCTAAAACAAGACGAAAATTAGGAAGGATTACTACTGTAGTAGCTTATACATCTGTCACACTAAGCCATGACTACACTAGTTGAGTACGGAACCAGGTGTTTTCATGAGAATACTAAATTTTACTCTGTCCTGATCGTTCGGTCTGCATTTTGATTAAAACTGAAAAGTTCTCATTTTCGGAAATGTTGCGAAGAGAACTTTTATCTATGTGTCAGGCTCATGCAGAATCACATGGAAATATTTTCAACTACAGCAAAACTGTTTGTATGACGTTTAAGGCTAAGAGTGCAAAAACCACAGTCACCTCATTACTGACACATGGGCGGCAAAAATCTAAAATCTGTTAACCGCTACAAATACCTGCGAGCTGTACTGGATACTGAGCTCTCAGGTGACAAAGACATTCAGAGACAACTGCGATAAAAATATTGTGCAGCAAACAAGCTGCGAGCCTCTTCTCCCGATGTTCAAATGCGGTTAAAAATGTACTTTTTCGTTCCTTTTGTACGCTCATGTGTGCATCACAATTGTGGTGGAATTGCAGAAAGTCATGCATGAAAAGATTGCGTGTGGCCTATAATTTTGGATGCAGGGCTTTATACAACCTGCCTTGGAGAGCTTGTGTTAATACTCATGACTCATCAGGTTCAATGGAACATCCTACATTTGAAGCCGTTTTAAGAAAAAATATGCACTTGTTTCTCGAAAGATGCAGAAGGTCTAATAAGGTAATAGTTGGCTGTTTTGATGCAGTCAGATTGTTTATGTTCTTCCTTTACTTTGAACACTACAGTACAACATCCGCATTTTACTTTGTGACTGAGTGCTCGGACATTGCAGTGTTTTTTCGTTTGAGGATGTGCATGTCACAATGCATTCGTACTTTACCTGGGCTTGACCAGTATAGGAATTAGCGTCCCACACTGCAGTAGTGCTGTACCAAGTGAAGAAATAGTGTTAAGAATGCGTCTATAAGCCTGAGGCTCGGCCTCCAACGCCGTTACAAAACCTTCTGTTAAGTAAGTTTCAGTAGCCCGGTGTCAAGCGAAATTTTTGACCTCTGCGAAATTTTTGACCTATTATTTTTTGTCAGTTTTGTTACAATCGTTTTACTAATGCCCGTTTTAGTCAACGTTGAACTTAGATTAGTTTTGTTATGATTTATTTGATCACACCGTTTCTACTAACCTGCAAGTGGTGAGTCCTTTTTCATCCAGTCGAAGCCATCCCCTCAACTAGACTGCCATGTGTTTCTAACTCTCTCTGCCTCATTTCATACTTAACACTAGCACAGTGACTAACAGAAACTACTTTAACGCAGTTCCTGGAGTCGTGTGATGGTTTTAACACATAAAGCATTGTTCTCTCATTAACCAACGGATATTTTACATTGCAAACACGTTTTATTGCAACTTACGGTAATTTAGAAAGTCAAACATGATTTGTTTTTAGATTCCCTATCCTTATGTCCTAAAGTTCCTAAACCTAGAGTATCATCTTATTGCTTTGCAGAGACCATACTGTAAAACTGGCCTGTAATATCAGAAACTAGCGAAAACGCTGTCACTCTAACCATTGCTCCCCATTCCACAATCTGACTCGGAACTGACCGTTGACTCAAGACCCCAGATTCCTCCGATGCGGCGGTTTTTATAGTTATCTTCACATCGGTTCATGTAATGTTGTGCCTATGATTAAGTTGTTTTTTCTTTTGTGGCCGGCACCTGTATCAGGTTGGTTTTCCTGTCTCATGACATCTTTGCGTCATTGACTTGGGATCATATCCTCTTTGTAATTGCCGTTTGTTTTTTATATTTCGTGTCTTGTGACATTGTTTCCCAGACTCCCTTGTGACTTTCTTGGCATACACATGCGTCTGCCTTTGTAATTTCTACTTTATTTGGTAATAATTTTGGCTTAATATTTTTGTTAATGAGCTAAGTTCAGACTTTTTGTCGAGCAAACTTCCTCAAACAACATGTTTTTCGGGTCACCTTTGACATAAGTAGTCTTCATGTTTCCTATCATTGCGTGATTGCAAACGTTTGTAATATGGCTGTAAATCAAACTTGGCTTCTGTCAATCAAATGATTTGCACAGAGTCACGTAATGTTATTGAGTTTTGCTGTCAATCATTCTTGCCACTAAAATGTCGTAATTCGACCTGCAAGACGTTGGCTTTTGCATTGCTGCACATGGCTTTTGCAACCATTTTTGCATTACGTAATTTACTTGGTAATGTTTCCCATAACTGTCTTGGTAAATAATGCAAGCGTTAAGGTATGCTGGTTTACGGGTCATGCTTGGGTAATTCTACACTTTGGCTATCTAATTACATCTTGTGTAGTTTGAATGTTTGACTTTCACACAAACACATTGCGATAATATACACATAATACATGGCGTTACCACAGCTTGCAATAATATCATTACACTTTATGCATGGTAGTATCGCTTTGCCGATACTGACATAACTTCAGTTAAAACTATCCTTTGCTAATCCTCATTACACCATTTGACGCACATTGCAATATACCCATCCAATGCAATACAATATACACATACACAATCAAATGCAGTTTAACATAGCTTTGTTTTTCCATGTTTTGGCTTAGCGTTGTGCATGAATATTATTATTAACTTCCGATGCGCAAGATATCAACAGTTTTGTCATTAATGGAGCTGTTTATCATCGTTGCACCATCTTCTTAACTTCCCTTCGTACAACTTTGCAACTGGAGTATTTCGCTGTTTGTAATGCTTTGTTGACGTAATCGAACCTTCACTTTAATGATCTCCTTTGTTCGTCGTTGTCATGGACAGTTCTATCGTTACATGCTCATCCTTCAGAACGTTACTTCAGACCGTTTATCGACCGTTTCTTCTGCAGAAAGTTTCTCATTTCTGATCGAGGCATTGCATGTTTCAACTTTCGACCTTGAGCATTTCGCTTCGCATTGCCGCGCTGTGTTGTCTCGTTTCCTGTTGTTGCAGGGTGCTTTCCGTCGGGGAGGTACCTTTGGACTTGACATATTACTGATCAGATCACTGTTGACAATGGCTCTGAGATCAGCGCCTTCGTTCATTTTTATGGCCTGTTTGTGCCATACCAGAAATTTCTCATAGTGTTTCTTTAAGTCCTTCTGTAATTCATCATGTAATTAGTGCACACACTTCATCACGGTTAGTTACAAGTTACAAATACGATTTCTATATATTGCAATTTCCAATTACTAACACATTAAATATCATTCATGTTATGGTTCAAAAATACCATAACAAAAGCTACACGGATTGATCCTATAATTTAGGGTCAAATTTTCAACGTTATGCGCACCGTGACAAAAATATCACATCACAGAAATGCTTATCGCAGTGCAGACTTCTGCATTTGAGGTGTTGCCAATGTCATTACGACTGTGTGTGTCTACACGTTTTGTTTTTTTTCTAGGAGAAACACCGTTGCTACTAACACATTTTTCTATTAACTTTTTAATGTTGCGTGTTTTTCAAATTTGATGTGAGTGTTAGAAGGGAAGCTTGCCCGTTGTTCGAAGATCTTGCAAGTTTGCTGAAGCAGATAATTGCCTTGATTTGTAACAACAGAACCTGGCGCTCAGCCAGTCTAATTAGTTCACTTGCAGTGTATCAAATGTTCAGCATGTACTTAAGGGCTCGAATGAATGACAAGATGAATATTTTGCTCAATACTAGTAAATATGTTCGGGTTTCTGAGATGGTTTAGACGAACATGGAAAAGATTTCTGTGGTGAGCTTTTCAACTAAGTTTGATAACGCTGCTGTTTTTATCGTGCGAGTCCTTTCGGAGATATTACTTTTCTATATCAAAATCTTAGACATTGGGTTGAAAGTTTGCGACATAGTTCATCCTACGATGTTGTAATTCCTGTCCATGTGTGACACTACGGTGTGTTACAAGGGGAAAGCCGATTTTTGATCTTTGCGAAACTGTAGTGACTTTATTTAAAAGAGCTGTGTAGTTAAAACTATGCACGTTGGAAAGATTGATATTTCACAAGCAATGTCACACATATAGTCATCTTTACGAGAACTGTTGGACTGAATTCTATTCTTTCGCGTCCTACGGCATCTAACGTTAAAAAATGGGTATTTTCTTGTTCTTCGTCTTTGAATTTACATTACTGCCATTCAACAAGCAGAAAGTATTTGAAGATTGCAGGCGATGTTCATACTTGCATCCTACAATATTTAAGTTTTAACACGTTCGATACAGGAGGATTTCATAGAGGCAAATAAAATAGCCAGAAGGCAGTTTGAAAAAGTTGGTTTCACAAGCCCAGGCGTCGGGAACCTTTTTGG